>CEUM01123982.1_pt1 | contig 19735 bp, 12 predicted proteins | sample 356421 | NCBI WGS metagenome assembly CEUM01 (sample SAMEA2622716, study PRJEB7988) | marine metagenome | biome: marine biome (ENVO:00000447); feature: surface water layer (ENVO:00002042); material: "saline water (ENVO:00002010), including plankton (ENVO:xxxxxxxx)" | depth 5 m | reverse complement strand
TAAGATTTAGGAGCTACAAAATAGTATTTCCCTTCTTCCCACATATCTTTAACAAAAGTCGCTCTTTCTTTTAATTGCTCACAAACTTCTCCTACAAAATCTTCATTAGCGTCTACCCCATTTTGTTTTAAGATCTCCTGTAAATCTTTTGCTAAATCTTCTTTTGATTTTACTCGTAAATATTGTTGGTTAAACCATCTTGTTTTATCAAAATCAAATTTTGCTCCTGACTTCCCTACTCGTTCTAAAGAAAAAATATTGCATAGTTCTTCCATTGAAAATAACTCCTGTGGAGTTCCTGGGTTCCAGCCTAAAAAAACCAACATGTTAATGAATGCCTCGGGCAAATATCCACTTTCTCTATATCCTGAACTGACATCTCCAGTTTCTGGATTTGTCCAATCTGTAGGGAATACTGGAAACCCTAATCGATCCCCATCTCTTTTACTTAACTTGCCGTTTCCATCTGGCTTTAAGATTAAAGGTAAATGAGCAAACTCTGGAATTTTGTCTTCCCAGCCTAAATATCTATACAACAAGACATGTAATGGGGCTGAAGGCAACCACTCCTCTCCTCTTATCACATGAGAAATCTTCATAGTATAATCATCTACAACATTTGCTAGATGGTAGGTCGGCATTCCGTCTGATTTAAAAATGACTTTGTCATCCATATTGTTACTGTTTACTACAACCCAGCCTCTAATTATGTCGTTAAGTTTAATGTCTTCATTTCTAGGCATTTTTATCCTGATAACATAAGGATCTCCCGCGTCTATTCTCTTTTTTACTTCCGTTTCAGAAAGTGCTAAGGAATTTTGCATTGTTGTTCTAGTAACAGCATTATATTGAGGTGAGGGAACTCCTGCAGCTTTCATTCTTTCTCTCATTGCAGTAAGATCCTCTGAAGTATCAAAAGCATAATATGCAAATCCATCTTTCACCAACTGCTCAGCATAAGGCAAATAAATTTCTTTTCTCTGTGATTGTCTGTATGGACCAAACTCACCTCCATCTACTACAGATTCATCTAAATCAATACCACACCACTTAAGCGCATCTATTAAGTATTCTTCCGCCCCTTCTACAAATCTAGTCTGATCGGTATCTTCAATACGTAAAATCATTTTTCCACCTTTATTTTTTGCAAAAAGATAATTATACAATGCGGTTCTGACTCCGCCAATATGTAATGGTCCTGTAGGACTTGGGGCAAATCTAACTCTTACTTCTGACATCTTTAATTAACAATTTAAGCACAAAGATAATACTTACAAAATTATTCATTTGTCTTTAACAGATATAAAATTGTATTTTTGCGTTATAATGAAGTATAGAGAAAATAATTTATTATTTGATAAGTTAAATAGATTTATCAATAAGTACTATAAAAATAAAATCCTGAAAGGATTAATATTTTTATTTTCTACATTATTAATTTTTTTGTTGATTTTTTCCTTTATAGAGTATTTTTCCAGATTAAATACTTTTGGGAGGGGTGTTCTTTTTTGGATATATTTGTCATTAAATCTAATTATTTTAATTAAATTTATTGTTGTTCCTTTATCACAGTTGTTCCGAATTAGTAAAACCATTGAATATACAGATGCTGCTAAAATTATTGGAAAGCATTTCCCAGAAATTGATGATAAAATACTTAATATTTTACAGTTAAATGAACTATCTGAATCTGATAATGTATTAATTCAAGCAAGTATCACACAAAAAACTGAAAGTATTCAATCCTTTTCTTTCAGAAATAGTATAAATTTTAAAGAAAATAAAAAGTATCTAAAATGGATTACTCTACCATCTTTATTGTTTTTTCTCTTTATTATAACTGGAAATAAACACATTATTACTGAAAGTTCTGCAAGAATAATTGATCATAATACTGAATATATTCCGGAGGCGCCTTTTCAATTTATTGTAAATAATGAAAAATTAGAAATCATTCAAGAAGAAGATTTTGAACTAGATGTTAATATAGTGGGGTCTAAAATTCCCAATAATGTCTATATTGAAGTCGAAAACAACAGATTTAGTTTAATAAAGAATGATTTTAATAACTTTCAATTTTTATTTAAAAATGTCGTTTCTGATGTTAATTTTAAATTGTATGCTGATGGTTTTTACTCCAAATCTTATTGTATAAAATCTATACAAAAGCCTAGTATGTTACAATTTAAGACATATTTAAACTACCCTTCTTACACCAAGAAACGAGATGAGATCATCTCTAATATAGGAGATTTAATAATTCCGGAGGGAACTATAGTAAGTTGGGAGTTTGAATTTAAAAATACAGATTCGTTATACTTTGTTTATGAAGATAAAACAGAGAAATATGATGTTAAAAATAATTCTACTTCTATACAGAAAACCTTATTTAGTGACAAAACATATTCAGTATCTATTTCAAATAAAAATCTAAAATCATCCTTCGTTCAATATAGTATACAGGCACTAAAGGATGAATTTCCAAATATAAATATGGAAACAGATTTAGATAGCGCCAACAATGTGTTGTATTTCGAAGGAAATGTTTCTGATGATTACGCTATATCAAGGCTAGAATTTAATTATGAGATTATTAGAGCTGATACCAATATAAAAATTAATAAAAACTTGAAAATTAACCAGTCGTCAAGCGAAAATTATTATCATTTTTTAGACATAAGAAATCTTAATCTGTCCCCATCTGATGAGATAAATTATTATTTTGAAGTTTGGGACAATGATAAAATTAATGGCCACAAATCTAGTAAAAGTTTTATTGGAACACATAAAGAACTTTCAGAAGATAAGTTAAAAGAAAAAAGAGATGGTGAAAGCGAAAAAGTAAAAAATGGAATAGATAAATCTATTGAATTAGCCAAAGAGATAGAAAAAGACGTTGAAGAATTGAAAAAAAGTTTAATTGAAAAAAAATCCTTAGGTTGGGAAGAGAAAAAGAAAGCTGAAAACATTATTAAAAAACAAAAGAATCTGGAAGATCAAATTCGAAAAAACAATATAAAAAACAATAAAAACAACAAAATCAACGAAAAATTAAACTCCTCAATTCTAAAAAAACAAAAACAGTTAGAGGAATTAATGGATAAAGTCTTAGATGATGAAAGCAAAAGGTTGATGGAAGAACTTCAAGATCTTCTAGAGAAAATGAATAAAAAAGAAATGAAAAATGTGTTAGATAGAATAGAACAAGAAAACACAGATATAGAAAAAGAGTTAGATAGAAACCTAGAATTGTATAAAGAGTTAGAATTTGAACAAAAATTAGAAGAAGCTATTGAGAAAATTGACAAGATAAAAGAGAAGCAAAAAGAGTTACAAAAAGAAACAGAAGATAAAAATTCAAATACTGAAGAGCTTTCGAAAACACAAGAAGAATTACAAAAAGATTTTCAAAAATTAGAAGAGGAAATAAAAAATCTGGAAAAGAAAAATTCTGATTTAGAAGACAAAAAAAACCTTCCAAACACTGAAGAGGAACAAAAACAAGCTTCTAAATCTATGGAGGAAAGCAAAAAATCTTTGGATAAAAAACAAAAAAACAAATCTTCAAAAAAACAAGAAAAAGTAATTGAAAAACTAGAGGAAATTTCAGAGAAAATGTTAGGTCTTCAGGGTTCTTGCTCGAACGATAAACCAATGGAAAACATGGAAACTCTTCGACAAATTTTAGAAAATCTTGTAACGCTTTCTTTTGATCAAGAAGAATTGATACATAATATATCTTCTTTACCAAAAAACAGTAACAGCATTGTTAAATATATTAAGGAACAGAAAAAGTTATCTGACAACTCTAAAATCATTGAAGATTCTCTATTTGCATTAAGCAAAAGAGTAATACAGATTGAATCTGTAATAAATAAAGAAATAAGCGCAATTAATTACAATATAGACAAATCAATTTCTCTTCTAGAAGAAAGAAAAGTAAATCAGGGGACTTCTAAACAACAATTTGTGATGACTTCTGTAAATAACTTAGCCTTATTACTTTCAGAAACCTTAAAACAAATGCAGATGGAAATGGCAAATAAAACCCCCGGAAGTAAACAGTGCAATAAACCAGGGAGTTCATCAAAACCATCTCTTAAAGAACTTAAAAAGATGCAAGAAAAGCTAAACAAGGAAATGAAAGGAAAAAGCGGAAAAGACGGAGAAAAAGGAAAGAAAAAAGGAGAAAACAAATCTGATGAGGGCGAAAGTAGACAATTAATGCAGATGGCACAAAAACAACAACAAATAAGACAAAGGCTTCAAGAACTTAGAGATGAGATAGGAGAGAGTGGAGAAAAAGGCAATATTGATAGAATTTTAGAGAAGATGGAAGAAAACGAGACAGATATTTTAAACAATAACATTAGTAATGAGACTCTATTAAGGCAAGAAGAAATACTTACTAAATTATTGGAAGCCGAAGAATCTCAAAGAGAAAGGGGTGAAGAGGAAAAAAGAGAGTCTATTGAATGGAATTATGAAATAAAAAATAATAATTCAGAATATTTAGAATATATACAAAAAAAGAAAGCTCAAGAGGAATTAATTAAAACGACACCTGTACAATTAAATCCTTTTTATAAAAAAAAGGTTGACAAATATTTTAACACAATATCAAAAGAATAATGATCGAATTTCATTTTGAAATTAAATTTATACTAAACAATCAAAGAGAATTACAAAGATGGATTGAAGAAGTAATAATATCAGAAAACAAAATATTAGGAGATTTGAATTATATTTTTTGTTCTGACGAATATCTACTTGAAAGAAACATAAAATACTTGAATCATGACAACCTAACGGATATTATAACTTTTAATTTTTGTAAGGGAGAAATCATTAATTCTGATATTATGATAAGTATTGACAGAGTTAAGGAAAATTCAACTATTTTTGAAAACACTTTTTTAGATGAGTTACATAGAGTAATGATTCATGGAATCTTACATCTAATTGGTTATGACGACCAAAACAAAAAGGAAAAACAAATAATGAGAGACAAAGAAGATTTTTATTTAAAAAAATTATGTATTTAGTTGTTTTTCAACTGTTTATGTGATATGTTTCATGTGGAACAATTATGATTTTAAAAGAAAAATATGATTTAATTGTAGTAGGAGGAGGGCACGCTGGCTGTGAAGCTGCTCACGCCGCAGCCACTCTGGGATCAAAGACATTGTTGGTCACTCAAAGCTTAGAAACTATTGCTAGAATGTCTTGTAATCCCGCGATGGGAGGCATAGCTAAAGGGCAAATTATCAGAGAAATTGATGCTTTAGGAGGGGGGTCAGGAATAGTTACCGACGAGTCCTCTATTCAATTCAGAATGTTGAACAGGTCAAAAGGGCCAGCTATGTGGAGCCCAAGAGCACAGTGTGACAGAAAAGTATTTGAACAAAAGTGGAGGGAAAAGCTGGAGTCTAATCCAAATATAGATTTCTGGCAAGACATGGTTTACGAACTATTGATAGAAGACAATAAAACAATTGGAATTATAACTAAAATGGGGGTTCATATACATTCAAAATCAGTTGTGTTGTGCAACGGAACCTTCATGAATGGGCTTATTCATTTAGGAGAAAAGAATTATGCGGGTGGGCGGTCCGGAGAACCGAATTCAAGGGGGATAACAAAACAGTTGATTGAATTAGGATTCACACACGGAAGAATGAAAACAGGAACTCCGCCTAGGCTAGACGGAAGAACTATAGACTACTCAAAAACAGAAAAACAAGCGGGTGATATTAACCCGGAAAAATTTTCATATACGAAAACAAGCTCTCTAGGGACTAATCATAGTTGTTATATCACTTACACTTCGAATGAGGTTCATGAAATACTTAGGGATGGTTTTGAAAAATCTCCAATGTTTACTGGCAGAATAAAAGGATTAGGTCCAAGATATTGCCCATCTATTGAAGACAAAATAGAACGGTTTGCTGATAAAAATAGACATCAACTATTTATAGAGCCAGAAGGGATAAGTACAGTAGAAATATACTTAAACGGGTTTTCCACCTCACTACCAGAAGACGTGCAACTTAAAGCATTAAGAAAAATAAAAGGACTGGAAAATGTAAAAATGTTTAGGCCAGGATACGCAATAGAATACGACTATTTTCCACCGACACAATTAAAACACACACTAGAAACAAAACTTATAGAAAATTTATATTTTTCAGGACAAATAAACGGAACGACCGGATATGAAGAAGCGGCATGCCAGGGTTTGATTGCGGGAATCAATGCTCATCAGAAAAACTATAATAAAGAGGAGTTTGTCTTAAATAGATCGGAGGCTTACATAGGGGTTCTAATTGACGACCTTATAACTAAAGGTACAGACGAACCGTATAGAATGTTTACTTCAAGGGCGGAGTATAGATTATTGCTTCGACAAGACAACGCGGATATACGCTTAACAAAAAAGGGGTTTGATTTAGGCTTAGCAAGTAAAAAGAGAATGGTTAACCTAAAAGTAAAAATGGAGAAAAGCAATATGCTTACCTCTTTCTTAGAAAAAGAAAGCGTTAAGCCTGATCAAATAAACGAGATGCTTGAACAAAAAGAAAGTTCGCTATTAAGACAAAAGGTAAAAATCAAAAGTATTTTATCCAGACCTCATATTTGGATGAAAGATCTACTTGTAATAGAAAACCTAAAATCTTTTATAGAAAAAAACAACATAGAAGAAGATTCGATAACACAAACTGAAATAGAAATAAAATATAGTGGTTATATAAATAGAGAAAAAGATAACGCTGAGAAAATTACTAAACTAGAGAAAATAATAATTCCTGAAAATTTTGATTATACTAAACTACATTCAGTTTCTACAGAGGGAAGAGAAAAGTTAAATGAAATAAAACCAAAAACAATAGGACAAGCTTCTAGAATTAGCGGCGTTTCTCCTTCAGACATAAATATATTACTAATATATATAGGAAGGTGATGGAAGTAGTTAAATATTGCCCGATTTGTGAATCAAATTCTTTTAGAACTCATATAAAAAGCAAGGATTTTTCGGTAAGTAAAGAGGAATTTACTATAGTAAAATGCAGTAGTTGTAACTTTCAGTTTACCAACCCGAGACCAAGGGATGAAGAACTTGGTAGATACTATATTTCCGATCATTATATATCACACAACAATACCAATAACAATCTCTTTGAGAAAACATATCAACTTGTGAGAAGAATTGCAATAAAAACAAAATATAATCTAGTTTCTGAGTTTTTTAATTGTGGACGGATTTTAGATATTGGTTGTGGAACTGGAGATTTCTTGTATAAATGCAAATTGAAAAATTGGGACACAAAAGGAATTGAACCCAGTGAAATTGCAAGAAGACAAGCGATTGAAAATTATAATTTAGATGTAATTGAATCTACTGATTTAGGGAAATTAAGTGGAGAGTTTGACATTATTACAATGTGGCATGTGTTAGAACACGTAACGGAATTAAACAATACAGTTTCAGAAATGAAAAAATTACTATCTAAAAAGGGAAAAGTAATAATTGCTGTTCCAAATTTAGAAAGTTTTGACGCCTACTATTATAAAAAATATTGGGCTGCATATGACCTGCCAATTCACTTGTATCATTTTTCCAAAACAAGTATCACTAAACTTTTTGAAAAGCATGGATTAAGTTTGAGAAAAACAAAAGGAATGAAATTTGATTCGTTTTATGTCTCTATGTTAAGCGAAGAACATAGGACAGGAAATAAAAACTTTTTAAAATCCATAATTATAGGATTTATTTCAAATTTGTTCGGGATTTTCACAAAAAGAGGGTTTTCAAGTACTATATATGTGTTTGAAAAGAAGAAATAACACATTAGAGAGCTTTTAATCAATTATTTTATTGTTGGCTATAGTTTAAGTCATAATTTTTAAATTTGTTTAAAATAACGGTTTTTTTAATCAGTTGATTTTCAGTCATTTAGATTATATGCGTTAAATAACCAATTTTTGTAATTTTGTATTAAACAAAATATTAAATGAAAAAATTCGCGATTTTTATTTTTTGTGTACTAAGCTCAGTTTTATTAAAATCTCAATGTTTGAACGCAGATAGTTTGAATACTACCAATATTACATATATTAATGCTCAAGCAAATTGGACTGCCGCACCAAACGCACATCATTATTTAATTCATTACAGGGAAATAGGGACAACAAATTGGAGTAATTTAGGAAATATTGACTCCACCATGACAAGTAGAAATATTCCACAGTTACAGCAGTTAACAACATATGAGTGGCAAATTAAAACATTTTGTGACTCAACAAATCAGCCGAATTCAGGCTGGTCTTACTCAGACACATTCACAACAACTGCATTTGTGCCTTCACAATTTAACCCAAATATATTGCCTATTATAGTAAATACAACATGTGATCAGAATACTGCTTTTTCAATTATAGCTCAACAACAACAAAATGAACCTGATATATCGACCTCGATTTTTTTCTCTGACAAGGGATACTTTGAACTGAATAATATTGGAAGCGGAGATACGCTTGGAAACGCGTCTTATAGCAGTGCCTTGATAAGTTTTAGCTCATTATTAATACTAGACTTTAAACTCGGCCCAAATTACGCAAAAATAGATATGATTGATTCTCTAGGTGATGTTGTTGGTTTTTTTGTTATAGAAAATCTGTCAAGCGGTATAAAGGTTACAACCATAGGTCCAAACGATGGAAATAATTATACAAGTGGATACGTAAGCCAAATAAATTTTATAGATTTATTTGTGAACCCTAGCGAAGAGGGACCAATCATATTTACCGCGGATATAAACTCCGAACTTGGAGACGTTATAGAAAAAATAGATTCCTCAATTATAATTAACTGTCCTCATACAGATATAAAAAAACAAAATAAAGAATCTAAACTTTTAACCATCAGAGATGTTTTGGGAAGAGAAACTAAATCAGATTCAAATAAAATACTGCTATATATATACAGCGATGGCACAGTAGAGAAAAAAATTAAATTAAAATGAAACAAATATTACTGATATTAATAATACCGGGTTATTTATTCTCTCAAACACACTATATTGATACCAATGTGTTATACATGAGTGGAAATAATATTGATTCGGACATAGCGATTAATACATTTTATAACTCAATAGACACATGTAATATTAGTTGGAACATTATATACGATTCGATGCCGACAAGCTGGGAATTCTCAATATGTTTTCCAGATTGTCACAACATCGGAGTCGTCAATGGATCAGATCTGTTATTGCCTAATGAGAAATCGTATCTAAATTGTCATATGTATCCAAACGGAACTTTTGGAGAGGGTGTGGTGAAAATGGAAATTGTTACAAACAACATACATAGGGATACTATTACGTGGTATGGTCAGGTCAACCTTTCCTCAAACTCAGAAAATCTAAACTCTACAAATAGATATAAGTTAACAAAAGTTATTGATGTTTACGGGAGAAATACAACTGATTACAACAATAAATTATTGATTTACATTTACAGCGATGGAAGAGTTGAAAAGAAAATAAATGTTTCTTCCCATTGAAGCTAGCCGACCATATAAAACACAAAAATCTTGAGTAAATTAATTTCTAAATTAATTATTTGGTAATAAATTATTCTATGATTTAATAATTTTAAATTTTTTGGAGTCGTTTTTGGAGTTAATTTTTAGTGACCTAGGGAGGATTCGAACCCCCAACCGCCAGAGCCGAAATCTGGTGTTCTATCCAGTTGAACTACTAAGCCATATTTAGCAAATCTACAAAAGAAGTTTGTTTTCACAATTTTTAATTTAATTTAATGTTATCTAGTCAATAAGTTATAATATTGTAACATAATGAAAAAAACTTTCTTTTATCTTTTTTTTATCACATTGTACTGCTCATTAAATGGACAAAACACTCCAGTATATTGCTGGCAAGAACATCTTTCCTACACCAACGCTAAACATATTCTAGAAGTTGGAAATAATATCTATTGTGCTACAGAAAACGGACTGTTCTACTACAATAAAGAAGACTATACTGTTAATAGATTAAATAAAACAACAGGACTTTCAGACGTTGGAATTTCCGCGATGAAATACGACTCAGAAAATAACATTATCATAATTTCTTATCTCAACACTAATGTCGACCTTATAAAAGGAGATGAAATTATAAATATCACAGACATAAAAGACAGACTTATAATAGGAGAAAAGAAAATAAATAATATTGATATTGAATCAGGCGTAGCTTATCTCTCCACTAGTTTTGGTCTAATCCTAATGGACCTTAAAAAAGAGGAAATAATTGACACTTATAAAATAGGAGAAAATGGAAATTTTGAAGGAATTAACGATTGTTATATAGACGATACATCCATTTTTGTTGGCACTAATGAAGGGGTGTATTTTGCAGATAAAAACTCAAACACTTTGTTTGATTTTAATAGCTGGACCAAGCACCCTTCTCATTCCGGAGAAATCGCTGAAATCATTGTAACTTATGGGGGGATTATTTTTAATAACCAATATCCTTTTATAAAAGTGAGAAATAGTAATGGATATTATTTAGAATTTGGAAATGATTTTGTTAATATTTATCAAGATGACAATCTTACTTTAGAGTTACATTCAGACTCAAACTTTAATAAAATTCAAGATGTTTTGATAGATAAAAACAATGTTCTTTGGGTTGCAGACAGTTCTAATTCCCTGTTAAAATACGAAAATTTTGAGTTTTTAGAAGTTATAAAGCCAAGTGGACCAGCATCAAATACTACAGAAAACATAAAGTTTCAAGATGGTTTTCTATTTCTAATGCACAATAACAATTCTGTTACCGCTTCAAGAACAGGGGATCTGATAGGTTGGACATATTGGAAACAGCTTGATAACGCCGTTTGTTCTGAAAAAATTGGAAATAAAATTTATTTTGGAAGCTCGTCATCTGGACTTTGGAAGAAAGATGGGGGACAGTTTATAAGATATACACCAGGAAACACTCAGAACATATTAGATACGAACTATTGTGTTTCTAATCTAACTTCTGATAAAGAAGGGAATTTGTGGGGAACAGTTTCTAATTCAGGAAAAGCTCTTTTTGTGAGAAATTATGACAATTATTGGGACTACTTTTTCATGTCACAACTTCCAAACGATAGGGATATCCGAAACTTAATTATTGATGACTATGGTCAAAAATGGGGGTCTGTTCGCGCAAAAGGCTTATTTGTATATAACGATAACGGAACCATTGAAGATAAATCTGACGATCAGTATAGGGTAATTACCACAAGTATTGGAAATGGCAACCTACCAAGTCAAGAGGTATATGCTTTAGCTAACGATTTAGATGGAAATATTTGGGTGGGAACTAAAGAGGGGGTTTGTGTGTTTTACTCCCCATCATCGGTATTTAGCGGTTATAATTTTGATGCCCAACAAATAATTGTTGAAGAAAATGGATTTGGACAATATTTGTTAGATTCTGAAATTGTATATAGCATTTTAATAGATGGGGGTAATAGAAAATGGATAGGCACATTAGGCTCTGGATTATATCTTCTTTCAGAAGAAGGGACAGAAGAAATATATCATTTTACTAGTAAAAACAGCCCTTTAATCTCAGATAACATTTTAGATTTAGAAATAAATCACAATACCGGGGAGATTTTCATCTCTACAGATAAGGGGCTAATGAGTTTCAGAAATGACGCTACTGCAGCAAAGACTAATATCAATTCAATAGAAATTTTTCCAAACCCTGTTAGAGAAAACTATTATGGCAACATTAGTATAAATGGATTAGCTTTCGAGTCAAACGTAAAGATTACTGATGTAAGTGGAAACTTGGTTTTTGAAACAAATTCTAATGGAGGAACCGCCATCTGGAACGGAACAGATGCTAATAATAAAAGGGTTGGAACGGGAGTATATCTTGTGTTTAGTTCTGACAAATATGGTGACGAAAAGGCTGTGGGTAAGATATTATTTATACACTAATGACTGAATCTACCACTGGAATTTGTCTACATTATTATAAATACTCCGACAGTTCTGTTATTGCAAAAATATTTACAGAAGATTTTGGTCTAAGATCTTTTGTATTGAAAGGAGTAAGAGGAAAAAAATCCAAAAACAAAATTAATCTTTTACAATCTTTAAATATTATTCAGTTAGAGTTTACAAACAATAATAAAAGACAACTACAGTATGTAAAAGAAATTAATAAATCAGACAAATTTCCCTTAAATATTTTAGATATGAATAAGCGTTTTATTGCTTTATTTATTTCTGAAATATTGCTTAAGGTTTTAGTAGATTCTGAAAAATCAGACTCAATATACGTGTTTATTTTAGAGACGATTTATATGATACATCAAAAGGGTAATTTATCTAAGAATTTTTCAATTTTGTTCCTGATAAAACTAAGTACTTATCTTGGGTTTTGTCCAAACTCAGAACATTATGAAAGAAAGTACTTCAATCTTGAAACAGGCGAATTCAGTAATCAGTTATCTTATTACTGTTTGTCTGGAAAAAATAAAGAATATCTTGCTTTGCTTTTAAATAATAACGAAGTAGATATTCCTTATAAAAACAGAAAAGAACTCCTAAAATATCTACAAAAATATTATAGCTTGCATCACTATAATATTGATAACCTAAAATCATATGATATTATTGAATCCTTGAGAACATGAAAAAAACACTTACACTAATTCTTGTTGGATGTTGTTATATTTCTTTATCTCAAACTTTTACAGTAATAGATGAAAACGGAAAAAGCATAGAAGGAGTATTATTTTATTCAAACAACAAAAATATGACTTCTAATAATAGAGGTGTTGTTGATCTGTCTAAATTTAATGATGAGGAATTAATAGATATATATCACATTTCTTATAAAAGAGAGAGGATTAATAAGGGGGAGATTGATAATAATCTAATTGTGCTTCAATCAAATAACATTGAATTAAAAGAAGTGAATATACACAGCTCATTGAGTGTGGAAGAAAATAAAACTCAAGTAGTAAAATTAAATCAACTTGAAATACAAGAGTCTTTATCAAAAAATCCAGCAGAAATTCTTGAGAAGAGTGGAGGTCTTGTAATTCAAAAAAGTCAGAATGGTGGTGGGTCTCCTAATATTCGTGGGTTTGAAGCAAACAGAATACTGTTGATAGTGGATGGAGTAAAACTAAACAACACTATTTATAGAAGTGGACATCTGCAAAACATTTTAAGTGTTGATCCTTATGTATTAGAAAATATTAGTGTTCTACACGGCCCTTCTTCAGTGTTTTATGGAAGTGGAGCTTTAGGAGGAGCTATAATTCTAAACACTCTAAACATTCAAAAATTAGAAGAAAATAAATCTTCATTTACACAACAATTTGAAAGCTCTTCATCGTCAGTCTCCACAAATTTTTATAGTAAATATCGAATAAACAAAAATTCTTTTTTAAGCTCTATTAGTTTTAAGAAATATGGAAATTTACATATGGGTAACAATCGTATGCATGGATATGAAAATTGGGGGGTAGAAGAATTTGCAACAGATAGAAATGAACAGTTATATGGAGAATATTCTCAGTATGACGCCATTCAAAAAATGTATTTTCCTATTAATTCAAAATCTTCCTTAAGTTTAAACTCCCAATTTTCAACCACCTCAAATATCAATCGATTTGACAAGTTAAATGATGTTTCAAATGGAAATCCTAAATATAAGTATTGGTATTACGGACCTCAAGAAAGAATTCTTCAGTCTGTTCTATACAAGAGAGTTGATAATAACTTTTCTTATGATAATATCAAATTTAAAATTTCTTGTCAAACCGTAAAAGAAAGTAGAAACACACAAAAATTTACGGAGGAATTTTTAAGAAATAGATCAGAAATTATAAATATTTATGATTCAAAATTAGATTTTGATAAACAGATAAATAAACTTCTTTTAAGGTATGGTATAAGTAATCGTTATGAAAAATTAAAATCAACTTCTTTTAAAGAAAACAATCTTGGAGATATTGAGTTTAGTACTACTAGATACCCAGATAATGGAGGTTCAGACAACACCTTTTCGTCTTACATACACACAGAGCTTAAACTTCATAAAAAATTAAAATGGTTTAACGCTATTCGGTATGACTACAATGAAATTCAAATGAATTTTTCTGAAAATAACCCGTTTAATATTGGTAGTGTGTTGGAAAACAGCAATGGAAATTACTCTGCTAGCACAAATTTCTTTATAAGCGCTAACGAAAATAATTTTATAAGCTTTTCATTCTTTAATTCTTTTAGAAATCCAAACATAGACGATTTAGGTAAGGTGTTTTCTAAAACTGATGGAATAGTGACTGTTCCTAATTTAAATTTAAAATCAGAAAAAATTCTTTCTTCTGAGTTCATCTGGAAATTTATTAATGATAAAACCTCTTTTGATCTCGTTTTATTTTATAGTGATTTAAAAGACGCTATAGAAAAGCGTCCGTTTAAGTTAAATGGTCAAGATTCAATAATTTATGATGGGGAGATGATGCGGTGTATAGCAAACACAAATATTAATTCTGCTAAAATGAAGGGAATTAATTTTAGATTCAAACTAAACGTCGTTAAATCTTTAATTTTTAATGCGAACGCTTCTTTTGTAAGCTCTATTACATCTGACTCTACTCCTATGGCTCATATTCCTCCTATTTCAGTTAGAGGAGAGCTTGCACAAAACATAAATAAAAAATCAAAAATTAAAATTTATTCTATTTTTAACGGATGGAAATATGCTTCTGATTTTGATGAAAATGGGGTAGACAATTTAGAGGAAGCTACTATTGATGGAACTCCATCATGGTACACACTTAATTTAATTTATTCAAAAAATATTAATAATTTAACAATTTCTCTAGCTTGTGAAAATATATTAGATGTACATTATAAAACATTTGCCTCTGGAATTAGTGCTAGTGGTAGAAATTTTATCTTAAATTTACAAGCAGATTTTTAAAACACCTTTTCATTATGAAAAACAATATACTTACTACTATAATACTTACCATTAGTCTTGTTTCTTTTTCTCAAACTTGGGAGGAAAATGCATACAAAAAAAATAAAAATGCAAACTTTTTTGATTTAAAAAAATCATTTGATGATTATAGAAAAACTATACCATACTCTAAAGGAAATGGTTATAAACCATATGCGAGAAACATAGATTTCTTAGAACCTAGAGTTGATGAAGATGGATATTTTCCTTCAAACGCTTTGTGGGAAGAGTGGTTGAAATTAAAACACAAAAAATCTTCCACATCAAATTGGGTTCCTTTAGGTCCTTTTGATGTTCCTATAATTATTTCAAACAACAAGAAGAGGGGAAACGGTAGAATAAACTGTATTGAGTTTGATCCAAACAATGAAGATGTTTTTTGGGTAGGAACTCCTGGAGGTGGTTTATGGAAAACAAGTGACGGTGGATTAAGTTGGTCAACAAATACTGACAATCTGCCCGTATTAGGTGTTTCTGACATTTTAATTCACCCAACTAATACTGATATAATGTATATTGCAACTGGAGACGCTCATGGTAGTGATACTTATTCAATTGGTGTTTTAAAAAGTTTAGATGGCGGTATAACATGGGACACAACCGGGTTAAGTTATAATGTAAGTCAGTCTAACGAAATAAGCAAACTAGAGATGAATCCTAACTATCCAGATAGTATTTTTGCTGTAACTGGAGATAACATTATGCTTACTACAGATGGAGGTTCTAGCTGGTCTCCTGTAGGGCAAAGTGGTAGGTGGAGAGATATTCACTACAAACCTGGAAACACAAATGTTTTATATGCTATGAAACAAACTAGCGGCACCTCTAATGTTTATAAATCAGTAGACGCTGGTGCGAGTTGGCAGGTTTGTGACAATGGAATTTTAAACACAAACAAGAGAAGACCATTGATTGCGGTAACTCCTTCAAATCCTGAAGTTGTTTATGCTTTATTTTCAAATAACGGATGGGGGTTTCATGGCTTGTATAAATCTTCTGATGGTGGTGATAGCTGGGTGTTGCAATCTGACACTCCAAATATACTTGGTAGAGATACAGATGGAAGCTCAACAGGAGGACAATCATGGTATGATATGAGTTTAGCTGTTTCTAATGAAGATGAAAACCATTTAATTGTCGGGGGGATTAATTTATGGGAATCGTTTGATGGGGGAGTAACATGGGATATCTCTGGAAGTAGTGGTAATAGTTCTGATTATTCATATATGCATGTCGATCAACATGCTGCAGAGTTTAATCCATTAAATAATGTTGCTTATGTTGGAAATGACGGTGGAATTTATAAGTATTTTAACACATTAAATACCTGGATAGATATTAGTGATGGTTTGGAAATTTCTCAATTTTACAAGCTAGGATTATCATCCATTAGCGACTATACTCTTGTAGTGGGAGCTCAAGATAATGGAACGGAAAGATTAACAGGCACTACATGGGAAGCTATTAGAGGAGCAGATGGTATGGAATGTATTATTGATCCGTATAATGATGATGTAATTTATTCCTCTTCTCAATATGGTGGAATGAAGGTTTCTTATAACGGGGGGGTAGATTGGAATAATATTAAACCTGTAAGTTATGAGGGAGCTTGGGTAACTCCTTACAAAATGCACCCCCTAGACAATAATGTTTTAGTAGCTGGATATAATGTGGTTTATAAAAGTAATACAGCTGCAGCTTCTTGGGATTCAATTTCCCCAACATATGGACAATTGAAAACAATTGCTTTAGCTCCATCTAATATGGATTATGTCTATGCCGCTACTTATTCAGGGTTGTGGGTTACAAAAGATAATGGGCTAAATTGGGATTATATTAAAACTGGGCTTCCTTCAGGAAGTATTTCAGATGTTACTGTTTCTAATACTGATCCAGACAGAGTATTTGTTACCTTATCCTCTTTTAATGAAAATGACAAGGTGTTTGAAAGTAACAATGCTGGTGGTACATGGGTAAATATTTCGGGAACACAGTTGCCAAATTTACCTGTCAATTGTATTGTATATCAATCCTATGCAAAAGAAGATTTATATATTGGTACAGATATAGGAGTGTTTCATAAAGATAGCACAATGACAGAATGGCAATTCTTTAATAATGGGTTGCCACATGTAAGTGTTAGAGAGTTGGAGATTCAATATACCGCTGGTAAATTAAGAGCCGCTACTTTTGGAAGAGGAGTCTGGGAAAGCGACTTAAATATATTTCCAGCTTCGGTAAACTCCGTAGATCCTCTTTTAATTAAGGTGTATCCCAACCCTATTAATGAAAAGCTAACAATCAGTACACCATATAAACTAAATAACAGTTATATTCATATTTTTACCATCACGGGAGAATTAGTGATAGGAGAAGATTTGGTGTCAGACAAAACAAATATATCTTTTAAGGGTTTAGAAAAAGGCGTATATGTATATAAGATATTTAAGGGGTCAGAAATTCTAAAAACAGATAAAATTCTCGTTTACTAAAGAATAGCCTCAAATGTTCTTACATAATCTCTTTTCTTTTCATTTGGGTAGAACACTAAACCTAGTGAAACGATAATTCTATCTTCAATATATCTAGATTTTAAAATAAATGGACCTCCCATAAATCCATTTTTTAAAGTCCAAATTCCTCTATATATACCATCTATTTCGGATAAGGGTATTCTTCTATCTATTTGTACATAACTCCCATCAACAGTTCCTTTTATATTCTTTTTTAATATAGAGTCTGTAAAATTTATAAGTTGGTTTTGGATATCATCTTCATTATTGGGGAAAAGTTCATAAACCAAAATATACTTCAATAGGTCTTGTTTTTCATTGAATGAATGAAAATCAGAAATAAATAGATTTTCTACTTTTAAAGAAACGGAATATTCTGTAGGTAAAAATAAGTCTATTCCAAAGCTTTCTTGGATGTATTTCCTCGCTTCTGTATTATGAGCTCTCTTATAAGAATACTTAATGTTTTCTAGCTCTTTTCTGTTAAGAAAATTAAAAGATCTTACGCAAGATGTTTTAAACTCAGTTTCGTTTGAATTTGAATTTATATACATAACAATTTGTGGTTTCGCCCATTTATTTTTAGTGTAAGAGTCTTTATAACCTCTACCAACAAACATTATATTCTTATGGGTTCTGAAAAAACGACTAAATTGTGAGGGATTAATCTGAACTAGATTAAAAAGTTTTTCCGATTGAGGGAGTCCATCTATCTCAAATTCAAATATTTTTCTTAAAATATCTCCAACTCCACCATTCCAATCTGAGTCCTCTATCACCAAAATTATTTCATTTTGTTTGCCTGTGCTTTCCGACATGACCTTCTTTTTTGATGATTCACTATCACAAGAAAATATAAGTGAAACGAGAGTAATAAAAATATATTTAAATTTCATCTGGTATATATAAAATTAGTTTGTCTCCTATTGATAGATTGTCAGAATGCATTTTATTCCAATCTTTTATATTAGAAACGGAAAGACCATACTGTTTAGCAATCTTGCCTAAATAATCTCCTTTCTGGACTACATATACCAACCTAATCTCGTTCACAAGAATTTCTTTATTATATACTTTTTCTAAATATTCATAAAAATAATCTTCGTTTCTTACGACATCCATAATAACTTCTTTAGGCAAACAAATAGCTTCTCCTGCGGGTAATAACTCTTTTTTATAGGAGGGATTTAGGTAGTTTAATGTTTCTGTTGATACACAAAACATATCTGATATTAAATTATAAGAAGCTTGTTTCTTAAAGGTAATTGTATCAATTTCTTCTATATTTAAATTTGAGTTATACACCTCTATATTATGCTCTTTATAATAAGTCATAACATATGTCATAGCGATAAATTTAGGAACATATCCCTGAGTTTCTTTTCTTAAATATGGACGTAAATCCCAATAATTATTTATTTCTTGCTTTGCGATTAATCTTTTTATGTATCCAGGACCTCCGTTATAAGCTGCTAAAACTAAATTCCAATCTCCAAATATTTCATATAAAACTAAAAAGTATTTACATGCGGCAATTGTAGATTTTCTAGGATCTTGCCTTTCATCAATATAAGAAGTTACATTTAATCCATATTCCTTTGCTGTAGGATACATAAATTGCCAGATTCCAGTTGCTCCAGATTTACTTCTTGCCCTAGGATTTAACGCAGATTCAACAATAGCTAAATATTTTAATTCTAATGGTATTTGAAATTTATCTAACTGTTGTTCGATCATTGGAAAATAATAAGATGAAACATCCAACATTCTACTAATTAGTCTTAAATCTTTTCCTAAATATCTCTCAATATAGAATTGAATGTATTTGTTATATGAAAAGTCCATGGGTGAATGGGCATCAAGTTTTCTTAATCTATTATAAATTAACTTTTCTTCTGGAGATAGGATAGGGTCCTCTTCCGTGTTTACTTTAGTATCATTATTTATAATTGATATGGGTTCTAGAGGGATTATTTTCGTTTCTGGTATAATAGAAATATCTAAGTCAACTAGATCTGATTCATTAATTTCTTCAATTGTAATGGTGTCTATTTGAGAAATCAACACATTTAAATTTGTTAATGTAAATATAATGAAAAATAAAATATTTCTAACTATCATCTAAAGTGTGTTCTTTCATTAATTCTGATGAAAATGACAACA
>CEUM01060171.1_pt1 | contig 19778 bp, 22 predicted proteins | sample 356421 | NCBI WGS metagenome assembly CEUM01 (sample SAMEA2622716, study PRJEB7988) | marine metagenome | biome: marine biome (ENVO:00000447); feature: surface water layer (ENVO:00002042); material: "saline water (ENVO:00002010), including plankton (ENVO:xxxxxxxx)" | depth 5 m | reverse complement strand
CTTTCCAATTTTTTCCACCTCTTACATCCTTATATTAAAGAATATAAGTGATTCCACACTTCCTAACCTTTATTTCACCTTACCTTTTCGGATCAAAGCGTAACATTAATTAAAATGGACACTTATAGACCTTTCCTAAATCCAAACCTAGGATAGGTTTAGGTTAAATTTATAAGTTATTGAATATTTGTAAAAGAAGCTTCTCTCAAAAAGCCTTCCTTGGAAAAGTTCAACACTAAAATTGTTTCAGGCCTTAATCTTTAATTAGGAGGGCTTTTATGGAAAAGAAAAGTGGAGTTGAAGTTAAAAAAAGAGGTCAAACACTTGATTTTTTAATCGAAGGCTTAAAGATCTCACTATTAACCTTGGTAGGAATGAGTGGCTTTGCGAGCTTGATGATTTATTTTACAATAGGTTGGTAATTTATGGATATTAAAAAAAAGGGCTTAAAACCTGTAAACAAAGAGGCAAAAAAGAGTGAGGAATCCTTAAAGAACATTGAAACTTTTATTGTATTGGTTTCTCTCTCTGCCACAATCTTTATTTCATTTTTTATCCAAGACACCAAACTCATGTTTTTCCTCACACAAGTTTTTGGTGGGTAGATATTTAAAAGGGCTTTTAATAATAAAAGAATTTTCAAAAAAAGCTTTTATTAGATATAGCTCACGAGAAGGATCATCAACTTGAATCCCTTAGGACTGAGGTTAGAAGGATTGTTTTTTAATTGATGAGGAATCATCTTTTTATTTATTTTTCTTTTAATTTAGTTTTTTTACAGGCTTTCAAAAATTGTCCTTTCTTTTTATATCCTGATTAGTTCAAATAACTTCTTTTTACTTAACAATAATCTCTATTTAATAATGAAAAAAAGGGGGCCGAATTAAGAAATAAAATTTATTGAATAATAAAGAAAAGCCGTATTTTTAACGCTACTAACCTCTCCTTTTCGAAATACCTTGGATAAATGAAGTCCATGAACTACCTTTCTCTGCCTTTTTATTTTTTTATAGGTGCCATCTTGGCCGAGTTTTATTTTTCGCTTTCTTTAAAGATTCACTCTTACCCCTGGAAAGAAACCCTTTCAAATCTCTCCCACGGTCTTTTACAGCTTGTTTTTAATATTATTCTTAAGGGCCCTCTCATTTTTGTTTATGGATTTTGTTACGAGCACTTTTCTCTCTTTAACCTTTCCTCTTCTTTTTTTGAGATAGTATTCCTTCTCATCTTAATTGACTTTACCTACTACTGGTTTCATAGGTTGTCACATCAAAGCTCTTTTTTTTGGGCAAATCATATTATCCACCACCAACCCAAATCGTTTAATTTTTCTGTTGGCCTGAGACCTCCCCTGTTTAATGAAATATTTTCTTTTTTTATTCATTTACCGGCGGCTTTTTTAGGTTTTTCTCCGGAAACATACATAATTGTTTTTATTGCTCATACTTCTTATCAGTTCACCAATCATACAAAATTCTTCAAAAAGCCGGTTCCATTTTTCAAATGGATTTTTGTTACGCCCTCTCATCATAGAGTCCACCACGGCCAGAATGATCGCTATATTAATAAGAACTTTGGGGCCCTTTTTTCCTTTTGGGATGTGCTTTTTAAAACTTATCAAAATGAAGATGAAAAAGTCATTTATGGGATTAAAAATGAAACTTGTGAAGACTTAAACCCTTTTACATCGAACCTTAGACCTATTTTCCGTCACTTTGGCCTAAAAACGACCTTCAAAAGACCTCTTTGGTTAGACTCTTTTTACAACAAGCTACCGTGGTCGAAATTTTGGGCCATCTTTCTGGTGACCCTTTCTCTTGTTTTGACTTTTTTCTTTCTCAGAATTCATGACAATCTTTCATGGCCTTTAAAGTATTTAATCATAGGATACCTTTTCCTGCTAAACCTTGTTATAGGAATGCTTCTCAACACTCACTCTTTTTCCAAACCATGAAAAAATGAAGGAGTTGGCGAAAGGATAAGTCCATAAATTTAAATAGAAATGAACATCAGATATTTAGAGGTTTAAGATCTTACTCGAACTTTATGCTCCTAATTGTATTTTGCATTTTTATAAGCTCTTCCAAAATAAACTCTTCAGATGGCCTGTCTTTTTCTTTCGCAATTTGGTCTAATTTTTTTTCAGCAAAACCAACCCATTCTTGATTATCAGTATGTTTGGCCCAGATAGAGAATTCCTCAATGAACTCCTCTACTTGCTTTGTCCGCCAAGCGGGTTTTTCCTTTTTAAAAAACCTGGTAAACATACCAATACTATCGGAGAACATTGCGCGCATCTTTATTGCTCCTTTTTGACCTTTAGCTAATTTTAACACCTTCCACCCCTTTTCATTCATATCCAATGCCTTAAAAAGGTTGAACAAGACTTGAACCACATTTATTTCCTAATAACTTCAAGGTTTTATAATGTTCAATTCATTAAATTTTTAAGGACTTAAAGTTCTAATTTCGGATTTTATAAATATTCCTTAAATTTTCAGGCCAAAAGATGTACTTTCTTTAACTTTTTTCTTTTCGCTATCATAAGTATTTATTAAGATGGCCACTCGAATATAAAGGAGTATTTATGAGAGGAACTAACTTTCAAGCCCCCTTAGAACTAAAAATTGAAATTGATGGGGAAAAATGGCGTCAAAAAGACGGACTAAAGGGGACGCTCTGCCTTAAAAACCATGGTAAAGAACCTCTTCCTTTGGATTCATATGGAGTTCACCTCTCCTGGGGTCATTCTAAAAAAATTAAAGTGAAGGACGAGAAGTCTTTTGAAAATAAAATGTCCACTCTTTTTGGGCCTGGGCTAACTCTTTCGCCCGGAGAAGAAAAAGAACTTGAATGGAGTTTTCAATTAGAAGAAGATTGTCCTATCAGTGACAAGACGGGAAGCTATTACATTCTTTATGGGAAAAAGGATGAGGTTTGGAATAGTGGCCAACTCCAAATCCTTGTTGAGCCTAGACCTATACTCGATTCGTTCTTAGAAATATTTGTTAACTTTTACCGCTTTAAGGTAAAGGAAAAAAAGAATAAAAATGGTTTTATTGAAGTTAAACTACTTCCACCAAATGCAAAAGAATTTTTAAGCATGGACAACCTCCTTTGCCAAATGAGAATAAGAGAGACACTCCTGGAAATAAAATACATCTTCAATGTCAAAAAAATGGCCTATGGTAGCGAAGGCGTTAAATTAGAGAAAAGAAAAATTGAAATAAAAGAAAAGTTAAACCCTAAAGAATACTACCTTTTTAAAGAAGCTCCAAACCAGGAAGTTTTAAGATCTAAAATTGAAGCTGTACTAGATCAGGTAAAAAGTAAAATTAATTTTTAAAGTAAAAGATCAAGAGGCTTCTTTTTTAATGATTTTATAGACATCTACTTTGCTTGCTGGCTTCTCTAATAAAAAAACTTTTGGAAGCTCTCTTAGCTCACCGACATCCTTTAAAAAACCACTTACAATGATGGCAGGTGTTTCCTGGTTTTTAAATTCACTCTTTCTTAAAAAGGTAACTATATCGACACCATTTTTTAACGGTAAGTTCAAGTCGACAATAACAACCATAAATTTTTCTTTTAAAAGCTCTGTTGCCCCATGAAGGCCATTAGATGTCTTTACAACTGAGTAACCATCGGACTCAAACCAACTTTCATAGATATCAGATATATCTGGATCGTCTTCAATAATAAGTATTTTTTTGCCCTCAGATTCCATAAAATTCCTTTTTTCTACTTTGTAAATTTTTATTAAGAAGAAATGTAAAACTACCTTTTCCTATCGGTAACCACTATTATTTCATTACAAAAAAATAAAATCTCTTTTCCTGACCCCGTTACTCAAGTTTTTTAAAAATAAAACCGATGATTATCCAATAGTTATTTTTATAATGGAAAATCAGGAAAGTTCTATGGAAAAATCAAAGACTTCTATCGCTAAAAAAATGATTCTTTGGATAGTAGGATCAAGTATAGGAATTGCTGCCCTCATTTCCGCGGTCTATTTATATGACGACTATCAAAAAAAGTTAAAAGCAGTTGAGAGGCAGCTTATAAAAATAGAAGAAAGTGTTGAAAAAAGTCTTTCATCAGATCTTTATGCTGAAAACGAAGAAAATGCCAGGTTACAACTTGAAGGGGTTTTAAAGCAACCTGATATGGTTCAAGTTCAAATATGGAACATTGATGACATAGACCCGATGATATCCCTCGTAAATAAAGAGTTTGAAGACCTTCACCCTATGACGAGAAGGGCCCTTGGTATTCATAAAATTGTTCCCATTTTTGCTCTTGACGGAGATGGAAATCTAACAAAAGAAAAAATTGCAGATATGCACCTAACGGTTTCACTTGGAGGTGCAAAAAAGAAAATTAGAGACCAAATAATTCTTTTTGGACTTATACAATTAATCCAAGTTTCCTTAATTTCCCTTATTATTTGGTTTATCTTTAAAAAGCTTGTATCACGTCACTTATCCCATATGGCAGCCTATGCAGACGCTATGGATTTAAATGACCTCTCTGGAGATGGACTTAAATTAAATAGAAAGGAATCAAATAAACTTGATGAGCTAGATAACCTAGTCATCTCATTTAACGATATGAGAACGAACCTTAAAGAGGCCCATGCGGCCCTTAGTGACTATGCTGTTAACCTTGAGAAAAAGGTTGCAGAGAGGACTAAGGAAATTGAAGAAGAAAGAGAAAAAGTAGCAGGCCTCCTTAATAATATGAGACAGGCTGTTTTCTCAATTGACAGGTCACAAAAAGTTGTAGCACCAGTATCAAGTTTTTCTAAGAATGTTTTTGGCTCTGAGATTGAGGGGACAGATATTTTCGACACTATTTACAAAGACCTTGACAGACAGAGTGAAGAATATTCCCAACTTCACTCTGCCCTTAATACCGTCTTTGGAGAAGATGATCTCCAGTATGACCTAATGGAAGACTATTTTATTCAAAAAGCTAAATACAAAGAAAGTGAAGAGGATCAGGAAAGCAAAGTCCTTCAATTCAGCTATAACCCAATGTTTGATAATAAAGAAGAGTTGGACAAGGTTATGTTTATTGTTGAGGATGTTACTGAACTTGAGAAATTAGCAGCCGAGAAAGCTGCTAAAGACAAAGAGATTGCCACAATAAATGAAATCGCTTCGAACAAAATTGATGATGTAAAAGCTTTCATTTTAAGTGCAGACTCTTACATTAAAAACTCAATACAACCTCTTGAAGACTTTAAAAGTGATCAGTCTAAAGCCGGAGGGCTTGGGGAAATTTTTAGAAATTTGCACACTTTAAAAGGAAATTCAAGAATCTTCAACCTAGGTAACATATCACAAACAACTCATATTGTTGAAAACGACCTTGTTCAAATGATTGAAGAAGTCAAAGAAGGAAAAGAGATTAATCACGATAGGATCAAAGGCCTTTTTGAAGGCTTTAATGATATTGAACAGTCTATAGCTGTCTACCTAGAAATTGGAAAAAGGATTTTTAGCTTTGGAAGTGCTGATGAAATAACTATCTCTAAAAAGCAGATTGAAGAGATACAAGGCTTAATTGAAAACGTTAAAACAAACCAAGATGAATTAAAACAGGCCTCTTATTGTATAAAAAAGATTATTTTCAATAGCTTCATAGAAGAATGTGGAAAATTTAAAAAGATGGTGCAGGAAATCGCTGGAAAACTAGATAAAAAAGCAGAATTTAATATTTCTGGAGAAGACATATTTCTAGACAATACGAAGCTAGACCTCATTTTTGATGCACTAACTCATATTTTAAGAAATTCAATTGACCATGGTATTGAAACGATGGAGAAGAGAAAAGAAAAGTCCAAATCAGAACATGGTACAATTTCTATAAAAACCAAAGAAGAAGGTGATCAATTTGAAATTTTTATTGTCGATGATGGAAATGGTATTGACGGTGAAAGGGTAATGAGTTCAGCTGTTAAAAAAGGTGCCCTGGCAAAAGAAAAAGCAGATGCCATGAGCGATGAGGATAAAGTGAACCTAATTTTTCTTCCTAATCTTTCTACTGCTGACTCAGTAAGTGATATTTCTGGGCGTGGGGTTGGGATGGATGTTGTTAAAAGCAATATTGAAAAGATGGGTGGAAGCATCAGGGTAAGCTCAATACTAGGAACGGGGACTATTTTTAAAATTTCTTTTCCAACGGCCGCTTAAAGGAAAAGCTAAAGGCCTTTATTTAAAGTTCTTTAGGTTTTAGAAAAACAAAGTAGCTCACTATTTTATTGCCACTCTTTCTGATCAAGTAAACTTCAGAGTGGTCCTTAAGTACGTCTTTAGCAATCCCCTTAATCATCGAAGGCCCTTCTTCTGCGCTATGAGGGACACTAAAGTCCTTATTATCAATATAAACACCAACTATTTCTCGATAATACTTCTTTATAACATCAAACTCTTCTTCATTGACCATATTGACAGTAAAGTTTTCAGCTGAAGAGAGCCTGGCAAGCTTTGGACACTCTGCATCCATACTTTCTGCTGTCGCTTCGCCGGACTTTTTCTTTTCGGCAGTCATCCAATAACTCCTCAGTCTAAAACCAATTCTTCTTTTTTACTTCTTTAATACTATTATTCCACAAGTCTTGCCCAGTATCATCAAAAGGTTTAATTTTTTTTAGCCGAAAGAAGTTTTAAATTTTTAATGCTAAAAGAGTCGCTTCTTTTATGGCACCCTTAGCATCTAGCTCCTTTGCTTCATTGGCCCCTCCCACAAGGTGAACATTTACCCCAGCTTCTTCTAGTTCAGGAAAAAGGTTCCTCTTAGGAGTTTGACCTGAGCAAATAATTACATGATCAACCTCCAAAGTTTTTTCCTTGCCATTATGAACAATCAAGAGCCCTTGATCGCTAATTTCCTTGTATTCAACACCAGCTAGCATATGAACCCCATCTTTTTTAAGTGCCAACCGATGGGCCCATCCAGTCGTTTTACCAAGGCCTGCTCCCAACTTACTTGTTTTCCTCTGGCACAGATAAATCGTTCGAAAAGGTTCTTCTTCCTCAATCTTTTCTAATAAACCTCCAGGCCTGGCCTGAGTTGTATCGACTCCCCATTTTTTGAAATACTCTTTTTTATCCAGACCGGCTGAAACCTTCGCAGGGTCCTGAAGCAGAAATTCACTTACGTCAAAACCAATTCCTCCGGCACCAATAACAGCAACCTTCTTACCAACCTCAACACCTTTTTTTAAAACGTCTGTGTATAAAAGGACCTTTGGATGACCAATTCCCTTAATTTTGGGAACTCTCGGATTAACCCCTGTCGCTAAAATAACTTCGTCATACTCTCCAAGGAGAAGATCATTTGTTTCAACACGAGTTCCAAGCTTTAATTGAACTCCCCACTTTTTCATCATTTCACCATAATAGCGTAGGGTTTCCTCAAACTCTTCTTTACCAGGTATCTTTTTGGCCATATTAAATTGGCCTCCAATATTTTTTTCTGACTCATAAAGAGTTACTTTATGACCCCGCCTAGCAGCTGCAAAAGAAAAGGCAAGCCCTGCCGGACCTGCACCAACAACTGCTATTTGCTTTACCTTTTCGACTTTTTTCTCTTCATAAAAAGTTTCATGGCAGGCCATAGGGTTTACAAGGCAAGAACTAACTTTACCTTTAAAAGTATGGTCGAGGCACGCCTGATTACAGGCTATACAAACATTAATTTCATTTTCTCTTTGTTCAGAAGCTTTATTAACAAATTCGCTATCTGCGAGAAGCGGTCTGGCCAGGGAAACAAGGTCTGAAAAGCCATTTTGCAGGACCTCTTCGGCTTTAGCAGGCGTATTGATTCTATTAACGGCAATAACAGGAATGCTTACTACACTTTTGATTTCCTTTGAACACTCTGCAAAAGCTGCTCGCGGAACCCTCGTAGCGATCGTTGGCACACGAGATTCATGCCATCCAATCCCAGAGTTAATTATTGTGGCCCCATGGGACTCAACCTTCTTGGCCAATTCTTTTATTTCATCCCAATGACTTCCATCTTCTACTAAATCTAAAATGGATAGCCGGTAAATAATAATAAAGTCTTCACCTACCCTCTCCCTCATTCTTTTTAAAATCTCCAGGGGAAGCCTTATTCTATTTTCATAAGAACCACCCCACTGGTCTTTTCTCTTATTTGTCCTCTTAGCAATAAACTCATTGATCAGATAACCTTCAGACCCCATAACCTCAACACCGTCATACCCAGCTTCTTTTGCTAATACAGCACACTGAACAAAGTCGTTGATAGTCCTCTCAATCCCCTTTTCGCTCAAGGCCCTCGGTTTAAACAAACCAATAGGTGCTTTAATTGCTGATGGTGCCACATTAAAAGGGTGGTATGCATACCGACCAGCATGAAGGATTTGAAGAGCGATTTTACCTCCCTCTTCATGAACAGCTTTAGTTATTTTTTTATGATTTTTAATTTGCCAGCGAAAACTTAATTGGGAAGCAAAAGGACTTACCCTCCCCTCAAAATTTGGCGCAAAACCACCCGTTATAATTAGGCCTACGCCCCCTCGGGCCCTATCACGGTAATAAGTTGCCATTCGATCAAAACCGTTCTTGACCTCTTCAAGACCTGTATGCATCGACCCCATAACAACTCTATTATTAAGCTTAGTGAAACCCAAATCCAGTTCTTCCAGCATATGTGGAAAAGGCATAAGAAAGCTCCTTTAAATTAAAAGTAATCACCCAAGTTAACCCAACCTCATCATCTTAACTATTTTATACCTATTCTATTCCCATTTCCCAACTTTTTGCCACTTTAGAAAGGAAGTGTTAAGACACGGTTAGATAAAAACTGCACTATCGATACATTTTAAAGTAGAGCATCTAAGGAGTTTCAAATGTTCTTTAAAACAAAAGTACTCTATTTTTTTCTTGCCTTAGTTTCTTTAACATCCCTGACATCGTCTTATGCTCAAGACTCGAACGCCTTAAATGGGCAATTTACCCCTACCCTTTTTAAAAAAGGTTCTTCATGGACATGGAGCTATTATGAATCAGGTGACCTCAATAAACTTTATTCAGAAGAGATGTATAAAGTTGTAAAAAGAAAAGGACAATTAGTTACTTTTGTTTTGTCTTCAAAAATTGGCAAAGAGAAAAGTTTTACCAAGAGGCATAAATTTAGGGTTGACCTTAGGGTATGTAGTCAAAAGTGGAAGAGAAGAAACTATAACCCCTCTCTTGTAAGAAGGTTTTGGCAAAGGGTTAATAACACTTGGAAACTTGTTGAAAACTCGGGAAAATCCCTCCTTTTCGAAGAAAAATTTAACTGCAACCCAAACCTAAAGTCAAAAGTTTCATTTTATACTCACCCATGGTTTGGTGAAAACTATGTTGTCGGGCCTTCAAGAGAAGGATCTTATTATTTTAGGGAAGGAATGAAAAAAGGAATTCTTTCTCATAAATTTTTCAACAAAGGAACGCCTCATTTTTATTTAATGCTCCTTAAAAGAAGTTCCATTTAACAAAAAAAGGCCATTAAATAGTCATTTAATAAAGAAGGATCATTTATAAATTGAAATGGTCAAGGGAAATTATTTCTTCTTCTTTTGAGCTTTTTCGTTCATGGCCTTCTCATATTTAGCTATTTCTTCAGGGCTTATTGAGTTTCGATCCATTTTTTTATAAGTATTCAAGGCCTTTTGTCTTTCTTCACACTTATGAGTCGCTCCATCTGACTCTATAGGCACATTTTTTCTTCCCTCTTTTACCCAGGTAATTTCTTTTTGGCAGTACTTGCACTTTGACATTTCTAATCCCCAACAAACAGTATTCTATCTACTTTCAGTTTTGATTTAAACTCCATTGCCCTAAATTTTATAAAAATTTAAAGAGCCCTGGTTCTAAATCACGATGAACAAATTTATATTTCAACTTCCTCTCTAAATTAACACTATCCACCTTTTTTCCTTCTTCACTTTCAACAAACTCAAGATGCGAAAGTCCAAAATAATCACAAACAAAGTTGTAGTATTCATCCTTAAAAGGATGATAAGGAGAAACCCCATTAAACAACTCTCCCCATGACTCAAAATCAATGATGGTCTGAATTATTCTAATACAATCTTCCCTATGGATAAGGTTAATAGGACCCTTTCCTAACTTTTTACTTCTTTTTTTATGGAGAGAAAAAACTGGATGCCTTTCTTCCCCCACAAGGCCACCAAAACGCAAGATTGTTGTTTTCACGGCCCAAGACTTAACGAGACTTTCGGCCATCAGAAGGTTTTGACCTCTTATGGAATCAGGCATTGGGTCTGTTAGCTCATCTACAACACCTTGATTGTTACCATAAACTCCAGTAGAGCTTATAAATAAAACCCTCGAAGGGCCCAAGCTGGAAACAATATCTCCTATTCTAAGGAGAACGTCTTGATAAATTTCTCCAACACCTTTTAAACTTGGTGGTAAACCCAAAATCAAAATATCAACTTCAAGAAAGTTTTTTAATTGTGATTCATCCCGGCCAAAATCGATGAGAAAAGGTCTTATGCTAGCTTCAGAAAATGTGGCAACTTTGGTCTCTCGAGTTGTAGAGCCATTCACCATAAATCCCTTTGACCTTAAAGAAAGCGCTAGTTGATACCCTAACCAACCACAGCCTAGAAGACCAATCGTTTTTGTCTGATTAGACATACTTTCCTTAAGTTGATCACCTAATTACTAAAGATAAGCTTTATTAAGCAAGCAATCCTAAAACCAACCTTTTCTCTGCTTAAGCTGTTCGCTTAATCAAGTGATAACCAAATTGTGTCTTTACAGGACCAGAGAGCTCTCCAACTTTAAGATCAAAAGCTGCTTTTTCGAAAGCTTCAACCATCATACCTTTTCCAAAGGAGCCGAGGTGCCCACCACTTTTACCAGAAGGGCATTTTGAAAAGTCGGTTGCAAGTTGATCAAAGTCTCCTCCATCATTAAGTTTTTTGAGGAGGTCATTAGCTTCATGCTCATGATCAACAAGAATATGCTGGGCATTAATTTTTTCTGACATTTGTTATCCTTAATTGAATTTTGAACAAGCTACCCTAACTTTAGAAGTTTGTCACAAAAGAATACATACTTAGATTTGCTTTACGCGAAATAAAAAATATTAAGTGTTAAACATTTTTTTTGAAACGGAAGCCATCGTGAATCTCATCTATATCCTTATCTTTCATGGATTTAAGGCTTTCAACTTTTTCAACAATAGATTGGCAACCCTCTAAACTCCTCTTAATAAAGGTTGACAATTTGTCTTTGTTTATAGAACCACTTTCAACCATCATTCTCATCATGTCGAGGTTTCCCATAATTGCCGTCAAAGGATTGTAAACTTCATGAGCAAGAATACCGTGTGCTTTTAAGGTTGCCTTTAACTTTGAATCTTTTGCGATTTGTTCTCTAGAGAACTTTATTTCTAAGTGAGTTGCCACTCTGGCGAGAAGCTCAGCTGGATCATAAGGTTTTTCGATGTAGTCTGCTGCACCTACAGTAAATCCCTTAACTTTACTTATCGTAGTATTTTGGGCGGTAAGGAATATTACAGGCACTTCTTTTGTTTCCACACTTTCTTTTAGTACCCTACAAACCTCTATCCCGTCCATACCGGGCATGTTTATATCTAGAAGGATGATATCCGGTTTTATTTTAACGGCCCTCTCTATCGCCTCCTTTCCATTTTGAGCAATCACAAGACTATAGTGTTCATTTTTAAGTAATGTTCCCAGAACTTGAACATTTTTCTGAACATCATCAACAATAAGTATCTTAATCTCTGATTTTTCTTTCATAGTAATCCTATAAAAATTGGTCCATTGTCATTTCGAGATAAAAATAAATAAGTTTATACTCTTTATGTTACTTAATTAAAATATATGAATTCACTCTCTTTTCCCGACTTTTTCGATTCTCTTAAGTCATATAATCGAAAAATTAACTTTATTTTCAAAAAAATCGAATAGATAGGTATGCAAAGCAAACCAAAAATAGAATTCCTTTCTAGAGTTCCTAAAAAGCACTACCTTTTCTTTTTGCTCTATTCTTTTTTGGTAATATCCTTTTTTTGCTCACTTTCTATCTACCTTTGGGAGAACCTTAAAAACCAGAAAATCACTGAAACACAAAAAGAAAGAACAATTGAAATGTTCAAAGATGAGATTATCTATAACTTTGAAAAAAAGCAGATAAAAAACAATAAAAGGATTTTAAAAATAATAACTGATATTCTTAAAGTGGACGGTATAGAAGTTTACTGGAAATCTGAAAAGCCAACTTTAACTTTTAAAGTGGAAAACTTAGAAAACAAAAACTTTTACAAAATTCCTTTCTTTTTCAGCTCTAAAAAAGAACAACCCATTAAGTTTATTTTCTTAAAACTAAGCTCGAATGGAAAAGATGAAAAGCTAAAGCAAGGGCCTATCCCTTTTAGTATTCTCTTAATTGGTGCATTTATTTGTATTCTCCACCTATCCTTTCTTATATGGAAAAGTATTTTTAAACCTATTTTAAAAGGTATCGATAAAGATGTTAGTGAATCAACTAATAAAATGGGTGACTTCAAAGCATTAAAAATAGCTTCAGATTTTTCTCAAAAAATACTCTTGCTAGTAGATGAAAACTTGTCCGTCCTTAATGATCAGTCTGTTTTTTCCAACCAAGTTTTCCAAGGCAATATTAAAAATGAAAATGTTGTAAATGAGTTTTTTGGTAAATTCCTCTTCTTATCCCACGAACTGAGTCGAATAGAGTCATCACTTATTCTTTCTTTTGGAGATGATACGATCCAATTTAGTGCCGTAAGCTGCCACTTTCCTAAGCAAGGTACACTCCACGTAGGTAACCAAACAAAACATTTTAATTTCTTCTACATGCCTTTGCTAGATGATCACCACAATGTTCAGCATATTCTCATATCTTTGGTTGAAAATACAGAAATTCAGACTCTAAGAAGAATCATTAACAAAGTTAAAAAGGAAAGCTCTATTGAAAAAGATATCCTTAAAGCCGATAATGGAGAAGAATTTTTAAAAAAGCTAACAAAAAGCAGGAATTTTATTGCAACACAATTAAAACAAATTAATTCTAAGTTAACAAACGAGTTCGATCAAAGCTTTAAGAATATGCTTTTTTATGAACTTTACAAAATCCTTCCTGAAGCCCCCTTTCTTAAAGCATCCATTCAAAACATTAAGGTAAAAATGGAAAGGAAAATGGACACCCCCCTGGAATATCCAGATTTTCCCTCCAATAATGAGTCCGATTACTATTATACAAAAACCTTAGTGCCTATGAAGTTTGTCATATTCCTTGAGGCTCTGTGTCAAATATCAAAAGTCTTGGGAGAGTTCTTGGCGAACTTTCAAAAAGCAAAGCATGAAATTATCTACTCAAACCGACGTATTTATCCAATTGTTGAAGAAAGGCTAAAAGAGACCTTCCTATTATATAAAAATATATTTGATATGATTGAGGTCAACAGCAATGAAGATGTTTTAAAGCACTATAAAGACTTCAAAGAAATTGAAGTCGAATCAAATCTTTACAATTCTTTATTGCTTTTAAAAAGCCTACTCGTCACGCTTTCTTATCTATTTAATGCAACCAATAATGATTCATTATCCAATACTTTCCACTCCTCTTCAGATAAACTTAATCTCATTCTTGGAAGAAAAGGCTTAAATAAAAACAATATTTCCGTTGGACTTTTCGAGGCCCATAAAATGCTCCATTTAAAAGCAGAAGTAATAAACCAAATAATCAAAACCAAATAAGGATCGGTTTTATGAAAATACTTGTTGTGGAAGATACAGAAGAATACAGAAACAAAATCACTGAAGCTCTTCTCATAAGAGGAGATGAAGTATTTCATGCGTCAAATGGCCAAGAAGGTCTCGATCTAATTAAAAATAAAGATGACCTCGATTTTATCATTACTGATTTACATATGCCGATAATGGATGGGATCACAATGCTTCAAGAGCTTAAAATGGACCCCAACTACACAAGAAATATTCCCGTTCTTATGCTAACGACTGAAGCAAACAAAGAGTTAAAACAAAAAGGGCAAAAAGCCGGAGTGAGCAGATGGCTTTTAAAACCTGTTACCACTCAAGTCCTCTTCAGAATTTTAGACTCAATTGAAGCAAAACTTTAATTTTTTATTGTAAATCGTATTCAAAAAGTGGTAAGTGTTCCAAAAATTCCAGTTATTTAGAATTAAGGAGGCTTATACAATGGATGAAAGACAAAAAGCTCAAAGTGTAGGAGACATACCTTCTGGACTCTATATTGTTTGCTCACAAAATAATGATGGCCACAAAGATGGTTATCTAGCAAGTTGGGTACAGCAGGCTTCTTTTAAACCTCTTCTCATTTCACTATCTATAAACGAAAGCCGTCCAGGCTACAAACACATAGTTGAAGGTGGGACCTTCACCATTAATATTGTAGGGGACCAAAACTCGGGCTATTTGAAACATTTTTGGAAAGGTTATGCCCCAGGAGAAGGGCCATTCAATGAAATACCTCATGATGTTTCTCCACAAGGAGGAATTATTATAAAAGACGCTAAGTCCGTCCTTGAGTGCAAAATGGTATCAAAAACAAAGCCAGGTGACCATACGATCATCTTTGCAGAGGTGCTTTCTTCTTCACCTACTAATGAGAGTTTTAAATCAAAAGTCCACCTAAGAAAAAATGGACTTGATTACTAAGGGATAAAACCCCTCCTTAATATTGAGGACGCCATGAAAGGAATGTTTAACCATCTAGGCAACCAATTAAAAAATAGACTGTTCAACACTACTCTTTTAGACGACTCAGATCCTGAGCTTGACCACCTAAGGCGGCTCAGGCGTCTTCGAAGATTCATGGGAAATATTTCAGCAGAAGAGGGAAGGAGTGTAGAATTAGAAATTGAAGAACTCTCTCTCAAGTTCGGCTATCCGCCTCAACAAATAACACAGTTACTAGAGTGGATTATAGAAGGACAAAAAAGCGACCCTCTTTTATACAAAAACAACCTAAGGATGGCCCTTAAGCTTGCAAAGACCTTAGGTCGATCAAGATGCACTTCACTCACCAAAAAAGACATTGGAGAACTTATTCCTCCTCTGCTCCACTAAGCTAACCTACTCTTTTTTTCATGCTATGGGCCTTTACTTTAATTTGCAAATCCAAGATCATTAAAAAGGATGGAAAACAAATAGTTATTTAAGGACCTAGACATGATGTTTAGAAAAAGCAGGGATTGCTTTTACCCCTCTGAAAGTAGTCTTTCATTTTTTAACTCCTTCCCATGTAAACTTCCCCTCCTATTATTTCTTACTTTTATTTTAACTATGATTTTAAAACCCAACAGAGCATTTGGTAACCCCTCATTTGAAGGTCCAAAGAAACATTATTTTTCACTACCGACTAAAGATACGCTCTCAGTTCAAGAAACTAAATCACCTTCTTCAAAAGGGTCAGTTGTAAGAGGCCCCGTCACAATCCATTTGCCTAGAATTTATAAAAAAAGAAAGGACAACAAAAGTTTCCCTTTACTATTATCCCTTCATGGCTTCGGGAGCTTTCCACTCTTCCACGAAGGATTCTTCAAACTTAGAAAAGTTGTCAATTCAAAAAAATTTATCTTGGCCACACTTCCTGGCAGCTTTAACAAAACAGGACAAAGGTTTTGGAACGCTGGAGACTGGTGCTGCGACTTCCATAAAAGTGGCAGAGATGATGTTCGTTATATCCTCCACGTTCTAAAGCGGCTTAAGAGTCTATACAGTATTAACCCTAAAAAGGTGGCCCTCTTAGGACATTCAAATGGCGGATTTATGTCTTATAGGCTCCTTTGTAAATATCCAGAGCTCTTCTCAGGAGTCATTTCTATCGCAGGGGCCATGCCAAAGGGAATAGGACTTTGCAAAAAGCCCCACTCAGCCTCTATCCTCCATATCCATGGGAAAAAAGACGTTGTTATAAAATATAAAGGATCTCCTTTCCATATAGGCGCAAATGAAACAGTTGCAACCTGGCTAAACCACCAGGAATGCGACACAAAGCGTCACAAAAAAAAACAAAGCATCATATTAAAGTGGGGCACTTGGCCTAAAATAAGAAAAAGTAAAACGTGGTCTCATTGCCAAACAGGCTCTAAAATTTCTTTTTGGAGTATTTCTCGAGAAGGTCATTTTGCAGACTTAACGCAAAGTATGAAGTTGAAAATGATTGACTTTATTTTCAAAGACTAACCTTTGTTCAACTTTATTGTTGATAACCATTAAATTTCAACAACCTCTTACAGACTAAAGCTCTTATTACTTGCCAGGTGACAGAATCCCTTTGTTATGATCTAAGAACCGTTTCTAACTTAACAATGATTCGATAAACAGGGGACTTACTTTATGTTCAAGAAAAAAAGTTTCTCATTTATTTTGCTTTTATTACTTTCCTTATTAATTTCTTGCGGCCAATCACCTGGAGGCGGTGGAAATCCTGGTGGTGGTGGAACACCTAACCCTCCGACTGGTGGATCAAACCCCGGCTATGTCTATGAAGACAATGGTTTACGTTATACAAAGGAGAACACACCTGTTGTCTTTTATGTTAATAAGGACAAATATAATACACATAAGGCAAGCTTTGATAAAACCGAAGCAGGCTATCGTTCAAAGTCTGGCAAGCAACTCATTAAGTTTGTCCCACGTGACGGAAACCCAAAGTTTTCGACAATTGAGGATACATCTAATTTGTGGAGTGAAAAAGGTGAACGCTGGATTATGTTCAGAGAAAATCAAAGTGAATTCACTGATCTAGATGGTGCGGCAGGTGTTTGCCTTTACTCATGGAACCAAAACAATGAGCTTGTTTATGCTGAAATAGTTATTGACAGCCAGACAGTTACAAAAGGTTATTACTTTCAGCAAGTCCTCCTCCACGAAGTAGGACACGCCCTTGGATTCAGTCACACCTTTGAAGATGACTACTCTCTCATGAATTATAATTATTCATACAAAACTGATGGACTCACTTATCTAGACATCCAAAGAACTCATGAAAAGTATCCGTTCAGCATGGTTGGAACTTATATAAAAGACCTCGAAAAAATTGCTGCAATTAAAGAAAGTGAGCATAGAAAAAACTATGAAAACTATATAATTGAAAACTACGGTCTATCAGAAGGAAGGGCCAATGAAGTTGCTAAAGTTGTTTTAGGTTACAAAAAACTAAAATCGAAAAGGTCTCTAACTCAAAGAGATAAAAATATCTTAACTGAAAAGCTTTTAGGCTTTGATTATGAAACAGGCAAGAATGCTCTTGCCAAGGTTATCTCAGGCGAAAAGTCTGATGAAATCGAAGAGCTCTTCAAAATGGCAGCAGACAAAAATAATATCGAGCCGGAGCACGTTAAAGAACTTGTTGCAGAGGTTTTTCTACAATAGTTTTTTAAACTAAAAAGTAGTCAATGGTGAAGAGGTGGCAGTAAAATGAAAAAGAACAGCAATAGAAAAAAGTTAGTTAACTTTTCTCTTCTATTCATTATTATTGCCATTTCCTTCATACTCATTACTTTTGTTTTCAACACATTTTTCCATCCCCAAACATGAATTAAACTCAAAAGACTTTAAACATCTTCCATATAATAATATCCTTTTTTAATTTCCGTAATTGGTTAGAATAGAAGAATGACAATTTATTGTGTTGCCAGAAATTACGCACTTCATGCAAAGGAACTTGGAAACAAGCTACCAAGTGAACCTGTTATTTTTATAAAAGCTGATACTTCTCTAAGACCCTTTGGCCAATCTGAAATAGCTTATCCCCACGAAACTTTTCACTACGAAGGAGAAGTTGTCTTAAAAATTGGCAAAGATACTAAAATCGGCTCAAAGGTAAATCTTGAAATGATTGAGTCCTTTGCTCTTGGAATAGATGTTACCAGAAGAGAAAAACAAACAGAGCTTAAAAAAAATGGCCTTCCCTGGACCGTCTCTAAATCATTTTTGGGCTCGGCAATTGTTTCTGAATTCAAACCAAGAGAGCTTTTCCAAGACCCTAATTCAATTTCATTTCAACTATTAATCAACAAAACCTTAAAACAAGACGGCAATCTTAAAAATATGATTTTTTCTCTTCAAACAATCCTTGAAACCCTACTTGAGTTCACTCCCTTAAAAAAAGGCGACCTCATATTTACAGGAACCCCTGAAGGTGTCGGGGAGATAAAGCTAGGGGATAGTTTTGAAATGATCTTTCCCGAAATCAATTTCCATGAAGAGGGAAAACTCTAGCTAGAGAAAAAAATAGTTATGAAAAACCTCTCGCAAAAAAACCTCTTCATATTAATTCCAGGAAACCCAGGCATGTCTTATGCCTATGATTACTTTATAAATTCGCTAAAAAAAAGGCATGAAGGAGATCTTTTCTATTGCCACCAACACTTAGGCCAGGCGACTAATGATGATTTTTTTCCATCCCTCACCATAGAAGACCTCATAAATGACCACAGAGAATTCATAGAGTCCAAAATGAGCCTTCATGGAGAGTGCAATTTAATTCTTATAGGGCATTCTCTAGGAGGGCTTTTAAGCCTCGAAATCTTCCAAAAAAAACTCCTTCCGATTCATAGAGTTTTCCTTTTATGCCCATTTATTGAACTCTCTTTTCCAAATATTTGGTTTGTAAAAGGCCTTAAACGGAAAGGCTTTCAAAATGGACTCAAACGGTTTGTGAATATCGTGGGAAAGGCGCCTGGTCCCCTACAAAAACCTATTCAAAACTTTTTCAACCTTGGAGACTACGGGGAGCAAATTTTCGAAGATTTTAACCGCGAAAACTTTAAATACAACTTTTTCTCCCTGCTTCAAAGATACCCCCTCCACTACGAAAACCTAGATTTAATGGATTGGTTAAGAACAAAAGCGGCTCCAGAAGATAAAGAAAAACTCTATTTTATATTTGCAAAAAGAGATCCTTGGTCCCCCAAAACACTCTATAAGAAACTTCCAGATTCAATTCCAAAAACATTTGACCCAAGAATTAACCACAACTTTTGCCTCAACTCTTCGCAATGTAAAATTATGGCCACTTTAATCCATAAAAGACTTTTCAATTTTTAAAAAGCGTTTTATTATGCGTTTAGAAATTTTCTTTTAAAAGGTAAAGTCTTATGAACAAAGAAGAATTGTCTGCAAAATTTGATGAGATAGCTGAAGATATCCACTTCTTCAAAAGCCTTTCTAAAAAAGATTTGGGGACATTAAAAAACCAATTGGTCTCCCACCGTTATAAAAAAAGCCAGATTATTCTATTCCAAGGTGGAAGAAACTTTGGAGTTTACTTCGTTTTAAGTGGAAGTGTAAAAATAACAAGGTCTGAAAAAAATAACCGAGAATCATGCCTTAAATTCCTTAAAAAAGGTGATGTTTTTGGCTTTGAAAACCTCTTTAGAGATCAATCTTTTATAACCGTTCAATCACTCCAAGACTCCATCGTTAGCTTCATTCCAAAAGAGTTTTTCCTGTCATTTGTTGAGTCCAACCCAAAACTAGCTCTTGGACTTTTAAAATATTCAAATGACCTCATTTGCAATTATCAGGAAAGGTTATCTTACCTTACTCAGAACAATGCAGAGGAAAACCTCGCTAAAGTTCTTCTTGACCTTCACTACGAGCTTTCAAATTCAGAAAACCTATTGAAGCCCATTGAAAATGGTAAAGCCCCCTACTCTATACCGCTTTCCAGGTCTGACTTGGCCAGCAT
>CEUM01105568.1_pt1 | contig 19800 bp, 12 predicted proteins | sample 356421 | NCBI WGS metagenome assembly CEUM01 (sample SAMEA2622716, study PRJEB7988) | marine metagenome | biome: marine biome (ENVO:00000447); feature: surface water layer (ENVO:00002042); material: "saline water (ENVO:00002010), including plankton (ENVO:xxxxxxxx)" | depth 5 m | reverse complement strand
CCGGAACCGACGCCGAAACCGAAGGCGAAGCGATCCTTCTCCTTCGGTGCCAAGAAAGCGGTTGCACCGCCGGCGCCAGAACCGGTGAAGGCGTCGAGGTCGTTCTCCTTCGGTGGCGCCAAGAAGGCGACGGCCCCGGAACCGGTCGAGAAGAAACCCAGGGCGAAGAGATCCCTCTCCTTTGGTGGCGCCAAGAAGGCCGCCGAATCCAAGCCCGTCAAGGCTCCCAAGGCCCCGAAGCCAGTCGTCGCCAAGAAGGCGGCACCTGCGCCGACCAAGAAGGAACCGGCGTCGACTGAGAAGAAGTCTCTCTTCGCTTCTTTCGGCTCGATCGGATCTCTCGACGACGCGAAGAAGGTTTTCGACGACGTCAAGAAGTCCGCCAAGGCTGCGATGCCGGAACGCAAGGAATCCCTCGTTAAAGCCGCTCCGTTGAGTCAGCCGGTCTTGAGCGAAGCTGACATTTTGAAATCGATGGAAGAAGAGGAGCGAGCGGCCAAGGCCAAGGCTAAGGCTGACAGGATGAAGAAGGCGCTGCAGGCTGAAAAGGCGCAACGCGCCAAGGCTGCCGCTACGGTCGAGAAGAAGGCTCCGACTCCGGCCCCGGTCGAAAAGAAGCCGGAACCCGTCGAAAAGAAACCGGAACCCGTCGAAAAGAAGCCGGAACCTGTCGCGGCTGCCGCTCCGGTCGAGAAGAAGGCTCCGACTCCGGAACCCGTCGAAACGACGCCGGAACCCGTCGCGGCTGCCGCTTCGCCGGCGAGCGACGCTCGCGCTGAGGAGGCTCAACAGTGGATCGACGCGTGGCGCGCCTCCATGGCGTCCACCGAGGCTCCCGCCGCCGAGGCTCCCGCCGCCGAGGCTCCCGCCGCCGAGGCTCCCGCCACCGAAGTCACCGAGTCGAAGACGCTCGAGGGTGAAGCTCAAGAGTGGATCGACGATTGGGTCGAATCTCGAGCCGGAAAAACCGAAGAAACCGAAAAAACCGAAGAAACCGAAGAAACCGAAGTGAGAGTGTAGGCGCCCGCACACGAAATTTTTAATATTCTGTTAAAACCACATCGTTTACAAATCTTCCAACTACTAGAGAGCTATTGTTCTTCGTCATGCTTGACCAATTTCCCGAACGCCTTTGGTAAACCGACAAACTTTGCCTCGCGCCACTGCTTCCACGTGAAGACGCACGAGACCACGTTGAGCGCTATCACCGCGCTCGCGAACACCAAGGATGCTTGCGCAAACTCCGCCTTCTTGCACACGTGACGACTCGAATCTAGAACAACCGCCATGCACTCGACTACGGACATGATAACAAAACCGAGCATCGCGAGCGTGAACAACGAATACAACGCCAACTCTGTCCCCGGTGGCGGGACCTTGCGAATCAAGTACAACATAATCAGAACGACTGTAAAGCCCCAAAACCCTCCGTACACGCCGACGATGCCCTTAAACTGATAAAAACTCGAGAATCCACATCCTTCGTCCCCGCAATCGTTCAGCGTGGACAGTTCAGGCCCCGCCAATCCCTCCGTCTGTCTTGCCATGAACGTAAACGCCGTCAGAGACAACAACTACGAGCGCAAACAAAATATCTCGTCAGTCACTCCACTCGCGCACCCACACCGCGCACGGGTCGCCGCGTCGCGCACCCATCGTCTCGTCCATACGATGCGCGCCTCGACGCCCTCCCCCTCGCGCGCGCGTCGTGCGAACGCGCTCTCAACACCAAATCGCTTCGCATCGGAGAGATCGAATCACGCACGCTCTGCACGAGCACCGCCCGAAACTTTGGATTATTCATGAGCTTGAGACTCGTGCGCAAGCTCTTCCCATCGCTCTCGATCGCGCCCGAGCGCTTGAGGAGCGGCTCGCGCGCCGAATCGTCGCGCGCCATGCGACGCGGGGTGTTCGCGTCTCGGTATGACGCGCCCCTTCGCATTTTGATACTCTTTTTTCGCCTACTTTATGAGACTCGTCGAGAGTCGTCGCGCACCGCGCGATCTTCGCGCGTCCCGCGATTCCCCTCGGCACTTCTCGTCTCGCGCGAGAAGTCACGACGCCCGCGAGGAGGTGGTTCCGTCGAGAAATTTTCTCGTCGTTCGAACGCACCTTCGAGCGAGGTGGACGCCCGAGCGTCGCGCGCGCGTCGCGAGGAATCCTCCGCGTTCGTTCGTTCGTTCGAAATGGCGAGCCGCGCGCGGGATCTCGAGCGCGCGCTCGCCGAGCCGTGGCCGAGCCATCGATGCGCGACGGCGCTGGATGAGGAGGTTGTGAACGCTTTGAAACAAAGGTTCTCCATCATGACGCCGTTCTCGCGTCGCGGGGCGCTGTACGCGGCGCTGTTGGCGTCCAAGACGACGCACGCCGAGGCGCTCGCGGCGATCGCGCGGGAAGACTCGGACGAGTGGGCGCGCGCGACGGCGCGCGTGATGGACGAGGGCGGGGGGAGGTTTTCGTGCGAACGATTATTGACCAACGTTCCGACGGTACGTGCGCGCGAGACGCGCGCGAACGACGCGGGTAGGGGTGCATTTTCATTCGCATCTCGTGGGTGCCCAGCCAACCCTAACGCCTCGAACGCGAGAGACGAGCGAGTGGCTGACGGATGCGCGCGTGATTCGACGTTTTTCTCGCAGGTGAACGATGCGTTGCGGTCGATTCGAGAGACGATCGCGAGCGTGGACGAGGTGCGCGTGAAACCGCCTCGCGCGGACGCGTATCTCGCGCCGGTGAGTCAACCGCCGGCGACGACAAGCAAACACTTCACGCTCAGAGAGCGGCGAACGCCGAAGAAAAAGCCGACGACGACCGCTCGAGGTGTGCTATCGAAAACGGACGCCGCCACGGCGAGTCGAACGCAGACGAGCGGAACGTCGTCCATTTTTGCCCCATCTCGGAAACCGACGAGCGCCGGCGCCTCGTTTTTGCGCGACACGGGACGCGCGGGAAGCGTGAGCGCGCGAGCGCGCGCGAGCGGCTTGGGTGGAGCCGCCGCCGCGCGCGGTGGGTCGAAGACAATGGTCATCGACGTCGCCGAGGCGGCGCAGCTCGGAGCTTCACAAAACGCCGATCCATTGCGCGCGCAGGCGCAAGAGGAGCGCGAACGAAAGCGTCAACGCGAAAAGGAAGCCAAGGAGCAACGCATCCAAAGGTTGATGGAGGAACGCGAAGCGAGGAAAAAAGAGGAATTGACGCGTAAGAGACAACGCGATGAAGAAATTTTGGAGAAGAAGAAGGCTTACAGGGCTGAAATCGAGGCAAAGCGCGCGAAACAACGCGCCACCACGGCGAAGGAGTCGAATCCCGCCACCCCTTCACCCGTCGAGGAACCCGCGATGTGGCCCAACTAGCCCCTCAAAGAGAGAGAGCGACAACACCAAAAATCAAACAAAAAAAAGGAAAATCAAGACGTGTGCACACGCTCACTCGTGAGCGCACACAGCGCGCATTCGTGCGCGCGTGTACCAGAAAAATTACCCCGAAGCGCGTTCTCGGGACGATTCGACCGCCCGCCCCTTCGCCGGGGCCGTTCGATCGACACCGACGCGGTTCACCAAAAAAAGCCAAAAAACCCCGACAAAACCACAAAAGAAAAAACCTTGTAGTCTAAGCGTACAGTTTATAGCCAATTCACCGCCACCGAACGTCTCCGAACGACGCCCGAGCTCAAAGGACCAAACGACGCCGCCTCGAGCCTTTTGAGCTCGACACTCTTCGGCGTCCGCACCGTCGCCATGTCCGCTGCCACCGCCTCTCGCGCGCGTGCGCTCGCGAGAACATTCGCGTCTCGCACCGCCTCCGCGTCCCAACGTCCTAACGTCGACGTTCCGGGCGTGTACGAGATTCGAACGCGCATCATCCAACCGTCGCGTCTCGATGATTACATCGACGTCACGACGCGCGCCAAGGCGGACACGACGCGTCTGAACCCCGGATTTCTCGCCGCTTTCGTCGATGACATCGGTGGTAACGTCAACGCGGTGACGGAGGTGTCGAGATACGACGATTACGACGCGCGCGATCGAACGACGCGCGCCGCGCGAGAGGACGCCGCGTGGCGAGCGAGAGACGAGGCGACGCGCGCGATGACGATGAGCGAGACGACGGAGATTTTCTTAGAGGCGAGAATCGCGACCGAGGCGGGGGGATTACCCGTGAACGACATCGTGCGTCGAGCGGAGACCGAGTCGACGATGACGACTCGAGGCGACGGCGTATTCGAGTGGCGAAGGTATCAACTCGAGTTGGGATACAATCCGATTCCCAAGTTACAAGAGCTCATCGCGAGAGGTTTACCGTCCAAATTAGCCACCGATCGAGAGAAAAAAGCGGAATTGGTGTGGATGGGATTCAGCGACGTCGGGAAATTGAACCAATTCGTGGAATTGTGGCGATACGACGACGCGCAGGCGCACATCGAGACGCGCGTCGCCGCGCGAGAGGCGACCGAGTGGCGCGCCACCGTCAACGACATCGCGCCCATGGTACAAATGTTTGACACACGAATGATGCGTCCGATCGGTTCGTCTCGCGTTCGTTGATTCATCCATCCCACCCTTTGATTTATTTTATTTTTCTATTCCTTTAATATTCCCTCGCCGTCGCGTTCGCACACCTCGACGCATGACCGCCGTCACCGGTCCGTCGTCCACCGCGGCGTCCACCGCGAGCGCACCGTCCCCGACGCGTCCTCGTCGCCCCGACGTCGCTCGCGAGACGTCCACGTCCGCCGCGCGCGCCGACGTCCCGACGTCGTCCCCGCACGATGACGACGTCGCCGTCCCCTCCGCCGCGCCCGTCCCGGCCGAGCGCGGATCCTCCCGCGCGCGCGCCAGACACAGCGTCATCTTCTTCGACTGCGATGACTGTCTGTACAAGAACGATTGGCGCACGGCGAACGCGCTGACGGCGAAGATCGAATCCATCACCACGCGCGAGCTGGGGCTCGACGGCGGCGCCGCGTACGCGCTGTACAAAAAGTACGGCACCTGTCTGCGAGGATTGATGGAGGAGAAGATACTGCGAAGCGCGAGGGAGGTGGATGATTTTCTAATTCGTGCGCACGACGTGCCGCTGGAGATTGAGCGGGATGAGGCGCTTCGAGGGATGTTGGAGAGGATCGAGACGCCGAAGTGGGTCTTCACGGCGAGCGCGGCGGCGCACGCGAGACGGTGTCTCGCGGCGTTGGGAATCGATGATTTGTTCGAGGGAATCATCGACGTGCGCGCGGTGGGATTTGAGACGAAACACTCGCCCAAGGCGTACGAGGCGGCGATGCGAATCGCGGGTGTGGAGGATCCGGCGGCGTGTTTGTTTTTGGACGACAGCGTGAGCAACATGAAAGCGGCGCGCGCGATGGGATGGACCAACGTGTTGGTCGGCACGCACGCCAGGGATGGAGGAGAACTCATCGTGTGCGAACACGCCGATCACATCATACGCACCGTGCACGACTTTGAGGCGCTCATGCCGGAACATTTTCGAGACGGAGGCGTCGAGGACGCCGTCGGCGGACGCCGCCGCGCCGTCGAGGACGCCGTCCCGAAGGCGTCGTAGACGACGCCGACGATCGGTGAGTACATTATAGACCCATTGCAATAACGTTTTCCTAACGTGTATCTTCGTTCCGCGTCGAGAACGACGGCCAGCGCGCGTCGACGACACGTTTTATTAACCTTCAGAATGGTACACTTTTTTCAACATCTTCTGACCGCGTCCGCGCGACACCCACCGTCACATCGCGACCGTCTTCCGCGCGCACCGTCGCGCGCCCGTCCCCCGCGCGCGCTCGAACGATGGCGACGCGCGCGCGTCTCGCCGCGCGGTCGGCGTCGGCGTCGGCGTCGGCGTCGACGTCGACGTCGCGCGCGCGTCGAACGCGCGCGTTCGGACGTCATCATCGTCTCGCGCGTCGGTTCGCGCGTTCGAGGTCGAGTTCGACGAGCGACGACGCGGTGACGGGAGAGGTCGTGGGCGTCGTCGTCGTCGATCACGGGTCGAGGCGCGCGGCGTCGAACGAACAGCTCGAACGGTTCGCGGAACTGTACGCGGCGACGACGGGACGCGCCGTCGTCGAGGCGGCGCACATGGAATTAGCCCCGCCCACGATCGCGGAGGCTTTCGGAAGATGCGTGGAGAGAGGAGCGACGTTGGTCGTCGTCGCGCCGTTTTTCTTATCGCCGGGAAGACACTGGCAGGAGGATATTCCCGCGCTCGTGGAAGAGGCGGCGGCGGCGCACCCAGAGGTGAAATATGTAATATCGGCGCCCATCGGGTTACATCCGCTCATGTCGGAGGTGATCGATTCGCGCGTGAGGCACTGCATGGCGCACGTGTACGAGGGCGCGCCGGCGTGCGACGTGTGCGCGGGATCGAAGTTTGGATGTGAATTGAAACGCGGCGCGGGGATGGATTTCACGTGATGGATGCGACGCCTTCCACTACAACACATTCACTGTAGCACCTTAGGGCTAGGTAGTACATAGCGATTTCGCGTGAAATCGACAAAAACTCACTTTCGTGCGGCGTGGTACAGCTCAATGTAATCCAACGCCGGTCTGTTCCACGAAAAGTCGCACGACATGCAATTCGCTTGCAAGGCGCTGAACGCCTCTCTGTCATTGTAAAACAAATCGATACCCCGATTCAGCGCGTAATCGATGTCGTGCGCCTCGGTGCCGTCGAACTGGAATCCATTCGGTGACATGCCCTCCCACTCAGCCTTGGCGTGGCCGTGATCATAGTCGTACACCGTGTCCGCCAAACCGCCAGTTCGTCGCACGACGGGCACCGCGCCGTAACGCATGGCGATGAGTTGCGACAGGCCGCATGGTTCAAACATGGAAGGCACGAGCAGCATGTCAGAACCGGCGTAAATGAGATGCGATAACGGTTCGTCAAAGTACAGGTGCAAAGCCGCGTCGTTGAAATGGTTTTGCTTCAACGCGTTGGCCATGTCTTCAAATTCGCGCTGCACGCTTGGATCCGGCGCGCTTCCGAGGAGAACGACTTGGCACCCTCGCTCGAGCGCTTTATAAATCCCGTGCTTGATGAGATGAATACCTTTCTGATGCGTCAAGCGCGTGACGACGCCGATGATCGGAACATCGGGTCGGTTCGGGATGTTGCTTCGTGCGCAGAGCGCCTCGCGGCACGCCGCCTTGCCTTCGACGACGTTGCTCATGTCGAACGACACGGGCAAGCACTTGTCATCGAGAGGATCCCAGATGTCGGGATCGATTCCGTTTACCACACCGTGGAACTTTTCGAGTTGGTGAGAGATCGAACCGTGGCCGGAAATTTCCTGCGCGTACGTCTTCGACACCGTCGTACCGATTTGCGTGTAATCCATCGCCTCGCGAATCAAATCTTGACCGAAATCGAGGTTGTGAATGGTGAAGACGATTCTGGGATTGGACAAACCGTAGTTATGATAATCCTCCCAGTACGCCTTCGCGACCGGAGCCGTCTGCCAATCGTGGCAGTGAATGATGTCCGGTTGGCGTCCGCTCTGCAACATCCACTCCAACGCCGCGCGACTGAAGAATCCAAATCTTTCGGAATCCGTCATCGGGATGGACAGATAATCCGTGCCGTAAATCATGCTCACGTTGAACATACCGTTTTCGGGATCGATGAAGAACGTTTTCACTCCCTCCACGGTGCCGCTGAAGACGTGGTTGTAGCATCCACCCCAATGGAATCCCTCCTCCTCTTTGAAATCTTCGATGAGATCGTACTTGAGGACGTCATACTTGGGAAGCACGACCTCAACCTCGTGTCCCTCAGCCTGCACGGCGAGACCCAGAGACGTAACGACATCTGCGAGACCGCCCACCTTGGCGATGGGGGCCATCTCGACGCTCACGCTCATGACGTGGAGAGGTTTCTCTTCAACCGGCGCGCCGGCGGCGTCCTTACCGCCGACGATGGGGATGTGATAATCCATATTATTGCGGTTGTCGTACTGCCCGCCATTGGTTAAATCGTTTGAGAAGACGAAATCCATCATGTAGGCATCCGTCGGTGCGGTGATTTCAACTTCCATGCGCTTTTCTCCATTGATGAGCACTTCCGACATGGGGAGTTTGAACGTCTCTTCGTGGGACCATCTATTCCAGCTCCCGACGACGAAAACTCTGTCCGAGCCATTGAGACACGTGTTCTGAGGATTATAGTACAGTTTCATCGATTTGCCCGCCTCGGGTTTCGTCGGGTTCGTGAACAGCACGTGCTCGCGCTGCCTCATCGTCACCTCTGCCGCTTTCGCTTTCGCTTCCGCTTTCGCCGCCGCGCGCTTTGCGTTTTTCATTTTGTCGGCTTCCTCCTTGACGTAACGAGCGCTGGTGAGCTCCTCAAAGCGCTCCAAAACAGCGCTCATTCTGGAGATTTCGAGCTTTTCAGATGCGTTGCGAACGGGGGCGTGGAAATCAGCCCTGTCGGCATTGTCGAACGAACCTTGGCCATCGCTAAAGACGACGTCCAACACAGTCGCCGTGACCGGGACATCAATCGTCGCGGCGAAGAATCCATCCGCCGCGCTCTGCATCTGAACCTTACCGGCGTTATTCCAGTTGTTAAAACCGTGGTGCAAGAAAATGTCTGTTTTATCGTGAAGAGGTCTGTTCAAGGGACAGTATCGCACCGCCACCGGCATGCCCGGGACGGGTTCCTCTGGATTCAAAGTCCACAAACTCTCATCCTTCGGGGAGACGCCATCCAACTGCTTGGCCACTCCATCAAACTGCGACGACGTTTCACACAGAGCAATCTCCCAATCCTTACCAGCCATTGGAATGGCCGCCGCGAGTTCGCTCGCCTCCTTGTACGCGGCTCTGATTTCATCAGCCAACTCTCTCTCCATGCGAAGGTGCTCGTCGAGCGCGACATCGACGTCGTCCTTGGCGTCCTCGACGGCGTTTACTTGCGTTTCGAGGGTGATCTCAGCCACAGCGGCGGCTTTCACCTTGGCTTCAGCGGCGGCGACGGCCAGCTCTTTCGCCTTGAGCTCCGCGGCGGCGGCAGCTTCGGCAGCAGCTTTGGCGGCGACTTCCGCCTCCATCTTCGCTCGCTGCCGCGCCTCGGCTTCAGCATCCGCCGCGGCGATGGCTTCCGCGCGTGCTGCTTCCTCGGCGGCGCGCGAGTACGCGAGACCGACGTCGATGGCGTCATCGACATCGCCCTCATCGTTTTCAACCGACTTGTTCGAATCATTCTCCTTCGCCTGCGCCGCGAATCGCGCCTCCGCCTCCTCCGCGGCGCGCGCGCGCGCCTCCGCCGCGGCGCGCTCCTCATCCGCAAATTTCGTTTCCTCAACAATGTCTACGAGCGTCGATCCCGGCTTGGACGCATTGACGACGGTCTGCGTCAATTCGGCTGTCGTCTCGACGTCGGCGCTCAGAATGTTGCGCGCTCTCAAATCAGCCAACTTTGCCTCGACCTCGGCTCTCACTCGCGCTCGAGCGGTGGCCTTGAGTTCTTCCAACGCCGCGGCTTTTTCCTCGGGCGTTCGCAGAGACACGGAACGATTCAGGAGCTTTGAGGTGGCCGAGTTATCCAGTGGCGCGGGCACGGCATCGGCCGCAGCTTTGGCTTCCGCGGCGGCTCTCGCCTCGGCCGCAGCTTTCGCCTCGGCCGCAGCCTGCGCCTCTCGTCTCTCTGCCTCCGCCTTGGACGCCTTATCTCCCTTAATCTTTCTCAATTGTTCGTTTTCCTCCTCGAGCGCGCGCAGTTGCATCAACATGTCTCTCTCCCTCTCCAACTCTTCGATCTCCCGCAACATCTCCGCTTCCTCCGCGTCCACCTCGGACGACGCCACCTTTTCCACCTTTTCCACCCTCATCTTCGGCCCTTTCGCCGACACCCTCTCATCGACCGTCCCGAACGCCTCGCGCGCGCGAATCTCGCTCTTCAACGCGGTAATTTCTCCTCGCAGCGCGCGAACTTCCGCCGCTCGCGGCGCGTCGCCGTTCTCCGACGGCGACAACATCACGCGCAGTTTCGTCTCGAGCTCGCCCAATTCCGCGCGAAGACGATCCATTTCAATTTCATTCGAATCGCACTCTTCGTTCGTCGCCGAGACCGCGCGCGTCGTCGAGCGCGTCGTCGAGCGCGTCGTCGCGAGCGTTCCCGGAGCCGGTCTCCTCGTCGAATTCACTCGCGCGTCTCGTCGCGCGCGAACGCCTCGCGCCGCGACGCGCGAACGCGCGATGACGCCCACCATTCGCGTCGACATCTTTCTCGCGCGCTTTCACGCCACGCGCGTCCGAACGCGCGCGGGGACGACCGTCGAACGTCTCGGCGCGTCCTCGTCCACACGACGGACGAGATTCGCGCTCGACGGCCGCTCGCGCGTCGAGAGAGCGCCGATCGAAACGAAAGCGCGAGGGAACCTCGGGGAGAAGACTCACGACGCGCTCGTCGATCGCTCGCGCGCGCAGTCGACCGCGCTCGCGTGTGGCGACGCGACGCGTCGCTATCCACAAAGACAACGACATGGTTACGTATTTTTAAAAATCGGACATTCGGTACATAGAATACAGGTGGTCGGGAGGCGAGGGAACGCGGCGACGCGCGACGCGCGAGGGAAGCGTCGTCGGCGCGGCGCGGTGTTTCGCGCGCGGCGCGCGCGCGTTGCAATGCTAGTGGGTGTGACGGCGTCTATGGAGGAGCGGTGGGCAAATCCGTCGAGCGACGCTCGGGGAGCGAGGGAACACCGTCGGGGGAGTTTTTGAGACGAACCATGCGCTCGTCGAAGAGATTGTTGGCGAAGGCCCAGAGCTCGTAGTCGAGAAAGTTGAGCTCGTCCACGCGATCGATGACTCGACGCGGGATGCGTTTTCTGGCGTCCGAGCTGAAGGTTTCATAGGAACCATCGATGCGTTCCTCGATGTGCTTGAGAGCGTTTTGTCGCAAACGGCCGTACTTGCGAAGCTGTGACGCTTCGCACACTCTGTATTGTTCGCCGAGTGTTCGTTTCACAATTTTGGCCAGCTTCATGGACGTTTTACCGTCGGTGGATCCTCGTCCAAACGCGCTCAATTCAAAGTCGCCGTACGTTTCATCTGCCTTTACGTTGGGCTGGATGATAGACTCAAACACGGTTCCTTTTTCGAGCACCTCAAACAGAGCGTCCGCGTTGACGGCCATGTCGTCGTAAGCGTCTTCGTCTTTGGATTCTTCCGAGTACGTGACCGTGAGCGCGTGAAAGCCTTCGTACCGTCGTCCCCAGTCGCCGTCGATGTCCAGCGGCCACACCTCGACTTTATCCTGCGATACGCCGCACTTCATGGCCACGCCTTCCGAGAGCACGGACACGTACTGTTCTCTAAAAGATTTCTCGTTCAAATCCTTGGGCGTTAATTTGCTGAATCGAAACACGAATCCCACAACCTCTGAGACGTCGTCGCGGCGCTTCGACGATGCGAGCCCTTGGATTCTCCTCTGCAACAAATCCCTATCCGTATTCGCCGGATTGACGAAATGCGCCGGAGAGTCCAGCGGTAAGTTTAATTCTTGCGCCGCTAACTCTATGGATTCATCCAGACGCTCGTGAAGGACGACGACATCAATCTCTTTCTCCAGCCTTTCTTTTGCGTAATCCATGAGCGTTTTGGACGCCTTGGTGCCTCGCCAGAGGCCACACTTGCGCAATTCATCGGCGTTCGGTTCCACGCTCTCGTCGGTGTTATTGGTTAAGCCTAATATTTGCCAAAATTGCCCGTTGTGAATGTCATCGTGTACCATTTGCATCTCGGCCCAATCCTCGAACGGCGTGTACAGCTCGTTTTCATACACGTCGGATATCGACACCTTTCGACTTTTATCCTTTCTGATGATCGTGTTGTAATCTCGAAGTAACGCATCCATGTGTCGCGTGAGCACATTCCACGGCCACACCTCGCGAGTTTTCACGCGCTTCGCGTTCGGCTCCACCCCGAAACTTCTCGCCGCCACCTCTATGCTGAATTCGTACGATGAGAGCGCTCGAGAGGACGGCTTTCTCAACATCGTCACCACCCTCGGCTGCTCGCGGAACCGCTCGACGAGACTGTAATCGTCGTGCGTGGCTAAAAAGTGACACCTCGGATCGCTCGGGTCCATCTTCACTCCCATGTACTGATTCCCGCACAGCGCGTTGGGCGCGAACGCCGGCTTTAAAAAACACCAATGAAAACTTCTTCCGGCCGTTCTCGGCACGTGTAAAAAATACAGAAAATCCAACGCATCGCTTCCCATCTTTCGCGACGCGTGCGCTCGTCGCTGTCTCTCCACCCATTCCTCCGTCAACGCGTCGCATCGAAGCGCGTCGTCTCGTCGCGTCTCGCGAGGCGCCTCGTCCTCGACGAAGACGACGTCATCGCGCGAACGCCCGACCCCGCGATCGCGACGCCCACCGTCACCGCCTCCGCGAGGTAACGAAGGCACATCCGCCGACCCCCTCTCGATCGGCGTTCGCCTCCCGCCTCGCGCGAACGCGAACCACAGCGCCACCGCCGCGAGCGTCGTCGCCGCCGCGCCCCTCGACCGTTTCCCTCTCGCCCACGCCCACCCCCGACGCCCGCGTCCTCGACGCGTCCTCACGGGCGCGCTCCGACGGTACGTCTGCGTCGGCATCCCGCTCGCGGCGACGCTCGCGCGCTCCGTCATCGCGCGCGACGACCGAACGTCCCGACCCGGCGATCGCGTCCCGAACCGATCGCGCGCCTCGACGTCGTCGTCGTCCACCGTCGATCGTCCGCGACGACGCTTCGCGCGAGAACGAGGCGCGCGCTCGCGCGTTCACCGATCGTCGCGCGCGTCGCGCGCGCGCGCGCGCGCGACTCGAGCGAATGAGTGACGAGTCGGTTGCGGGCGATGCGCGACGACAGATCGACGCGCGCGTTCGGCGGGACGATGACCGCGGACGCGAACGCGGACGCGACGACGACGACGACGACGACGACCACCGCCGCCACCACCACCACGGTCGAGGACTCGGCGGCGACGCGCGCGGTGGACGTCGTGACGAGGACGCTCGCGCTCGCGGCCGAGGCGAGGGGGCCGGGGGAGAGGAAACGCGCGCGCGCGCTGTTCGAGAGCGCGCTGAAGCAGTACGTCGCGGAATTGGACGAGATGCGCGCGATGGTCGAGCGAGCGGGGGCGGGGTTGAGACTCGAGGAGGACGCGGGGAAGGATGGGATGGAGACGAATTAGACGAATTAGGCGCGTCGATGTAAAAATCACACATTCTAGCTAAAAAAAGAGAGAGAATCAACGACGCTTGGCGGATTGACGACGCTGGAACGGATTACTGAAACCTCTCTTGGGCAGAGGCGGGGCGGTGTCTCGCATTTTCCTTCGTTTGTGCTTGGGAATCTTGCCACGGTCGTATTCCTCGTCGAACTCGTCGTACTCACGCTTGGCGCGTTTTGACTTCAAGTACGACTTGATGCCGGTCGCGTCGCCTTGACCTCGCTTTTTCGAACGGTTTCGGTCGTCGTTCGCGGCGTTTTCGTCGTCGTCCCACTTTGCGGATCGCGATGGTTTGTTCATCCAGTCTCGCACGGCGGCGGCGGCCCGCGCGTCGGCGGCGTCGGCGGCGGCGCCGTGTTTCGGTCTGTTTCTCGTTCGCATCGGAGAGTCGAGCGATACCTCGGGAATGTCCTCGAGCGTGACGCCGACGCTATTGCTCAATCGCCTCAACCGACGGTACAGGAGCGCGCGCGTCGCCGAATCGAACGCACTGCGCCCGGACGGCGACTTGCTTCGCACGCCTCGCAAGCGGATTCCCTTCCCGATCGACAGAGGCGGCGACAGCGAAGACGATTTCATTTTCTTCTTCGAAGATGAAAGTTTCGAGGTCTTGACCCGAGGCGACACGTCCGTGTCCTCCTCTGTCTTTTCCCTCGCTAAAGGTTTCGGCTCCTTCTTCTTCTTTGCCTCGTCTTCGCTCTTTTCGGCGACCATCTTTGGCTTCTCCTTGACGACGAGCTTCTTCTTGACCGGTTTGGGAGCTTCCTCTTTCTTTTCTTCTTTGCGTTTTTTGGGCACAATCTTCTTCTCCTTCTCGCTACCCTTTTGCTTTTGCACCCTTCCGCCGTCCGGGACGTTTTTGCACAACTCTTCAAACGTCCCCGGCGCGTTTCTTCGCGCGTAGAAGAGCAAATACGCCTGTTGCTTCAACACGACTTTTTCGCTCACGGGATTGATGTCTTCATCATCCATTTCGCACCACGTACCCGTCGCAGTCTTCGTGAAACAATAGTAATGTCCACTGTTTGAGCTATTTCCGGCGTGGACGAGAACTCCGTATAAATCATACACGGCTTTACCCTTACTCCCGTGACTTTCATCCGAAAGATACGGTGTGATATCGAGCTCCAAGGGGTACTCAACGAAATGACTGAGCTTACCTCGGCCGAAAGGCACGTACGCGAAGCGTTTCAATTGAAGGGCGAGCACGTTCGGCGGCTCGTGCACGGTGAACTGCTTCGACGCCTTGGTGAGGTGACTCTTTGAGTTCGCACTCTTCCCCTCACACCTGTATTTATTATCGCCGTCGAGCACCTCCACCTGCGTGAACAGCTTGAACGCCCCAAGAACGCTCTTGGCGCGTCCAACCTCTAAAGATAAATCCAAAAATGGGTCGAAAGTCTCACTATTTCTGCCGCACGTCTTGCAGTTGACTTGGCTTCGAAGTTTCCCGCCGAACACCTTCCACACAAAGCTCGTCTCCGCTCGCGCTGAATTCGGCGATATCTTAGGTTTAACTATCTCTACGCTCTTCTTGTGCATCGCGTCCAAGAGACACCGTGCCAACTCGTGCGCGTCCTCCTGTCTACCCTTTCTGAAAGTTTTGGACAGCGCTCGCATATTTTTCACAAAAGCCACCGGAGCGATAGTCCGACCGCTCGAATTCAACGCGCGAGCGACGTGTTCACCGATCTCATACAGCGCGTTGAACGAACCGCCGGATTTATACTGTTTATGCTCCCCATTTAGCGCGAAATGCGCGAGCGCGGGCGTTTGCGTCAGACACGCCAACACCGAATTGAGAAAGCACGTGTTCCCCAGGTTGGCCAATCCCGCCCCCGCGCGCCTCGCCGAGGTCCACTTCATGTGCACGTCCGCGGTATCGTATAAATCATCTCCCCTATCTTTCCCCCTCGTGCTCATCCCTCGCGCGCCCGCTCGCGCGTCGGACATGTCGACTTCGCGTCGACGCGCGTCCTCCTCCTCGGCGCCGTTCAGCGTCACCACGTGTCGAAGCGCCTCCTCGTCCACCAACGGTCGATCCTCCCGTCTCGCGCGCACGAACCGCACGCGTCTATCCACGACCGCGCTGTCGCGCGCGCCACCGAGCGCGAGCGCCGCGAACGCGCGCGGTTTCGACGCGTCGTTCGTCGGTCGGGCTCGCGCGGCGGCCGACACCCTCTCGCGATGCATGCGCGCGCTGCGCGGCGCCTCGAACGCGCGGCGACGCGAACGCGCGACCAAAGGTGGACGCTGAACGTCTCTCGACGCAGAGCGCGGTCGACGACGACGACGTGCACCGCGCGCGACGGTGTACGGACGGAATGGGCGCGGGCGCAAACCTGTGGGAGAGGATGGTTGGCGAACGAGGCGACGACGAGCGAAGGATGAGATTCGTGGACAATACAAATGAATCTGCGCGCGCGACGGCGAATTCTAAAGATTGGCGACGTCGCGGGTGAGGTCGTCGAGATCGGTCTTGAGCGAACGGCGAAGGTCGAGACAGTCGGAGACGCGGGCGGATTCGGCGCGCGCGGCGGCTTCCCAGGGAGCGCACATCGTCGTGATTTGTTGAGTCACTCTGCCGACTTCGTCGGTGCACTCCTTCTCCAACGCTTCCTCGAGTTCGGTCAAGAAGGCTTCGGCGGTCTTGGCGATCTTTGATTTCGTCTCGACGCGCTTGAGCGGGAGAGAGAGGACGGAGATGTACGCGCCGGCGAGGGCGAGCGCGTACGTCAAGACATCCTCGGAAAAGGAATTCATGAAACCGGTGGCGAAAAAGGCGATGACGAATGCGCCACCGGCGGAACCGATCGTGGAGTTGACTGCTTTTCGGATGGCCTCGTCGAGGAGTTTCGCCGCCGAGTCATGGTCGAAGCTCTCGGCCACCGCGCTCGACGTCTTTTCGCTTGAGGCGTCCTTCGCGTCGGAGAGGGAGGCGTCAAAACCGCGCGCCTTTAAGGCTTCGGCATACGCGTCCAACTGCGCGTCGTTGTTGCGCTTCAACCACGCGGAGAATTCATCCACTGCGACGCTGAGTTCTTCCTCTGCATCGCCGAGAACCGTGGATTTGTATCTCGCCTTCACCCCGCTCGCGTCCGAGCCGAGCACGTACGTGGTGAACAGCGACACGGCGTTGGACACGCGAAGAGTATCGTCGACGATCGCCCCGGCGCGCTTGACGACGGTGTCGACGACTTGACGCGCCGCCTTGCGCTGCGCCGCGGCGTCGGCGATCATCTCCACGCGATAGCCCTCCAACTGATCCTTCACTCCGACGGCCATGGATAACTCCTCCGTCGCCGCGTCGTCCTCGCCGAGGAGAATTTGTTCCGCCGCGTTGAGGAGCAACTCGCTGACGTTCAAAGGCGTGGAGAGTTTGAGACGCAGCGCTTCGCCCGCGCGCTCGCCGGAACCGCCCAAGAAGGACATGACGTACTCTTCAAACTCACCGAAACCGCTCTCGATGAATTCGGGAGAGGCGGCGTAGTCGCTTCTCGCCTTTTTCGCCTTGAGCGCGTTTCTCGAGCTCACGGCAAGCACCGCGGGATCCGTCACGCCGAGCAAACGCATGGCATTATCCTTGACGAATTGCGCCACCTCGCCGACGTCGTCGCGATCGAGCAAGTCTATTTTATTGACGACGAAGACAACCTTTTTACCCCACTTTCGAATGTACGTCAGGAATTTAATCTCGCTCTCCGTCATCGGACGATCGGCGGAGAGCACGAAGAGCACCAAATCGGCTCTCGGCACGAATTCCTCGGTGAGTTGTTGTTGTCTCTGCAGGATGACGTTCGTTCCCGGAGTGTCGACGATGCTCACCTGCTTCAAGAGCTCCGCGGGAAGATCGACGTTGAAGAAACCGTCCTCTGTTTGTTCTCGCGATTTTCTTGCGCCATACCGAAGCATGGCGATCTCATTCGTCGTCGGAAGAATCCCTTCGGCGACAAACTTATCGCCGAGCATGGCGTTGATCACGGACGATTTCCCGGCGTTGAATTCACCGCATATGACGACGAGGAACAACTCTTCCAATCCCTTTTGCGCCTCGGCGAGAAGTTTAGTTTCATCCAAATCCGAACAGTTGGCGCGCAAAAAGTCGAGAATTTGACTCATGAGCTCGCGCTCGCGCTCGAGCGTCTCCTCGACGCCCGCGCTGACGAGGTTAACCTGCGTCGACTCCTTCTTCTTGCTCGGCGTCTCAACTCCGTTCGTCGTCTCGACGTTCTCGGCGTGGCTCTGTCTCAACGCGCGCGCTGACGCCTCCACCGCGGCGACGACCTTCCCTTCATCCTCGCTCGCGTCGTCGCCGACGAGATCGCGAATCGTCACCCCGTTCGCACCTTTCGCCGCAAATTCTTCCAACATCTCCGCTCCTCCGTCCGCAATCAACCCCGAGACGCCGTCGCGCGCGTCGACGAAGACGGGCACGCTCACCCTCTGTCGAATGGCGTCCAAGACGCCGACGTCGCGCACGAGGAGTAAATCCGCCCCCTCTTTGGACGCCTTCTCCGCCTCTTCCGCGCTCTCGCTCTCGTGTACCACGAGTGCCGTCTCCGCGAGCGTCTTCCTCGCCACCACCGTCGGCACACCGTCATCCGTGAGCACCACTCCGTCCAACTCGGCGCTCGTCGCGATGTCCGTCCTATCCGCCACCAACACCCGCGCGCGTCCCCGCACGAGCGTCTTCAGCGCCGCCGCCGCCTCGTACAGCTTCTTCCCGCTCGTACCATCCATCCCTTTCCCGATTCGAAGCGCCACCACCGTCGCTCCCGCGTGTAACGCCGCCTCCACCGCGCGTTCGCTCCGCGCGCTCGTCGCGTCGGCGACGTCGACGAAGACGACGAATCCCGGGATGCGCACCTCGGCGCGCTTCGCGTTCGCGAACAGCGTCGCCGACATCACCGACGACGACGACGACGACGACGACGCGTCGCGATCGACGTCACCGTCTCGACGAGACGCGCGCGTCGTCGTCGAACCCCGCGCGCGTCGTCGATATCCATTCGTCATCGTCGATGCCATCGTCGTCGACGTCGAGCTCGCGTGACGCGTCCGGCGCGCGCGCGAACGCGCGACCGGCGCGCGCGCGCGATCGATCCTCCCACCGACGCGAGGCGTCGCCGACGCGACGAACGCGCGCGACATCGTCGTCGTCGTCGTCGTCGACCGCGTCCGAGTGCGGCCGTGCGTGCCCGTGCGTGCTGCTTGGTTTTTACTCTTCACGGGTATCCACGCCACGCACCGTGTATCGAACGCGTACAGTACGAGTGTGTGCGTCCGCTCGGACACGCGGCGCAGCGATCCATATTTTTACCGGACACCAAATACGTACATTAAACATATTAGTAGGTTCTGACCGCACCGCACATACATACATATGATAACCTAGGGTTGCGTCACACCCCTCGGGTCGGCCCCTTCGACCGCCACGTCAGACGGTTGAAACGGATTCGGATGTCCCCGACGACGCGTCTCGACACCCTCGCGCGCGCCTCGACGACCTCTAACTCGCGCGTCGTCGCGCGCGATCGATCGTTGATTTTTTCACGCGTCCCTTTCCGCCTCGAGTCTCCACTCGCGCGCTCGTTCGCGCACCGTCGCGATGACGACGACGCGTCGCGCCACCGCGCGTCTGTTCGCGGCGTGTCGACGCGCGACGACGACGACGCCTCGACGCGCGACGATGACGACGACGACGACGCGCGCGGACGGATCGATGCGCGCGGTGATGACACATGAAAATAATCACACCGTCGACGGCGACGACTCGGCGCGAGGGGCGTCGTCGATGGCGTCGAAATCGTCGTCGACGTCGAATTCGTCGTGTCTGTGCCGAGAGGTGCTGGCGCAGACGGCCAAGCGCTGCCGCGCGCAACATCCTTCGGCGCAGCATTACGCGTCGTTTCACTGCGCCATCGTCGAGGATATACTCGATTCAACGTCTGGAGCGCACGAAGCGTTCGGGAAATCGCACTGGATCGATGGGAATTCAAACCTCCTCGATGGCTTGCGCCAAATGCATTTGTGCGACCTCGGCGCGCTCGTCGTCATGGATCGAGACGCGCTGGACGCGGATCGCTCGGGGGTGATCACGGATGAAGAACTCGCGCAATCGGCGGCGAATGACGCCATCATCGGGATCTTTTCCGAACGAGATTACCTGAACGCGGTCGCGAGAGGCGTGGTGGACGCGTCGACGACGGTTCGGGACGTGATGACGTCGTTTCGAGACGCGTCGACGAAATTCGCGCGACTCGTCTGCGTCTCCCCGCGAGACTCCGTCTTGGCGGCGATGGAGACGATGACGAAACATCGGTTGCGACACGTGCCCGTGATTGCGAGCGAAGGGATCGATCCGGTGAACGGCGGACCGATCAAACCTCGCGTGCTCGGCGTCGTGAGCATCGGCGAAGTGTTGAAGACGCTGCTCGCCGAATCGAGAAGCGAAATCCATCACCTCGAGTCGTACATAGCCGGACTCGAGTGAACGCGCGCGCGGTCGCGGTCGCGGTCGCGGTCGCGTTCGAACACCCCGACGTTTCTTCCTCCCGATTTCCC
>CEUM01051783.1_pt1 | contig 19801 bp, 16 predicted proteins | sample 356421 | NCBI WGS metagenome assembly CEUM01 (sample SAMEA2622716, study PRJEB7988) | marine metagenome | biome: marine biome (ENVO:00000447); feature: surface water layer (ENVO:00002042); material: "saline water (ENVO:00002010), including plankton (ENVO:xxxxxxxx)" | depth 5 m | reverse complement strand
AACTTCATCTTTAACTTCATCTTTAACTTCATCTTCATCAATCATGCAATAATTTTCTGTAATAATTCTATTAACTTTAGTAGCATAACCAACCGGATTATCAAGTAAAAATCCACTATTAAGTAAAGCAGTATCATACATAATATTAATAAGATCAACCAAAACAACTTTATTACTTTCATCTTTAAATTTATTCTCAATATTAACAATTAACTTATGATTAATATTCAATTCTAACACTTTTCTAGAAGACATAAATTGATCCATCATTTCATTTCTAATAGCTTGTGCCTTCATAATTCTTTCCATATTAGCAGTCCACCCAAATTCAGAAGATGATAACATACAAGGTGTAGTAGTTAATCTAGTAGAAATAATAACTTCACTAACTCTATTACTTAATACAGACTTAAAAAATTCAACAAGTTCTTTGTATTTATTATCATCCTTTTCATCAGATTTATCATCTAAAGTAATTTTTTTAGAAACATCAGACAATTTAATATCATTATATTCCTTAACATTTTGAATCATATATTCATCAATAGAATTATCAAAAAATAAAACATCATAACCTTTTTCTTTTAATTTTTCTATAAATGGAGATTTTTCTAATGTTGTAATATTTTGACCAGTAATATAATAAATATCTTTTTGTTCTTCTTTCATAGATTCAACATATTGTTCAAGACTAATATATGAAGTTTTGCTATTAAGACTATAAAACCTTAATAATTTAATTAATTTATCTCTGTTTTTTTCATCTTCATGAATACCAAGTTTAATCATTTTACTATAGATGCCATAAAATTTATTATATTCATCAGTATTTTCAGCTATTTCATTAAATAATTCAATTGCCTTTTTAACAATAACTTTATTAATACTAGAAACAATTTTATTTTCTTGTAACAATTCTCTAGATACATTTAATGGTATATTATCACTATTGACAACACCAACTAAATAATTTAACCAAGTTGGTACTAAGTTTTCACAATTTTCAGTGATAAAAACATTTTTCACAAATAATTTCATATTATTTCTTTTAGAATTATCAAACATAGCCATATTATTTTCAGGTATAAATAAAACACAATTTAAATCAAGTTGTCCTTCAGTATTAAAATGTTTATAACCTAAATATTCACCACTATTAATAGAGGAATAAAATGATTTGTATTCATCTTTATCAACTTCATCAGGTTTTCTCATCCAAATAGGTTTGACATCATTAATAGTAACCCATTCCTGAACTTCAGTTTTTTGTGTAGTCATTTTTTTTTCTAATTTTTCCTCTTCTTCTAATGTTTCAATAACAGGTTCATCTTTATCTTCATCTTTAGGTTGTTCATTATTTTCAGCATCAGCCTCAGTCTCAGCCTCAACTTCAGTTTCAACAACTTTAGTTTCTAAAATTTGAATAGGATAACTAATAAATTGCATGTATTTTTTAACAATATCTTTGACATGATGAGCTTGTAAAAAATCTTTATGTTCTTCTTTGATTTTCAAAAAAATCTTTGTTCCACGTTTTAATTGTGTAGTTTCATTTTCACATATAGTATAAGATTTGTTAGAATCAGATTCCCATACATATTCTTTATCATTATCATTTTTAGTAATAATTTTAACATGATCAGCAACTAAATATGATGAATAAAATCCAACACCAAATTGACCAATTTGATCAATAGTATTACCAGAATTAGTTTCTTTAATTTTTTCTATAAAAGATTTAGTTCCAGATTTTGCAATAGTTCCTAAATTATGAATAAGATCATCTTTGGTCATACCGATACCAGTATCTTCAATAATAAGATGACCATTAGATACATCAATATCTATAAAAATTTTTAAATCAGATACATTATTTTCAGTTTGAGAATTAGTCAAAGATTGAAATCTATATTTTTCTAATGCATCACTAGCATTAGATAATAATTCTCTTAAAAAAATTTCACTTTTACTATAAAATGCATTAATAATCAAATGCATTAATTGATTGATATCAGCATCAAAATTAATTTCTTCTTTGGTCATGTTGAAATAATAAACATTATTATTTTAAGTTTTTTTTTAAAAATATAAAAAATAAAAAATAAATAACATAATAATAGTATATAAAACAATTAATACATATATATGTATATATATGTATATAAATGGAATAATAAAAAATACAGAAACAATTAGTTATACAATAAAACCATTGTTATATAATACAAAAATGTCTTTACATAATAACAATAATAATAATACAATTATAAAATTAAATGAAATACCAGGATTAACATTAGGTATACCATTGAATATACTACAATATATATTCACATATATTCATTACAATTATAATATAGTAAATTTAAATTTGATATTGTTACAATTTGGAATTGGAATAACAACTTACGGAACAGATAGATTTTTAGATTCATTTTCTATAGATAATACAACAACAAAAGATAAATTAATTTACTATAATAATTTACAAAAACATAAAAATGATATTATGTTAATATTACTATGTTCATATATTTATGTATCAATAAATATATTACAATATGATAATACAGATGAAGTATTTGCATTATTATTTTCAACATTATTTTATAAAACAATAAAACAAAAAATAGGATTTTTAAAATCATCATATATAGCAACAGCATGGACTTGTGGAACATTAATATTACCATGTATAATACATGATAACAATTATGATATATATAATGATTATGAAACATATTTATCATTATTTTTGTTATTATTTGCTACAAGTAATATAGCTGATATAAAAGATATAAACGAAGATAAACATAATAATATAACAACAATACCAGTATTATTAGGAGAAAATAATACAAAAATATTAAGTTATAGCAGTATAGCTTTATTTTGTTATTTATTATTTTCAAAAATAAATATAAATTATTAATTATTAATTATATTAATAATATTAAAAATGTCTAATAACAATTATTCAAAAAATATTATTAATATAAATCCAGAAATTTATACAATCAATAATTTTTTAACAAATGAAGAATGCGAACATATAATTAATATATCTAAAAATAATTTAAAGAATGCTTTAGTATCAAGCGATAAATCAGGTATAATATCAGATGGCAGAACAGGACAAAATACATGGTTACCTCATAATTGTACAAATATAACAAAAAATATTTCAGAAAAAATTTCAAATTTATTGAATATTTCATTAGATAATGCAGAATCAATACAAGTAATATATTATAATAAAACTCAAGAATATAAAAGTCATTATGACGGTTGGGAATTTAATGGTTCAGAAAGATCAGTAAGAAATTTATTAAGAGGTGGTCAAAGAATATACACTGCTTTATGTTACTTAAATGATGTAGAAAAAGGTGGTGGTACAATATTTACAAAAATAAATAAAACTATAGATCCTGAAAAAGGAAAATTATTAGTTTTCAAAAATGTTTATGATAACAGTAATGCAAGACATTACTTAAGTGAACATGCAGGAATGCCAGTTTTAGAAGGAGAAAAATGGGGATTTAATCTCTGGTTTCGTGAAAAAAATATAAATGAAAAATACGAATATAGTTTATATCATAAGAATTTATCAAATAAATATAATATTTCAAACACATTTGAAATATCAAATACATCAGAAGAATCAAATTTAGAAACAAAAAAAATAAATTATATACCAAATATTTTAAATAATAATGATGTACATAATATTTTAAATCTATGTAATTTTGATGAACAAAAATCAAGAAGTATATGTTGGTTAAATAATGAACATTTATCAGATATAATAAACAAAATTTCAAAATTAATCAATATAAATCCAAATTATTTTGAATCAATATGCGTAACAAAATATACAAATAACAAATTTCATAATGATCATTATGATGCATATGATTTAACAACAGATATTGGAAAAAAAAATACAAGCACAAGAGGACAAAGATTAATGACTATAACTGGATTATTATATAATACAAAAATAAAATTCAGAAAATTAAACAAAATTTATGTTTGTAATAAAAATTCAATATTATATTATTATAATTGTACAAATAATACAAATACAAGAGATGATAAATTAATAAAAAGTTATGAAGGTTTAGAAGATAATATGATATTATTTAACATATATATTCGTGAAAAATCAAAAAAAGATAATAAATTATTAAAACTAAATAACATTAAAGAAGAAGAAAACAAAGAAGAAGAAGAAGAAGATGAAGAATTAGATTATAATGATATCATAAATAATATTTATAAAAAAGAAAACAATCTTAATAATTTGTACATTAAAAATTTTAATATTGTACATAGAGGCTGTAAAGATTTATTAAATAATACATTGAAAGAAATAAAAAATATAAAAAATAATTCATCTTTTTTAATAAAAGAAAATATAGAAAAAACTTACAAATTAGATGAATACAATCCAGTAATAGTAGAAAATGTTGTAAATAATAAAATACATAAAATTATTGAAAATTATTTTAATATTAATATTAATAATAATTTGTACAAATTTGGTGGAACACAGTCAGATCGTTATTATATAACAGATGAAATAATAACCCGTTTATTACATGTAGAATTATTACCATTAATAGAAAAAATAACAAACAAAAAAATGAAAGCTACTTATAGTTTTTTATCCGCATATGTAAAAAATGCAAATTTACCACCTCATACTGATCGTGATACTTGTCAATTTACATGTTCATATATATTAAGTAAACCAGAAAATAGTAATTGGAATATATATTTTGATAAAACAAAACAACCAATCAAAAATAAAGGAAGATATGATTATAAACCAAATAAAGAAGATTGTTTTGAATTAGATTGTAGCGCAAATGGATTAATGATATTCAATGGCGAAGATCATATACATTACAGAGAAAATTTAATATATGATTATTATAATATAATTTTATTACATTATAAATCTTTATAAAAATAACAAAATAAATAAATATTTATTATTATTATTAATATTAATATTTATTTAAAATGCCTAATTACAAAATATGGGATAATATTTTGAACGAACAACAAATAAATGATTTAATAAATCATTGCAAAAATGATTGTAATCATATAGATGGACAAGTTGGTAATAGAGTAAATTTTAATCAAAAAAAAAGAAAAGATATTTTTATAAAAAATACAAGATACACTGAATTTTTAGATCATAATGTGTTTGAAAAAATATACGAAGAAATGAAAAATGTATTTAATATTGAAATAAAATATAGAGAACTTTGGAAAGTAGGATACTATAATGGTAATGAAAAATCATTTTACAATATTCATACCGATGATGCAGGAGATACAAAATACAGAAAATTATCTTTAGTATTAATGTTAAGTGATAAAAATGAGTATGAAGGAGGTGAATTTTATTTTCCAAATTTAAATATAAACTTAAAATTGAATAAAGGATCTTTAATTATATTTAATTCAGAACTTTTACATGGTGTAAAAGAAGTAACATCTGGTGAAAGATATACATTAATAAGTTTTATGTTTGATAATAATGGAAAAGAAATAAAAGAAAAATTAAATGTAAGAGCAAATATCAATAATTATATACCATATTTAAATAATTTAAAAATAACATATTCATCTAACGAAAAAAAAGATGATTTTTCAAATGCACAAATACTAGGAGATATTGATTATTCTGATAAACATAAAAATAATAAATGGTCTGATCATGATGACTATTATTTTGAAAAAAATAATAGTGAAACATTATTAATTTCATTTGCTGGTATGGGATGGAAAAATTCATTACCTACTTTTATTTTTTACAATTTTTTAAAAGAATATAAAACAATTGATAAATTATTTTTACGAGATGTAAATTGTCGTTATTATATAACAGGATTAAGAAATACTACAAAAAGTTTTAAAAGTACAATTGATTTTATAGATACATTTATAAAAACAGGTAAATATAAAAAAGTTATAGCATTTGGATGTTCAGCAGGTGGATATGCAGCAATATTATATGGAACAATATTAAAAATTGATAAAGTATTAAGTTTTTCTCCGCAAACAGTTTTAACAGAAAAAAAAGAACTATTAATAGGTGATAAATATAATGCACCTAAAACATGTAAATGGTTATCATCTATATACAAAAATGATGAAGAATATCAAAAAGCATTAGATTTAAAAAATTATTTACCTTTTGATACTAATATAGAAATACATTATGCATCACGAGCAAATCATGGGTCTGATAAAAAACATGCATTATATATAGAATCAAAAAATTGTAAAATAATAGAACATAATAGTAATAATCACATGATTGCATTAGAATTAAAAGAAAATAACAAATTAAAAAAAATTATAGAGGATTTTATAGCATAAATTTAATATATATATACAATATAAATTATATATTATGAATAATAATGTGTGTTTGAATTTAATGATGATAGAATCTGACATAAAAAAATTATTAAACAAAGAGGAAAATTATTTAAACTTTTTTATTAATAATTTGAAAGTTTTTGAATACAAGTTTTATAATTTATTTATTGTTATAGATTCTGCTAACAAAAATGAAGATCCTGTAAAATATGATTTTTCTTTTTTAATAAATGAGTTAATAAATAAAGATATAATAGATAATTCTACAGAAATAAAAATAGATTATTTAAATTGGAAAACTGAATTTTCTAAATTGGAAAAAATTATATTTGAAATTTTTAATACGAGAGATATAGATATAAAAAAAACTTATAAAAATGCTTTTGGTTATTATTATTCTTTTTATAATTGTCCTAGCAAATATATGTTTCATATAGATATACCAAAGAAAGGTAGAGTTTGTTACAAAAAAAACGACAATATTATTTCACATAATTTCATATTGAAATCATTAGAACTTTTGAAGAAAGAAGAAAATATAGATTTTATATGTTGTAGTACAGAGCGCGATGCAATAGTTAAATTACCTTATAATAAAAATAACGAAATATTAAACAAAGAAGTTAAATTATTCAATAATGATGGTTCATTAAATAATAATGGAATTGATATTTTAAATAATAGTTATAATTATCAGATATATTTTGACAATAAACCAAATTTATCTCTACAATGTTATACAACAGATATAGATAAAATCAAATCACAATGGTTTTGGAACAAAAATCTTTATAGATTTCAAACAGAAAACGCATTAACAAATATGCGAAAAATGAAAACTATAACATTATTACCACATAATACTTCACCTATTAAAACAAATATTTAAAATTATTCATAAAAATATCATTTTTTCAAATATTTGTCATTTTTAATATTATTATTAAAAGTTTGTATATCAGTATCACCTTGTTCAGCATTACATAAAAAAGGTTGATAATTATTATTAATAATTATATAATTATTATTATTTAGATTAGAACAAATAAAATGATCAACTGCAGGATAATTTAAATTTTTATTTTCAAACAAATCACATAAAAATTTACAAGCATTAGGTGAAATAATATAAGAATAAGGATAAAATGGAGAATATTTTTCATTTATATAATGATAAAAATGTTCATCAATAAATTTATCTCTATTAGGTAATATTTTTTCTTTATATATTTTATTTTGTGTATAAGATTGTCGTATACCAACCCATAAAATATCAAAATTGTTAGGTGGATTTTTTTTTAATATATTATTTAATTTATTTGTAAAATCAATACATATATTAACATCATCTTCAAATATCAAACAGGGTTTATTTAATTTTATAATTTTTTTCCAAATAAAATAATGCGATAAAAAACAACCAATTTCACCAACTTTTAGTTTGTTAATTTTTTTTATTAATTTATTGTCTAATATAATATTATTTTGATATTCTAAATTATTATTATTATCATAATTTAATTGATGACCATCTATAGCATCAAATATTTCAAATTCTGGTAAATAATCTTTTTTTGTAATCAATTTATTTAATCTATCACTTCTTCGTTTTAAATTTATTACAAATACTTTTTCTATATTATGTAATTTTCTGTCATACATTAACACAATATATTATATATAATATATAATATATAATATATTGTATATTGTATATTAGTATAATAATCATAAATATTTACCAATTACAGTTCCACGACCAATATCAATATCAATATTTTCTATTTTTTTAATAATTTTTTCTTCTACTAACTTATTAAAAATAATAGTAGGTTCTTTATTCCAATATTTTATCCATTTTTGATTATGTAAAACATTATTTACAATTAAAAAAGTATCATGAGTAGATATATTTTTACAATTATTAATATCAGATAAAACAGTATCATAATCATATCCTCCATCTATTAAAATAATATCAAATTTGATTTTATTACTTTCTATAAATTTAACTAAAGTTTGTTTAGAATCCCCTTTTATTAAGATATGTCGTTTTGAATAAAAATCATCAATATATTTTTTTCCAACATTAACACTCTGAAATGCACCATTATCAAAACTATGTACAATTAAAGTTTCATTCAATTTCAAAAATAATTCAGCTGAATGTCCAGCTAAAAATCCAATTTCTAAAACATTTTTAATATTTTTAACATCAGTAAAATGTTTTTTGATACTAGCAATAATAGCATCTTCATGTTTTTTAACTTGAGTAATATAACCTTGTCTTATTTTTATACATTTAGATTCAATATATTTACTTAATGGTAAATCGGTTTCTATTTTTTCAGATACATGATTGAGATTATTATTATTATTATTATATCTTATAACAGAAGATGATAATGATGTAAGTTTTGGCGATATAATTTCTTGAGTTTTATCTAAATACCATTTATTAAAAGATTTCATTCTTCTAATTTTATGTTCAGACACATCATAATTGAAATGTATAATATATGGTTTATTAGGTAATTTATCTCTATAATATTTACCATTAGGAAAAAGGTCAAGATCTAAATATTTAACTTTTAATTGATTTTCATATCTTCTAAGATATTGTTGATCATTATTAAAATTATCAATATTGTTAGATACAGTTTTAAAATCAGTAATTTTTAAAGTTTTTTCATTAGATTTCATATAAAACATACCAGTACACATTGCTCTAGAATTATAATCTTGATTATCATTTTGTATAAATAAATCAAAGTCACCAATATTATCAATAAAATATGGTATAGGATTATTTTCAAATACTATATCACCATCAGTAAATATAACATCATTACCTTTAATTAATTCATTATTAATTGCATATATTTTATATGATGTAATAGTAGCCCATTTTTTTTTACCTTCAGTATCAGGATTTTGCATAGCTTTATATTCAACCCAATTTTTAAGAAATTCTTCTTGAACATCAACTAATACAACATCATTATAACAATAATTTTTCTTGAAATAATTATAACATTTAAGACCAATACAATAAATTTTCAATAAATTTTGAATACCAATTTTTTTCATTGATATTAATAAATTTTCAGTCAAATTCATATAACCATCATTAGTTAATGTAATTAATTTAATATTATCTTTAAAAATGTTATCACGAAAGAATACTCTAAAGCTAATATTAGCACCAAAAAATTTATTGTTTACCCAACTATATTTATTTTTATCATAATTAATTGTTTTGTTCAAATAATAACAACAATCTTTATCAGATAAATAATGAAGATAATTAACATAATGAGATACAGTGCTACCATCATGTCCAATAAAATATGTGCTATTAGCAGTAATCATATTAAGTATTAAAAATTCAATAACATCATAATTTTTAAAATCAACAAAAAACTTTTTATAATCAATATTATGTATTAAATCTTCAACATATATAATTTTATATTTATTAGATAATTTATTCAATAAATCAGCATCATTACGATCACACATAACATATATAGGTAGATTATTATGTTCTTTATTATTAATATTATTAAGTTGATTCATAAGTGGATTGAAATAAGAAGAACTATTAGAATCAATAAGTGATTTAGGATGTCGTTTATCACCAAATCTAAAATGAATAGAAATATATTTTTGTTCAAGTTCAATATTATTAAAAATTAGATAAAATGATTTATGTAAATATGTAAGAGATTTACATATATTAGACATCAATATATAATTTTTTTCAGTTGTAAAATAATTATAAAAACATCTACTAGCATTAATCTTATCTAAAAAAATATATTCTTTGGAATTATTAGGCAAATTATTAATATATTTAGTTCGTCCATTCAAAAAATTATCTATTTTATAATAATTTTCGGGTAAATTTAATGATATATCAATTAAACCCAAATGAGAAAAATTAGCGGGAAATTTTATAATTTCACATATATTATTATCTTCAATAATTTTATTAATATTATCAGGTACACTACCATAATGTACTTCAAATCCATTGGTTAAATAATTTAAATAAGTATCATCAAAAAAATCTAAAAATCGTCCATAATCCCAGTTAGATTTACCACAATGACACAATGGATGTTTGATTAATAAAATTAATTTTCTATTAGTAATATTAGCTAAATATATAGCATGTTCTAAAGAAAATAATTGATTATTAAAACCAACACCAGTAAATAATTGAAAAATTAAGTTTTTCATATTTATATTTCATCAGAAAAAAAAATATAAAATCCAACACATATTGTAAAAAATCCAAAAATTTTTCTTAATGTATACAAATCAATTTTTATGGTATATAATGAACTAAAATAAGAAAATATAGTAAAAATAAATGCCATATACAATCCAGCAAAAATATCAACATTATCCGTTTTATAAAATCTATACGCAGCAAAAATACCAATTGGAGGCAAAAGCATAAATAATGATGTCCCTATTCTATCTTTTATATTTGTAAGCAAACCAAACATTGTCAATAAAGGAACTATTACTATTTCAGCTCCGCCACCTATTAATCCAGCTAATAAACCACTAATAATACCAACAATTGTAAGTCCAAGATAATAATTCATTTTATATTAAAAATATAATAAAATATAATTAAAAATTGAAAAATAATCAAATAAAAATAATAAAACAAAAAATAATTCATTTTGAAATAAATGAAACAATTTCAAAATTTGTTTTTAAATTATATAAAAACAAATAGTAAACAAATAGAAAAAACATTTGAATCAAAAAAATATATTATAAATGGTTATGATAAAAAAAATAATATTGGTATTGAATTTTTAGATGATAATATATCAATAAATGATATAAAAAATAAAGAAAAAATAATGGATATTGATTTTATTTTTAATGTTGAAAATAATTACATTAGATATGTTAAAACTTCAGATTTGATAATATGTGAAATATCAAATCAAGAATTTAAAGATGCAATTAAAGAAATAGAAAACAATGTATTTTTATTTACTAATAGTAAAAATTGGATTTGGTTAACAGATAGAACTATTTACAAAATAGAAATAGAAAATAAAATAAAATATGTTTGTATTGGTGAATCTTGTTCATTTGAAGATGTATTACAAAATACATGTTTAAATTTAATTTTGACTGACAAAGGTAAAAAAAATTTTACAAAAATAAATAATGAATTAGAACATGTTGATATTATATATGGTAGATGCAAAGAATCAATGTATTTATTAGATGACATACATAGAAAATATGTAAATACACACATGTTAAACAAAAATGAAATAATAGGTATAAAAGCAGTAGCAGGTGGAGGCAAAACTACTACGCTATTAGAATTATCAAAAATTCATAATCAAAAAAAAATATTATATATTGCTTTTAATAAAAGTTTGATAAACGAAATAAAGGATAAAATAAAAAAACAAAACATTAAAAATATGAATCCTTGTACATTTGATGCGCTTTTATATAAATTATATATTAATAAAAAAAATCAACAACCTAATATTCAAGATATTAAACCACAATTTATAGGAAATATTGTTCCATTTTTAAAAGGTAAGCCATATCGTGTTAGAGAATATTATTGTAAGCACTTAAAAAATTTTTGTAATGATGCAAGTGAAAATAATATTGAAAAATATAGTATTAATAACACAGGTGAAAAGAAAAAATTACTTATTGATTTATGGTCAAAAGTATTAAATGATGAGTTAGTAACATTTGAAACTATTAGAAAAATTGCTTATATTAATCATTGGTTCAAAGATTACATAGATAGTAATTATGATATGATTATGATAGATGAAACACAAGATTTTGATATGATAATGTTACAAATGTTATTAAATGATACAACTATTCCAAAAATTTTTGTAGGCGATAACATGCAAGCAATTTATCAATTTAGAGGCTGCATTAATGCATTTGAATATTTACCAAGTAATTCATTGATAATTGAATTTTATTCAACATTTAGAATTGGAAATCCAGCATGTGATGAAATAAGAAATAAATTTAATCAATGTCATATTATTTCAAAAAGTAAAAATTCAACAAGATTTGTAAACTCATTTGATGATAATGAAAAATATGTTTATTTGTTTAGGAGCTGGAGAATTCTTTTATTAACTGCAGAAAAAACAAATAAAATTTGGATAAATAGTTTTGATAAAAAAATAACTGAAATCAAAAATCTTCATAATAAACTTATTAATTACAAAAATTTTGATATTGATGAAAATACATATGAAGATGATCTACCAAAATTTTTAAAATCTATTTCTGCTGAACAATTAGAAAATTTATTAAATAATATTACAAATAATTTAGTTGATTTCAAAGAAAGTTTAATAAAATTCTATACAGTGCATTCATATAAAGGATTAGAAGATGATAATATTAGATTAGCAAATGATATTAATATAAATGAAGATGTAAATATATATTATGTAGCAATTACACGTTCAAAAAAAAAAATATCAATAGATCTATAAAATTATATACTTGTACAAAAAATAATTTAGTATATTATATGAAAAGACAAACAAAAAAACTAAAAAAAAAATTAGTAAATTGTTGCAAATCAATTAAAAAAAAGAGAAAATGTATTAGAAAAGATGGAAAAGTTTTTTTTCTTCCTAGAAAATTTACAAAAAAACAATGTAAAAAAAAAGTTAAAGGATTTACTATGAGAGCATCATGTGCACCATATAAATATTGTTAATATATATATGTATTTAATATATATAATATATTACTTTATAATATATATATATATTATAAAGTATGTCATTATTATATTTACTAGGTTTTTTTTTAATTATTCTTATGTATCTAATAAACAAATATTCTTTTACTAATTTGAAACCAACCTGTGAAAATTATGTAACAAATACGTATTTATATTTAGCATTCAGTATACTTTTAGTAGCTTTATTAGTAAATGTTCTTAATAATATATGTAGTTCTAATACAATAAATTCATTGAAAAATATATTATGTAATGTTCCATTCATATTGTTTTCATCTATAGCATCATTAGTAATTGTTTTTGTAATATTTTTTACTAGAAAAGATTATAGTAAAAATGGTCATGTATTGAATCATTTATTATGGATAAGTTTTTTGTTATTATTTTCAGTTTCTTTTAGAACAGTTTTTATGTATATTAACAATTACGATATAGTTTATACAATTTTTTTAACATTTATTATTTTTCTTATTATGTCATTGGCTGTTTATATAAATCCTTCATTTTTTGAGAGAAGTTATAAATTTGCAATTACAGGATTATTAGTAGCATTAATAGTTATAATAATTTCTGAAATAATTTTAATTTTTTATAAAAATAAATTAGCACAAAAATATATAACATATTTTGGAATTATAGTATTTTCTTTGTTAATTTCTTATGATACAATAGAACTTTTTAATCTTGCAAAAAATTGTGTTGAATATCCAAATTATCCAAAATCTTCATTAGATTTTTTTATAACAATAATTAATTTATTTACAGATTTATTAAGAGCAAAATCAGGTAGATATTAAAAAATGTGACTTATAAAATAAAATTGAATTTAAATTATATTAAAAACACTAATATAATTTATTCATTAAATATGAATACTGATATAGAAGAATTTATCAAAAATAAAAATTCAATGGGTTCAAGTGAATATAATAATATAGATATTGAAAAATATGATCATAAAAAATTTAAAATTATATTTGATGATTTATTAAGTTTGATTCATAAAAATAAAAATTTAACCAATATTGCTGATAATTTTGAACTAGTAAAAATTTTTGAAAAAGAATTATTAAAATTACTTCGTTATCATAAATTGATTCATATTCGAAAATCAATATTAATTGCAATGTTGAATAAAAAATTTAAATCAGATGATTTTGATAAAGAATATTCTCAATATTTATATTTATTGAAATTATTACTACGAAAAAAACCGGGTAGAAATATATCTGGTATTACTAGTATTACCGTTATTACTGCACCTTTTCCAGATGGTCAATCATTTAGTTGCAAACATAACTGTTATTATTGCCCTAATGAACCAGCACATGAGGGTAATAATTATCAAGCACAACCTAGAAGTTATTTATTTCATGAACCAGCAGTTTTAAGAGCTAATCAACATAAATTTTATGCAATTGGACAAATGTTAAATCGTTTAGATACATATTATAGCAATGGACATGTTCCAGATAAGATAGAGATCATTGTAGAAGGAGGTACTTATACAGAATATCCAGTAGAATATTTAGAGCGTTATCATCGTGATTTGTTTTATTCGGCAAATATTTATTTTGAATTACGAAAAATTTTTCCAAATTATGATAATTTTGGTGATGAACAATTAAATATTAATATATTAAATAATTTAAGACAACCATTAAGTATTGAAGAAGAAATTGTTATCAATAAAACTGCAAAAGTACATATTATTGGTATTTGTATTGAAACTAGACCTGATGCATTAGATGATCTATGGTTACATAGATTTAGAAATTGGGGTGTAACACGTGTTCAACTAGGTGCACAACATGTAGACAATAAAATTTTAAAAAAAATAAATAGAGGTCATACTATTGAGCAACTATTATGGGCGATAAAATATTTATATGATAATTGTTTTAAAGTAGATATACACATAATGCCAGATCTTCCAGGAGCAACACCAGAAATAGATAAAGCTATGTTTGATTATGTTTATAGTATTGTTTGCCCAGATCAAATGAAAGTATATCCTTGTCAGACCATACCATGGACAGTTATTGAAAAATGGTACAAACAAGGAAAATATATTCCTTATTTTGATAAAGATCCAAATTTGTTAGTAGATGTTGTAAAATATTCTATGACAACATGTCCAAATTGGGTTAGATTACCTCGTGTTATTAGAGATATACCTTGTTCTATTTATGTTCAAGGTGGAAATGATATTGCAAATATGAGACAAATAATCGATAATATGTTGAACGGTGATGGTTTATATTCAACTGATATTAGATCACGTGAAATTGGTAGACATCCAAAATATTATAAATTAAAAGCAAAATATTCAATAACTTCATATTTTGCACATGATGCACATAATTATTTTATTGAATATGAAAGTTATGATAAAAGAGCATTATTTGGTTTTATTAGATTAAGAATTGTCAATGAAAATAATAATTTAACTGTTTTTCCTATTCTTAAAAATAAAGGATTAATTAGAGAACTACATGTATATGGTGACACAACAGCTGTATCATCATCAAATAAACATGCATGTCAACATACAGGTATTGGAAGTGGTCTTTTAAGATTAGCAGAAATAAAATCAATGGAACATGGACTTAAAGGTATAGTTGTTATTAGTGGTGAAGGTGTAAAAGGATATTATGAAAAAAAAGGTTATGTAGAAATAGATACATTTATGGTAAAAAATTTCAAAACCTATGAATTTTTGTTTTATTATTTGAAAGCTAATTATTATAAAGTTACTTTATTTTATATATTCAGTATTTTATATTTATTAATAGATTATATTATGTGATATACTAAATTTTAAATATATACTGTATCTAGTGTAAATATTTTAAATGACGAATGTTTAAAGAATACTTTTGTATTATATGAATCTACTATTTTTTCAATGTTTTTATCATTAAAAACAATTTTACCAGTATTATATGCTTCATATTTTTTTAAATCATTTATAACTCTACGCGTTCCATAATAAGGATGAGCTAATTTATTATTCGTATAATTATGTCCTAACATTATACATTTATATTTATTAATAACACATATATGATGTTTGTCTAAAACCAATGTAATAATTGATTTACATTTTTGAAGATTAGGACTATCTATATTGAAAGGAAATTTCCATTTTCCATTATTTTTTACTGGATGCCAAGGTGATATTTTCAATCCATTATCTAAATTTATCAATTCTTTATGATTACCAGTAATTGTAATTTCGACAATACAAACAATTTTACTAGTTTGTATATTATCATTAATATCGTATGAAATAACACAGTCATTTTTTTCCAAATCACATAATTTTTTTTCTGTATAATCAGACATTAATATTTTACATTCTGAGTCAATACACATAATCTTTGTTATTTATTATAATTTTTGTAATGAAAAAATATTTCAATTTAATAAATAATTGAATAATTATTTATTAAATTTTTTTTATTGTATATGTCGATAATCGAAGAGATTAATGTAAAAAATGTTTATGAAATAATAGCATCTCATTTTTCTTGTACAAGAACTTATCAATGGTCTTGGGTAACTAATTTTTTAGAATCTTTAAAAGAAAAATCTATTGTTTATGATTTAGGTTGTGGTAATGGAAGAAATATGATTCATAATAATTTAAGTTTTGTAGGAATAGATAATTGTAAAAATTTTGTAAATATATGTAGAAAAAAAAATTTAAATGTTATTGAATCTAATCTAATGTCTATTCCTTTAAAAGATGAATCGTGCGATGCTATTATATGTATTGCTGTATTTCATCATTTCAGTTGTGATGAAAATAGATTAAAAGTATTAAATGAAATATATAGATTATTAAAACCTGATGGTAAAATATTATTATCTGTTTGGTCAATAAATCAACCAGTAAAAACAAGAAGAATCTTTAATACATATGGAACAAATATAGTATCATATAATAAAAATGGTAATATTTATAATAGGTATTATTATATATTTCAATTAGATGAAATTAAAAAATTGTTTGAAAAATCTAATTTATTTTTATCAAAATATTATCATGATTGTGGTAATGAAATTTTTGAATTAAAAAAGATTATTTTAAATTAATTTTAAATTAATTTTAAATTAATTATATTTTTATAAATATTGTACAATTATTATCAAAATATAATGAATTATTTGAATCATATATATGATTTAAGTTTTATTTACAATGTTTTTGAAAATAATTTAAATAATTTGAATAGCAAAAGTTTCAAATTTGTTTATTTAAAACCTAATGAAAATAAAATATCAAAATATAAAAAAAATTATTTGTATTTTAAATCTAATTTATCATCATCTCAAAAAATATTTTACTTTAGCACTTCTTATTTTATGTTTATTCCTCTTTTTTTTACTTTTTTTTACAAATTTTTAAATTTTAATATTAATGAACACCAATATAAAATAATTGCACCCTATATTTTATTTGTTTCAGGTATATTATCAATTATTCATTGGGGAAATTATAATCCAGGTTCATATGTACAAAAATTAGATATTATTTTTGTTTTATTAGATTTAACATCCACTACTTATGACTATTATAATATTTTGAATAAATCCTCTTTTTTAAAAAAAATGTACATATTTTATCTTTTTTCAATACTATTAATTTGTATATTTGAATTATATTATAAAAAATATTTTAATTATTTAAATATTGATTATGAACTATCGAATATAGGTTTTTACGCACATGCCTTATTAAGAATATTAGGATTTAATTATATTTTAACAACTATTATTAAATTTGACAATATATTTCAATATATATCATTTTTTTTTAATATTTTTGTAATGTGTTCCATATGTTATTATATCACAGAAATATATTTTAATGACAATAAAAATATAACAAATTATCATTTAATTTTATTTTCTATATTAGGTTTTTTTTTATGTATATGTTATTCATTAATTACAAAAATTATTATGAATTTAACAAAAAATATTATGTGTATTATTTAATTTATTATATAAATATATATTAAATATATACTTATGGATAATTTACATATTAAATTAGCTGTTTTAAGTTCATTTATTGGTATTGGATTAATATTAATAACAGAAAAATATTCTGTTGATGATGTTGGTTCTAAATTTTCTGAAATAAAAAATGAAATAAAAGAAAAGGTTGGAGATGTTCAAGACGCGGTTGGTAATATAAAAGATGATCTAACCGAACGAGCTAAAGAAGGTATTGATTCATTGAAAGAAAATGTAAACATTGGTTCCCCAATTGGTAGGATAAACAATATTAGTAATAATACTAATAATAATGATGATAGCGATGATGACAATGATGATAATAATTATGATGATAATGATAATGATAATGATGTAAAAGAAAAAGCATCTGCTGGAGGTAAAAAAAAATATAAAAAAAGAAGTAATAAAAAAAGAAGTAATAAAAAAAGAAGTAATAAAAAAAAAGCTATAAAAAAAAGTTATAAAAAATAAATTATTTAATATTTAGTTATTATATATATAATGGGGAATCCCTTACTGCGCGCATTCAATAACGGGGTGGAGATTGTACAAAATATTAGAGGACGCAAAGAAGACGAGATGAATCGTATGCATCAGTCAGCGAAAAAGACAGCTGATTTAATGGTACGTCGCATAGATAAAGAAGAACGTGAAAAAATTATGAATAACTTAGATAACGATGAAGAATTTTTAAGAAGGAAAAGGGGGGCGGAAAAGGCAAGTGATGATTTATTGCAAAATATGGTTAACGACACAACTGAGGTGAAGACGGCGACGAAGAAGGCGATGAATATAATTTTGACCGATGGACTGGTCTGGGCTATGGAAGACCCTAAAAATGATGGAGTTATTTATGAACCGATTTGCGCGGGCGCTGATACAGTTAAAGATGTGGGGAAAATGGTGAAGAGGGCGATAGAGGACATTGGTAATGATAAATTAACAGATGAAGAATTAAATATGTCTATAGCAGTGGGTGTGGCTGTAGCACTGAATAATATGCAGGCCCTCGTGGATGACCCGAATACGACTAAAACATTCATGTTTAGAAAAGGAATTGAAAATATTACCAATGCACTGAAAAGAGAGTTAGGAATTGATCAAGATAAAATCGATAATGCGAAGGAGAAAGCGAAGCATTTAAAATCGGAAATGAATGGTGGAAAAAGAAAATCAAAAAAAGTAAAAAAATCAAAAAAATCAAAAAAATCAAAAAGAAGTAGACGAGGCAAAAAACAAATAAAAAAAACTAAAAAATATAAAAAAAGAAGTAACAAAAAAAGAAGTAATAAAAAAAGAAGTAATAAAAAAAAGCTATAAAAAAAAGTTATAAAAAATAAATTATAAATTATAAATTATAAATTATAAATTAATATTTGGTTATTATATATAATGGGAGTAGAAAAGGAGGCGCGTGAGCAGATATTAAATCATCATTTACAAACATTGAATCAAAGAGTGTACAATTATACATATGGTAATAAATCTGAGAATACAAAGAACAATGCGTTGAATGCAATTAAGATGTTGAAGAACGAACTAACAAAAACAGACAAAATGACATTAACAATTGAACCATATGAT
>CEUM01137530.1_pt1 | contig 19808 bp, 17 predicted proteins | sample 356421 | NCBI WGS metagenome assembly CEUM01 (sample SAMEA2622716, study PRJEB7988) | marine metagenome | biome: marine biome (ENVO:00000447); feature: surface water layer (ENVO:00002042); material: "saline water (ENVO:00002010), including plankton (ENVO:xxxxxxxx)" | depth 5 m | reverse complement strand
CCGGCTGAAGGGACGGTTCACGCCGGACAAGGGGTTCACTAAGGATATCCAAGGGGCCCGTGAAGGCGCAGAAGCCGGCATGCGCAAAGCGCTTGGCCCCTATAACGAAGTTGTCGATGCGGTTCTGGACGCCGTGCCGCGCGATTTCGTCTGGGTACGTGATATCACCCTGTCGAATACCATCTGGGGCAATCGGTTGCCGCCGCTCGACGGACCGCGGGATGGCGTGCACGCGTTGGGCGGCGGCATCGGACAGGGCTTGCCAATGGGAATCGGGGCGGCGCTGGGCGTTCAGGCAGAGGGACGTAAGACGCTCATATTGGCGGGTGATGGAGGCTTTGCGGTCACGCTGGGTGAGCTGGCGACCGCAAAGCAAGAAAATGCGGATATTGCGATCCTGCTGATGAATGACGGCGGGTACGGCGTGATCAAGAATATTGCCGATGCGCATTACGGCGGCCGCCGCGCGTATGTCGATATTCTTGGACCTGACTGGGGGGTGCTGTGCGACTCCCTCGGTATTCCGCACTGGAGAGTCGACACCGCCGGGGATATTTCCGAGGTTCTGACGAGCGCGTTTGAGGTCGATGGCCCTGCGCTGATCGAAGTCGATATGTCGTCAATCGGTGAATTTGCCGAGGCCTTCGCCGGCCCACCTGTCAAAACAGCACCGGACGAAAAATAATGGATGTATTATTGATCGGTTATGGCGCGATAGCGCAGGAAATACTTAAACACATTCAGCCGGAAGAGGACGCGCGGATTGTCGCCATAATGGTGCGGCCCAGCCGGGTTGACGAGGTGCGCGATGCGGTATCGGCGCGCGGGATCGAGGTTGTTTCATCTTTTCGTGATCTGACCGTGAGACCCGACCTCGTAGCGGAATGCGCCGGGCATTCGGGCGTCCGCGACTACGGCGCTGACGCGCTGCGCCGCGGGATGGATTTTCTGGTGATTTCGATCGGTGTGTTAGCGGATGCCAGTCTATACGCCGATCTTGTTGCGGCTGCGGAGACGGGGGGCGCGAAGCTCGTGCTGGCCGCAGGGGCTGTAGCGGGGGCGGATGCATTGGCAGCAGCCCGGGTTGGCGGGCTGCACAAGGTATCCTACACGTCTCGTAAGCCACCCGGCGCCTGGAAGGGAACACCGGCGGAAGATGTTGCCGATCTCGACGCGTTGACCAGTGAAACGACGCTCTATCAGGGTGGTGCGGACGAGGCGGCGACGCGGTATCCCCAGAATGCGAATGTGGCCGCGACCATTGCCATAGCTGGCGCGGGTTTCGGGGCAACGGAAGTCCGCCTGGTAGCTGACCCGGCAGCCGGCGGAAATATTCATCATGTGCACGCAGAGGGCGCATTCGGCACGATTGATATCGAAATCCGTGGTAAACCTTTGCCGGACAACCCCAAAACTTCAACCCTTGCTGCTCATTCCGTGATTGCCGAGATCCGGCGTCGAGCAGGGCCGGTAGAAATCGGCGGCTAGGATCGGGCGCTACCCGTGCGGACGGTATCCGGCTACATGGGCCGGATACCTTCGCGCGGTAAAGGTTGATCGGCAAGTTTACCCGAAATCGCCGCCCGGACTGTCGACCGAAAGCTACCAGCTAAACTCCAACACCGCCGAGAGGGAATTGGGCGTGTTTGTAGATGGCGTGTAAGTTTTGCAAGCGGTTGTTGATCTGACCGCGGTGCTTGTTGGCTCCAATTTATATGTCAGGCTGACAGCGGGACCCGATACTCGCTTTTCCAGCGAGAGGGTATTCCGTAATTTTGAGGTGACGACTGGGCGTGCGTTGGTCGCAGTACTGGCATCGGGCGGGTTGTCGTTTGTCTTGCTATTTACATGCTGGCTAGCCTTTCGGCGGCGGTGACAGCCTATCGCATAGCATTCCACAGTTTTGTTTGGTACCCGCGGGTCAAATCCAAAGGTGATAGTTTGATGTTTGATGGAGCGGTTGTGTGTGAACGGCCTTCCCGCTAAACCGCCCCATGGCATCTGTTTCGATAAAATTCGGCCTTGACGCCCAACGTGCCATGCTGCGCGGTGCCGATTTTCTGGCCAATACCGTGGCGGTGACGCTGGGGCCGCGCGGGCGCACGGTGCTGATCGAAGCAAAAGACGGAACGGCTGCGCCACGCGTGACCAAGGATGGCGTGACTGTTGCGGACACTCTGGAAGTTGCTGGCCGTCATGAGCAAATGGGACTTCGCCTGATGCGGCGGGCCGGCCAGCGGGTGGGCGAGGAAATCGGAGACGGTACCTCGACCACTATCGTGCTGGCGCGGGCGCTGGCGGCGGAAGGACTTAGAGCGGTCGCGGCCGGGTACGATCCCATGGCTTTGCGGTTGGCTCTGCAGGATGGCGTCGTCGGGGTAGTTGCCGAGCTGCGCCGGATGGCGTTGTCGGTGCGTGGCCGAGTGGATTACGAGCGTATCGCGACAATATCGGCGAACGGAGAGTCGGAACTTGGCGCGACTATCGCCGAGGCTTTCGATACAGTCGGCACCGACGGCGTCGTATCGGTCGAGGGCGGTGGGGTCTTCGAGACTACTTGGGAAAAGCTCAACGGCCTGCAATGGGAAGGCGGATACTTTTCTCCCTATTTCATGACTGATGCGTTCACCACCGAGTGCCGTTACGACAATCCCCTGATCCTGCTCACGGAACATACGCTGGAAAGCCATACGCCGCTGTTGAAACCGCTCGAGGCTGCGGTGCGGGCGAACCGTCCGCTTCTGATTGTGGCCGAGGCGGTGAGGGGCGAAGCGCTTCAGACGCTGGCGGTCAACAAGATCAAAAACAACCTGCGCGTCGTCGCGGGTAAGGGACCGTTGTTCGGCGATCGCCGCCGCGACGCGCTGGAGGACGTGGCTCTGCTGACCGGGGCGACACTAGTATCCGAGCGCCGAGGCGACGATCTTTCGGTCATCGATGCGGGCGTGCTGGGCGGCGCGGCGCGGATCATGCTCACTAAAGACACGACAACAATCATCGGCGGCGCGGGCGATCTCGCCGCCGTGGAACGCCGGGCCGACAGCATCCGCGCCGAACAGGGCCTAGAAGGCAATACGCCCTTCCAGGAAAAGACGCTGCGCGAACGTCTCGCCAAGCTGACAGGCGGTGTTGCCGTGGTCCGTGTCGGCGGCGCCAGCGAAGTGGAAATCAACGAACGGCGCGACCGTGCCGACGATGCTGCCAGTGCGGTCCGGGCGGCGGCGATAGACGGTATTCTGCCGGGCGGTGGCGCGGCGTATATTCATGCATGCCGAGTTCTGACGAATGACGGCACAGGCGAACAGCGGGCTGCCGCCCGTATCTTGCGCCAAGCTCTTGCGTCTCCCGCGATGCGGATCGCCGAGAATGCGGGATACGACGGGCATATGGTATCTGCGGCGCTGGCGGAATTGAGAAATCCGCATCATGGATTCGATGCGAATAACGGGTGTTACGGCGATCTAATGCAGACTGGCGTCGTCGATCCGGCGCGTGTCACGGTCGCCGCGCTTGAAGCAGCCAACTCGGTGGCTGCGCTGTTTCTGACCACCGAAACAGTTATCTCCAAACCCCCGCCGCCACCGCGTCCCACCAAAGCTGACGATATCCCGTTCGGCCCCGAAGCCAAGGACATGACTGCCGAGGAGGCTGGAGGGTTCGGGCTGGTGTAGGCACGTCCCTTGCGCCGCTGCCGCACTTAGTCCATTGAAGGGCATGCCTTCTCCCCATGCGTCCTCCACGCTACCACCTTCTAATTTCTGGCTCCGCCTGCCGCCCAATTTCCGCGGCATTATTTGGCTCAGCATGGGGGCGTTTCTCTTTGCCGTTGTGGATGTGTTCGTCAAGTCGTTGGGCGGGAGGTTCGATCCGCTTCAGATCTCGTTTTTTCGATATGGGTGTGGGCTGATTTTTCTGGTCCCCGTTTTTATCGGGCTGGGTGCCGCAAACATGAAAACCGAACGGTTGCCGCTGCACCTGCTGCGGATGTTTCTCGCCTTTGCGGCGCAACTCGGGATTTTCATTACAGTGATCTACATGCCGCTGGCGGAGGCGACGGCCTTTATGTTCTCAAAGCCGCTTTTCACCACCGTGGTAGCCGTATTCGTTTTGCATGAAGTCGTAACAAGGCAACGATGGTCGGCGACTATCGTCGGGTTCATCGGAGTGCTGGTCCTGGTGCGGCCGGGTGCGGATGCCTTCGATCCGCTGGCACTGGTCGCCGTCGCTTCGGCGCTGACGTTTGCTATTGCCAATGTCCTGATACGCAAGTTGTCAAAGACTGAACCGACGGGACGAATTTTGTTCTACTATCACATCGGCGGCGTGTTGCTGTTTCTTGGGCCGGCAGCCTATGTCTGGACCATGCCGGTCGGAATCGAGTGGCTGAAGCTGATCGGTATCGGTGGACTGACTACGCTCGGCATCTTTGGCTTCATGCGCGCCTTTGCCGTCGGCGAGGCCAATGCGGTGGGTCCGGCTGAAAACGTACGCCTGATTTATGCCGCGCTGTTCGGCTATTTCCTTTTCGCTGAAATTCCGTCGATCTGGACCGGTGTCGGTGCGCTGATCATCGTTGCCAGCACCTATTACATCGCCGAGGTAGAGGCGCGGAAGCGAAGTTGATCGCCGAACACCGAGCCGATACCGTTCGGCAGCAAAGGAGGATCTATAAATGACCGAAACAGCCATATTCGAACCCGGCGGATACCGCTATGTCCGAGGACCTTTCCAGTACTCCGGCGGCGTTGCCGCGGAGGACGGTTTCGCGATCGAGCGCGTACGGTTCCAGACGCCGGTGCCGCTGGAAGAAGGCTTTGCCCGAATCGAAGCCTATCTCGACGAGATCGGCCGACCCTATACTTCGTTTGCAGCTTGCGAACTTCGTTCTCCGGAGCCGTTTTCGGAACAGGGATTTATCGATTTCAACCGCGTCTATGTCGGAACGCTGGAGCGCTGGGGTATTTTCAAGGATGACGAAAACCCGGTTGCCCGTTCCAACGTTTGCCCGGAAATAAACGGTCCGCCCGGACCGAGCTTTAATGCATTCAGCTATACCGTACCCGCTGATGCCGGTGCAGCGCCCAGTTTTGTAATCGCCGGTTCGGCGGAATCGCCGGAAGGTGGCGCCACATACGAAGAGCGCATCATTCGGCTCGGCGAAACGTCGGACGACGCCATTCTGGAGAAGGCGCAATACGTTATCGGCGCTATGGAGACGCGGATGACGGCCCTTGGCGTTGGGTGGTCGCAATCAACCGTCACCCATGCCTACACCATCCATGATCTGCATCCGTTTCTCGGCGACGAACTGGTATCGCGCGGGGCCGCCGCAGCAGGTCTGACCTGGGTTTACGCTCGACCTCCGGTTGTAGGCCTGGAATACGAAATGGATGTTCGCGGCGTTCACACTGAACGCGTTCTGGTCTGACCTGCAGACGGGGTCGCGCGATGGGTCTGAAGCAGCACATCCGTGTCTTTCACGTCAACCTTGCGACGCTGACCATCCTTGCCTTCATCTCGGGCGATTTCGGGGTCGTGCAAGATATTCTGGGTTACGGCGTGGCGGCGATTATCGCACTGCGCCTGCTTTGGGTGCTGTTGAACCCCTGCCAGCTTTGCCTCAATCGTTTCTACCCCGATTTCACATGGCTCCGGTTCGGCCGATGGCGGCGTCATTTGGGTGTAAGCCAGACGCTGATTTTCTGGATTACGATCGCGCTGGTCGGCGCCACAGCGACGTGTTTGCTGATCGACAGAGCGGCTGTGACTGATGATGGCTTTATGTATGAAATGCACGAGGCGTTTTACAACCTCGTGGTCGTTCTGTTCATTCTGCACGCGCTCTGTCTGCTGGCCTTTAAGCGACCACTGGCGCGATTGATGCTGTATCACGCCTGCACTCGTCAAACAGACGAATAGGTTGCTGCAGCATGCCCCGCCATAACATCTCTACCGGTAAGAAGTCCCAAGTTGCCAATGCCCACAGCGCTGGTATCCGAGCATCCGGCGAGTTTCTGTTCACCTCCGGAATCACGCCGCGCGATGAAAATGGAGATCTTGTCGGCGCCGGCGACATGGCGATGCAGATCCGACAAACGCTTTCCAATATGGAAGACGTGCTTCAGGCGGGCGGCGCCGGGTTCGCTGACGTCGTGAAGTTTACCGTCTTCGTGACAGATATCGTATCTTTTGTCGCGGCCCGACGGGAGGGCGGTACTGGGCTGGAACGAGCGATGACGGCGGCGCCGGCCCTGACCCTGGTAGAGATATCGCGCCTGGCGCATCCCGACATGATGGTGGAAATCGAGGCGACGGCGCAGACCGGTCAGACGGAGCTCCATAACAGTCCGAGCTAGATCATGCCGAGGCCGAAAAATATAAGTAGCCTTGGTTTCGCGATCATGACGTCCCCGGACGTAAAGTCGGTGACAAGCCAGCGATTGTCAAACTGGGTACCTCTGGAACCGGGAGCAGCATCCTGTCCGTGTCCTAGCGAACACCATGACTGTGCCGGGTATGCGATACTTCGTTGGCCAAAAGCTCAACAAACCGATGAGACCAGCAAGGCATTGACGTTGCTGCTGTCGCAACGCAAGATTCCTGCGTCATTTAGGGAGAAGGCCATGAATGTCGTTGCTATGCCGTCCGCAAATGTCCCGTCCATGCGGGACCGGGTATCGGGGGCCGAATGGAACATGCGTGTCCAGCTCGCCGCGCTTTACCGAATTGCCGCCTATATGGGATTGGAAGACCTGACGGCAATCACTTCTCCGCCCGTGTGCCGGATGCGCCAAATCATTTCCTGATCAAACCGACCGCGCTGCTGTTTTCGGAAATTACGGCGTCGAACCTCTGCTGTTATGACGAAAGCCGTAAATTAGTTTACGAAACCGAGCACACGTCGAGCCCTGCGGGACCTCGCATTCACGGATCTGTCCTCGATGCACGACCCGACGTAAACGCCACAATGCATTTGCACACAACCGCCGGTGCAGCGGTTTCTGCCATGGATTGCGGACTGAAGTTTATTTCGCAGTCTTCGATGCGGTTTGCTGGGCAGGTGGCCTACCACCGCTATGAAGGACTGGTGCACAAGGACGAGGAGGGACCCCGTCTGATCGCCGATCTCGGAGACAAACACGTCATGTTTCTGGAAAACCACGGCACCCTGATCACGGGTCGCTCGATCCCAGAATGCTTCCTGCTGCACCACTACCTGGAACGCGCCTGCGAAATCCAGGTCGCGGCAATGTCATCCGGCGCAACGCTGAAAGAGCCGCCGATAGAGGAATGCCTAAAAATGGCGCAGGGCTGGGCAGAGAACCGCCCGCCGCCCGGAGACGAACCCGTAGGCGACCGCGATTTTCAGGCTATGGTGCGGAAAGTGGAAGCTATCGACCCCGGTTTTCGGGAGTAGCTTCTAACTCTCCGCTACTTTTTCCATCTCCGCGATCATCTGTTCACGTTCTTCCGCCTCTGCCTTCGTCATGCCCCAGGTCGGCGGGATTTTCATGTACTCGTCTTCTTCCGGCGTGCTTTCACGGCCGAGCACATTGTTCCGGTGCGGAAAGCGGCCGAACTGGCGAATGGCATCCCTGTGACCAATCGCAGACTGCATGGATTTTTCGTCATCGAAGTTCCGGTACTTCTCAACTGCCATATCTTGGTCGGCCAGAGTCTCACTGTGCACAAGCGGCAGGTAGAAAAATTTTCGCGGTTCAAGGCTGAGCGCCGCGTCGTAATCCCGTTTTAGGGCGAAGTGTGATGTCGCACAGGCCTTTGCGTCGGTGTGAAATGCCTTGCCCGTTCCCCGGTAGATATTCCGTGGAAACTGGTCCAACGAAATGACGAGCGCGAGGCATTCGGCCGGTGTTTCCCGTAGATGATCCATATCACCTGACGCCGCACGTTCGTGCACGCTTTCGAATTTCTCGACAAGTTCCTCATCGAATTCCGGTGTTGCTTTGAACCACAAATCATTTTTTTTGATGTCGGTCGAAAGATCGGCGGTGCCGAACCAGAAAGTCAAAATATCCTGCGCAGTTTTATCCATTGGGCTTCCGTTACTCAGTTACTCGACCGTCGGAAAATTTTACATCGCTAAGAGTATCCTCACTTTATAGATTTCCTATCCACCTAAAACCATGCCGAAATTTTTTACCCTCATGATCTTTACTCAGTTGATTGCGAACGCGGGGTTCAAGCTAGGATTCTGTCCCGCGAGGTTGGCGCCGTGAACAATGCTTTCGTTATCGGGAGCCGGAATATCTCGCTAATCGGCGCGGAGAACTGCACCGGGGCGTGTCAGAAACTGGATGGGCGGATTGCCAAAATCCTAGTTTTCGACAGCGCGATGTCAGCGCTCGAAATTTAAAACCTGAACGTTATCGATAGTGTCGAACGTAAGCGGACACCGTGACCTGCTCCGCCAGCACTGTTCGGTATGGCCTGATCGGCGTCCGTTTCGGTGTGAAACGCTGCCGCGCCTAATCGAATATCTTGATACCCAGCGGTGCCGACCTGCCGCCATTGGTCGGTGACGTGTCGGCTGGGCAGGCGGACACGGCGGCGAGAATATCCATCTCGGCACGCATATCGATGTAATCGTCGGGACCGACTTCGGTCGGCTTGATCGTGAAGCCGCCATCCTCATGCAGATCGACATTCATGAAGACGTTGAAGATATCGAATATTTCGTCCCCGGAGATGCCGTATGGGGCCAGCGCTTGGGTGAGGTTTTCTTGGCACGACCGGTGGCCGCTCTCGATGTTGTCTCGCAGCTGATAGAGCCGCGTCGAACAGCGGCCACCCATATTGCCCCAGTGATTGCCACAGGTATCGTCAACAACGGTCATCATGACGTTTTCGCGCGGCGGCTTGGAATAGAAATACTGGAAGCTTTTCGAAGTGCCGGTCCCACAGATGACGTTTATTGCCCACGACTGCCCGCAGTGCCACCACTCCTTGTAATCGTTCGCATTGTAGAAAACGCAGTCGCCGACTTGCTTGCCATCGACCTGATGGATTCGAAACGTCTGGCCCTTTTTTACTTCGAAGGCCCGGCCGTGGCGGGCGGGGATGATGAATTCGTCGGCGATCGCACCTGGCAGGTTTCTCACTGTTTACGATCGCTCTGGGTCCAGTCGTGATCAGCGATATCGAACACCAGCCCGTTGGGATCCTTGTACTTAGTTTCAGCGTCCACGCCGGGAATATTGTCCGGCAGTTCCATGAAGAACTCTCCACCCAGCTCGACCGCCTTCTCTCCGGCTTCCGCCTTGTCGTCGACGACGAAACCGATGTGATGCAATCCTGCCCAGTCCGGCCCGTTTTTGCCGCCCTTGGTGCCTTCCGGAAAATGTAGGAGCGTAAGGTTCATCGTGCCGTCCGAAAGCATAACGGCATTGCCGTATTCGCTTTCCACGTCACACACGCGGTCAAGTTCGAAAAGCTTCTCGTAATAGGAGGCGCTTTCCTGAAGATTGGGCACCTGCATGGCAATATGTCGCAGCTTGGCCATTGCCGAATTCCTCTTTTCAAACAGTTTGGTGCTGCCATTTTGCGGCGATCTGCCTAAGCTGTCCACATGCGTATAAAAGACATTCGTGAACGCCCGGTTTCGCTGTCCGATCCCATGTCGAACGCGGGCATCAGCTACCTCGAAATGACTGCCTCCGCCGTCGCCATCGATATCGACACGGGTGAAAAAGGCATGATCACCGGATACGGATTTTCTTCAGTTGGGCGGTATGCCCAGAGTGGCCTAATCTCTGAACGTTTCGCTCCGCGCCTGCTGGCGATCGAAGATGTTGAAGGTGCCAACTGCGGTCTCGATCCGGTGCGCTGCTGGGCAACGATGATGGCCAATGAGAAACCCGGTGGTGACGGCGATCGGGCTGGAGCTGTCGGTGTGCTCGACATGGCACTGTGGGATGCAGCCGCGAAAATCCGTGGTATTCCGCTGTGGCAGTTGCTGTCCGAAAGTTACAACGAAGGCAATTTTCATAAGCGCGTGCCGGTATATGCCACCGGTGGTCATTATTATCCAAACAGCGATCTTGAGGCGCTGAAGGACGAGATCAAAGGGTATCTCGATCAGGGCTACGACCGGATAAAGATCAAATGTGGTCAGGGCGACCTCGCTGACGATTGTACCCGGATTGAGGCCGTCTTGGCATTGCTGGACGGCGACGGGTCGCGGCTGGCGGTAGATGTAAACTGTATGTGCTCGACCTCAGGTACGACGCAGGAAATGGCCGATGCCTACGCGCCATACAAGCTAGCCTGGATCGAAGAGCCCGGACACCCGCACGATTTCGAGCTGCTGACGGCGCTGACCGGATATTACGACGGTCCAATCGCAACCGGCGAGAACCTTTTCTCGATGTCAGAGACATACAATCTGCTAAGCTATGGCGGATTGCGTCCCGACCGAGACATGGTTCAGGTGGATCCGGCGTTGTCTTACGGAATGGTCGAATATGCCAATATCGTGCGGCTCGCTGAAGCCGGCGGATGGCCTAGGTCTCAAATGGTGCCCCATGCGGGACACCTCCTGGCGTATCACGCTGTCGCCGGTCTGCAACTGGGCGCGCACGAAATAGCGGCACGGCGAGATTTTATTCTCGGCGGGTTGCAGGACGAGGTGCTGATTGAGGACGGCACCGGCTCGCTACCACAGACGCCGGGAATAGGCTTCGAGAGTCACGCGCAGCTTTGGGCGCTGCTTAAAGAGCTATGAGCTATACCTTCTACCGGGCGTCTACAGTCGTGCGGCCGGCCCAGTTTCTGTATTGCCGGTCGAAACACGAAGCGTCAGCGTAGCCGAGGGCATAGCCGATTTCAGATTTGGACATCGCCCAGATAATTCCTGCATTTTCGTCCTTTAGATTACCAAAGACGGCGTTCCGTTCCCAGCGGAGCGCTCGAATGTTGCTGCGCGGGATCGCGCCGTTGATCATCTGAGGCCCGTTGCCCGCGATTACGCTGGTAACGACCGCCAGAGTGACTGCGGACGCCATGATAATTTTCGGCAAAAGCTGGATTTGGCGGACAGCCTCCACTCAGACCGGCAATATTGCGAACGTGAGGGCTCTGCCGAAGGCTAGGCGTTAGTCCAATTCCACGAGGGACTAATTTTACGCGGAATTATTCGAGTCTAAAATTTTCCTGGTTCGTATCGCTTGGTCTCATCCGGGCCTTTGCTGCCTTCGGGCTCCTTGGCGGTGTCGAAATTCAGCTCGATCAGCACGCCGTTGGGATCGTGAACGAACAACTGCCAAAGATTGAACGAAGGAATATCAAACTGGCGCCAGTCCAGGTCCCGGGCCTCGCAAATACCGCGCATTTCATCGAATCCGTGCGCGGACAGGGCGATATGGTCTATCGCCGCGCTGCCGTGATCGTGACTGCCTTCAACATTTTTAGCGGCATCGCCGCCATAAAGATGAATCATGGTTTCGCCAAACTGAAGCCAGGCGCCGGGAAAGTTGAAATTCGGCCTTTTTACGGAATGTGATCCGATAACTTCATTGTAAAATTCCACCGATGCGTAGACATCGCCGGTCTTGATGGCAAGGTGGTGAAGGTCGGTTGCGGGCATGGGTAGTCCCCTTCTACTGACTCATCAGGTCGCGCCACGCCGCGTACTGGGCGCGGAGCGGCAGTTCGCTGGTTCCGACTGCGCCGATCTCACCGCCGTTATCATGCGGGCGGTCATGACCCAAGCCGCGGGACAGGTCGATCCAGTCGCTGTCCGCTTCATCAAGTGCGATCTGAATGTTGTTGAACATGGCGATATCGTCGGTCGTGATCTGCGATGCTGGCGAATTCAATGCGCTCAGAAATCTCACGCTGCGCCGGTACATTTCCTCAGGCGCGTTCTTTAGCCGGAAACACATTGAATGCACGATCGTGCAGTCGACGCTGACCGGCTGCAGCAGACGCATTTGTTGGTGCTTAGGGTTCAGGATCAGGTTGGGATAGATTAGGTGGTTGAAGGTATCCCAGCCCATGATGTCTTCCGCCCGGTTCTCGCCATAGGCATCAATCATCGATTTGCGGTACTGCGCGACCACCGGGTCTTCGTCGGTTGCCTGCGTAATTGGGCCTTCCTTATAGAACCCGCCCATGTAGGAATGACCGCCTGGAAATCCATGAATTTCCACCTCGTCCATCATTGCCAGCGGCAGGCCGTTGCCCTTGAACATCTGCAGCGCATGATCTTCCTCGCCATCTTCCATGTCGTCGGCGACTGCCTGCGCGGCATCGACCGAAGATGCGTGCACGATCGATGCATGCATCAGATCGTTGGCGTTTTCCATGTGGAGCTTCCAGTTACCTTTGTAGCGCTGACGGAACCCGCCGCCGGTCATCTCTATTTCCCCACCCGGTGCCCGGTCGATCATATTGTCCAATGCCCGGGTCATCGGGCCTAGGTAATCCGTCAGCGAAGGGCCATCTTCGGCCTTGCAGGCAAAAACGAAGCCGCGATAGCTGTCGACACGGGCAGCACGGTCCAGAGCCAGATCGGGATCTTTCTGGTCGATCTTTCCATTATATCCCTTGCCGTGGGGAATACCGATCAACGAGCCGTCGGTTGCAAATGCCCAGCCGTGATATGGGCAGACAAAACGTTTTTTCGATCCGCGCCGGGCGCCGCAAACTTTCATACCCCGATGGGTGCAGCGATTGGCAAACACGTATATTTCGCCATCGGTATGTCGGGCAACGATCATCGGCCGCTCGCCGAGATGAGCGGTCACGTATTGGCCGGGTTCAGCAATATGGCTTTCATGGGCGACGAATAACCAGGCATTGCCGTAAATCCGGTCCATCTCGGCGTCGAAAATTGCCGGATCAGTGTATACGCGCCGGTGTACACGGCCTTCCGGCGCCAAGTCTAAAAATGTGTCTGTCATGCGAGGAATAAAAGCATCCTTCGGCGCCGTCGTAAACGGGCTAACGGCGCTGGCTGGGGCTTTCGAGGAGGAGTAGAGTGAATTTCGGATTGCGCTGGAGGGCGCGCCATGACAATTGGGACCGAAGAAGTGTTGATAGACCGCTATCCAGCGCAGTCGAATATCGTTCTTGTGAAGGCTTTACCACCCCATAGATGAGCGCATCGACCTCATAGACATGCTGCTCAGCCTCGCGACCAAGATAAGGATTAAGAATGCTTTTGAACGATTTATCCTCTGGCATGATGAAGAGCCATGGCATCAAATCCGCCAATGAGTTGTAGCCGTACTATCTTTCGCGACACAGAGAATCCACCGCGGGGTTGCTGCACTTGGTGGGTGCGGCGCTCGCGATGGTATTCGTCGTAATGCTGATGGTATCGGGTAATCTGTGGTTTCTCGTCGCCGCACCTATTGCCGGTTGCGGCTTGGCCTCGGCAGCGCCTTTTTTCATAGAGCGGAACCCACCCGCGATATTTCGCTATCGCGTGTGGTCCCTTAAGGGAGATTTCTAAATGTTCGCCCTGTTCTGCATGCGGCGGATGGAGACGGGATTGAGACGCCACGGCATCGATACTTGAGAGGCTTTTCGCATCTTCTCGCCGCTCGGCAAAGATGGGGGCTGCTGCCGGTCAACCTGCGCGCTGTGCTGTTCGTCTCGGTTGGTGCGATCCTGCTGACGATTATGGCGGTATTCGTCAAGATACTTGGTGAACGCCTTCACACTGCACAGTTGATGTTCAGCCGTTCGCTGATCGGCTTCCTCATTTTCGCACCACTTCTAATTGCGAAAGACGGCATCGATGTGATCAGGACCAAGCGCCCCGGTATGCACTTCCAGCGCGGGTTTTGGGGAGCATGCGGCAACTATTGTTTCTTTTTCGGGATCACGCACTTGGTTCTGGCGGATGCCATGGCGCTGCAGTTTTCGCGGCCACTGTTCATGATATTGCTGGCTTTCCTGTTTCTGGGCGAAGTTGCGGGGCGGCAGCGTATCGCGGTCACTTTTGCTGGGTTTTGCGGCATACTGATCATGCTTCAGCCATTCGGCGGCGGCTTCGATCCCAACGGAATAGTGGCTGTGGCGGGGGCCGTGTTCGGCGGCATGGTTGTGATATCGATCAAGAAACTGGGCACCACCGAACCAACGCGCCGGATCATTTTCTACTACGCGTTTTACACGACGCTGTTTTCGGCAATCCCAGCCTATCTGTTTTGGATCCCGCCAACCTGGGAGGAAGCTCCAGTGCTGGTCCTGATCGGGATCCTCGGGATCATGGGGCAGTCCTGTATCACTCATGGCTTCACTCTCGGGGAAGCCACGGTCACCGTACCGTTCGATTATATGCGGATCGTCTATTCCGCAATTTTTGGGGTCCTTCTGTTCGCCGAGGTTCCAAGCTGGTGGAGCATCGTCGGCGCGATTTTGATCGTTGGCAGTAATCTGTACCTGCTTAAGCGTGGCTGAGCGTAGCTAATTTTTACACCCGTTACGACGGCCGTCTTCGGACTCGTTTGGATAAGGCGCCGCCCGTAGTCCTCACAGAACTGAAATAACCATAAAACGCTGCGTCCTTCGAGACGCTGTTTTTTCTTTTCTCCACGGGTTGATCTCGGGCCTTTACCGCGCGAGATTCCGGCTATGTCGGTAATGCGAAAATTCGACCGCAACAAGCTGGCAGTAGGGTTGTTCGGCTCCAACTGCGATGGTGGCCTGGCGTGTTCGACATTTCCGGAGCGGTGGGACGCGTCGTGGGAAAACTGTCGAGAGCTGGCGGTCCGCGCCGACGATGCCGGGATCGATTTTATGCTGCCCCTCGGCCGCTGGATCGGTTACGGCGGCGAGACCAATCACAACGGTTCCAATTTCGAGACTATTGCCTGGGCATCCGGCCTGCTGGCAGCGACGAAGAACATCATGGCGTTCGGCACGGTGCATGTGACCGCACATTCGCCGGCTGTTGCCGCCAAACAGATGGTGACAGCGGACCACATAGGCGGCGGCCGGTTCGGCCTCAACATCGTGTGCGGCTGGTACCAGAAAGAGTTCGACATGCTCGGCGTCGATCTGGGCGAACACGAACGGCGCTACGACCTGGGTCAGGAATGGATCGATCTCGTCACCCGAATCTGGACTGAGGACGAGCCTTTCGATTTCGAAGGCGAATTCTTCCAGACCCAGGGCACAGTGCTGAACCCCAAACCTGTCAGCAATTTGCGCCCCATGGTGGCTTGCGCGGGCACGTCGGGCCGTGGACGGGAATACGCCATTCGAAATGCCGACATGCTGTTTCACACCTTCTACGACTACGACAAGTTCCGCGAGGATTGCGCCGGGCTCCGAAAAGCCGGCCGCGCTATCGGTCGCGATGTCGGCTTATTCACTAATATCGGCGTGGTGTGCCGACCGACACAGAAAGAGGCTGAGGAATACCATTACTACTATGCGGTCGAACACGCAGATACCGAGGCTTGCCGTATCATGATGGTAGAACGCGGAATAGACACCGACGAGATATCCGAAGAGGAGCGCCGGCACTTCCGCATGCGCGCCGCAACGGCAAATGGCGCGACGCCGGTGGTCGGCGACCCGGACAGCGTGGCCGATCAGCTGGCCAAACTTGCCGAGGCAGGCGCCGATGCAGTGGCGATGGGACTGCCCAACTACCTGAACGATCTACCGATCGTAATCGATGAGGTGTTGCCGCGGCTCGAAGCACGGGGGCTTAGACAGTCTGCGGGATAGCCTGCTTTGAGGGTGCTGGCCGGACGTATCACGGCGGATCCTGCAAGGGCTGAAATCTTGGCCAGGGAACGCGAAAATTTCAATATTTCAGGGGTTTATCCCAGAATCTAGACACGCAAAAACTTTGGCTGACAATTTGATTCTCGGATCCAAAATTGTTTTGCAAGGAAGTTTTGCGGAGCTTCCGGTTGGTGAGTGGGAGGCTGTTTGTAACGGTGTGGCAAAAACCGGAAACTCACGAATGATGTTTTGCGAGGATACGCTCTGGCCAGGCTTGGTCTCTGCGTACCAGTCGTGTACGCAGCACCGACGGTGGTGAATCTGGATCGGTCTGCCAATACAAGGGTCCACCAAGATGAAATGGCAAGAGCAAAGGTAATCCCTGGTGCAAATGCACTGGAGAAGTTAAGGGCGGAAACGGCAAACGCGGCGAACGCGGCAAAAGGGGAGAGCGCCGCAACAACAACAGCGCCAAAGGCCGCTGCTAGCAGGAACAACGACGTCGCGACGACGTTCGCCGACGCCGCGAAGTAGACCGCCGTCGCCGGGGGGTAAATCGCCGGCCCTGAAGCGACGGCGAGCGTCTATTCCCGCAAAAGAGGTCGATTCTGATAAGATTGGGGAAATGATGCTTCCGCAGGAGTTCGCCATGTCCGGCAGACTGGCCGCTTTCGGTGTTACTTTTGGTATCGCAGCCCTGACGACCTACGTGCTGGTGACCGGCCGAGATCTTCTGATCCCCTTCGCGATCGCGGTGATGATCTGGTACGTGATCAATGCATTATCTCGCCTGATCGAGACACACCTGAACTTTCCGGGCTGGCTCTCGCTGACCGCCTCGATCGTGTTTTTTCTGGTCGCACTGGGGCTGATCGTCGAGATGATCAGCGGCAATATCGCGTCCGTACGGGATGCGGCGCCGGCCTATCAGGCGAATCTCGAACAGCTGATCGAACGTTGCCTGAAATTTGGTGGGTTCGAGGAGATGCCAACAATTGCCTACGTGATCGAGCAGGTGGACGTCCGGGCTCTGATCGGCGGCGTTGCTGGGGCGGTCGCCAAGGTCGCTGGAAACGCTGGGTTGATCGTGATTTATGTCATCTTTCTGCTGGCCGAAGGGCGGACGTTTTCGCGCAAGATCGAGGCCCTGTTTCCGGAGAGCGATCGGCGCAAGGAAGTGCAGTTCATCCTCTCCGAAATTCAGAAGCGAACCCAAACCTACATCGCCGTGAAGACCCTGCTGAGCCTGCTGACGGGAATAATCAGCTATGTGGTACTTATCTCGGTGGGGTTGGATCTCGCCGGATTCTGGGCGTTCGTGATCTTTTTGCTAGCCTATATCCCCACTATCGGGTCGCTTTTGGGCGTTGTGTTCCCAGCGTTGATGGCGCTTTTGCAGTTTGGTGTCGGCAGCGAATTTCTGACCATTGCCGTGGGGCTTGGCGCTGCGCAACTGGTCATTGGAAACGTCCTGGAACCACGAATGATGGGGAAATCCTTAAATCTGTCATCGCTCGTGGTTATCATTTCTCTGGCGGTTTGGGGATCGATATGGGGGGTGACGGGGATGTTCCTCTCTGTCCCCATTACGGTACTTTTGATGATCGTTCTGGCTGAATTCCCGCAAACCCGCCCTATCGCCATTCTGCTCAGTGCGGATGGAAAAGTCTGACCCCTGCAAAAAGCTGGGGAGGGCCTTGAGCAAATCTCCAAAAATGCCATGAAAAAGCGTGGCGGAGATTTGTTCTTTATTTACGGGCGGTTGGCTCATGTTTAAAAATGGGCGTTCCCAATAGTGCTCAGCGTAACTGATGAGACGCTCCAAACCGGCATCGCTGGAATGGGTCAAGGGTAGCACCGAACCCAACAGTGTCGTCGCGAGCCATCAGCGCTAAAATCAGGCGACATATTTCTGGCTTGTGTTCGATGGAGACATTCAGCCGCGCGCCTATCGCCTAACTTGAAGCTTGGAGATGGCAAAGCAGCTGCAGGAGGCTCAGTGGTCCGCGTTTCGACGTAAATCTGAGGTCCGTGTCAAACAACTGTTCGGAGGGGAACCGTCCAGCACACGAGCTAATCTTTCACGCGATGGCGCGTAAGGCTCTTCCGCCGAAATCACCGCGAGGTAGCAGAGATAGCCGCAGGCCCCTGACTGCCTCCGAGCACGTTATCCAAAATAGCCGATTGCCTGCCACCACACATACAGAAGGGGCATCATAACGATCCAAGCGGTCGCGCACATTGCCAAGACCAACCGCGCGAGATGGCCGGCCGATATGCCACCGAGGTGTGCTGCGAGGATGAACGGTGGAAACTGATACGCGAACATTGCCATCGCCCAACTTAGCGGCTGTGTCAGCAACACTGTTTTCAACGGCCACCCCGTGGCCACGGCAATATCCGCCGCCAGGGTCGTCATAATGGCCGGTTGTCCCGGGACGGTTGTCAACAACGCCATTGCAGAGCCGACGCCTCCGACTATGGCGAAATTCAGAAAATCCTGCCCGGCATTTAGCGGCACGGTATCGAACAGGAATCGGCTTATGTAAGTGCCGAGTCCGGCTTTGGCGACCATGGCCCCCATACCAATCACGCCCGCGACAAAGAACCACGGAGCATAGGATATTTTGCCTATCATGATGGACGACGGCACCATGCCTACACGCGGAAGCATACAGATTACCGCCGCTCCCAGTGCGACCCAGGCCGGCGACACGCCGTGGGCAAAATCCGTCAGCCAGAGGCCGATGGCCGCCGTCAGAACGATGACTAGTCTGGTCTGCTCCGCAGACGACCTTGCAGGCTGAACTGCATTTCCGGCATCCCCGATACGGCCAGGAAAAAGGAACCTGCAGATTATTGGAATGGTGATCATGGATACAATGCCGATTACCGGAAAATTGGCGATCAAATATTCGGCGTAGGTGAATTTGATCCTGTGAATGCTCTCCGTCGCGCCCAACCAGCCGAGATTGGGGACGGCGGCAGGCAGAACTGCGAGGCTTGGATAAACGGAACCGGCCGCGACCGCGAGACCCATCCCGGCGCGGCCCCGGCTTCCGGGCTCGAAGCCCACCTGATCCGCAAGCGCCATGAAGATCGGCATCATAATAACGATGCGTCCGGTGTTGGAGGGAATGATGAAACACAGAACCGTTCCGACGACGGTTATGCCGCACAGAATGCCGAAGTAACTGCGCGGGAATATCCTGAGGAGACCGCTTGCAAGGGTGTGGCCAAAACCGGTTTCCTGTACGGCCGCACCGATGATCAGTCCGCCGAAGATCATCCAGACGGCGGCAGAGTGAAAACCCGAGAATACCGTTTTCGCGCCAGCATCAGTGAGCACCACAGCCAAGAAAAAGATAATGATCGCGGTGAAGTATTCCGGAACGATGCCGCTAGCCCACAACGATACCGCGATGACGACCACCGCGGCGATCTTCATCATGTCCGGGAGTGTGCCTGCTGGTGCCGGTTGGAACCAGAGGAATACTCCGCAAATGATGCCAGCCATTGCGACGGCTGCGGGTAATACGCCGATCTTCTTATCCATCGCCGCAAACTGTGTGGCACAGGACCTGATGTCAATGCGACACTGCGCTATAGGCTTATGCATTTGGTTGCACCCACCCGAGGTGCAGGGTATGTGGGTGCAAAGCAAACGGAATAGACCATGAACAACGCGGAACTAATTGTTCAAATCCTCAAACGGGCGGGAACCACTTACGGTTTCGGAATACCCAGCGGAAATGTATTGCCACTAATGGACGCTATGCGGCTCCACGATCTGCCCTTCGTCCTGACGGCGCACGAAGGATCCGCCGGTTTTGCAGCCGATGTTATGGGTCGCATGACCGATGCGCCGGGTCTCGGAATTGCAACGCTTGGACCGGGTGCGACCAACCTCGCGACAGGCGTCGGCAATGCCTGGCTCGATCGCTCGCCCATGATCGCGATCACTTGCAATCTGAATACCGATCAGCTTGGGCGACGGATTCAGATGTATATCGATCACCATCAGCTGTTTGCGCCGATCACCAAGGCGACGCTGGCCTTACGAGAAGGGTCGGTTGCCGAAACTGTCATCGAAGCTGTCGCAA
>CEUM01019674.1_pt1 | contig 19853 bp, 13 predicted proteins | sample 356421 | NCBI WGS metagenome assembly CEUM01 (sample SAMEA2622716, study PRJEB7988) | marine metagenome | biome: marine biome (ENVO:00000447); feature: surface water layer (ENVO:00002042); material: "saline water (ENVO:00002010), including plankton (ENVO:xxxxxxxx)" | depth 5 m | reverse complement strand
ATCGGTGACAATGCTGTCTTGCTTGATGGTTGTGACTTCCGTGACGTAGACTCCTCTATCGTTGGAACCTCGTTAGCGAACACAATCGGTATTGCGTCCGTCGTCTTGGGAGACAATGTCGACCTCGATGGTACTACCATCTCAGGATTTGACTACGGTGTCTCTCTTGACTCCACAGAATTGATGCTACACGGCGATGCTAACATCGCAGGTATCACTGCTGGAGTTTACGCAGATGGCGCAACAGTAACCGCCATTGGCGCAACAGTTGATGGAGGAGCTACCGGTACTGGCCTGTACATGGTCGACGGTGACTATTCCTGGATTTATCCACTCGATGCTGCTGGCAACGTGGGTGTATACGCAGAGAACACTGAATTCCGTTGGGACGGTGGAACATCCACTGCAACCACTGCGCTCCACGCAGTAGAATCCGTCGGTTCAGTTGAAAACCTCACTTGGTCGGGCTCGACAACGCAAATCAATGCTGGTTCGAACGCCTATGTCACAAGCATTGGTAACACGCTCGATCCAACAAAGATCACCATCGTACCATCTGCTACGATTGATGAAGCGAACCTCTTCAGCCTCGATGCAACCCACCTAACCGGACCTGCATCAGCTGTCGGTTTGACATTGATTTCCACAGACGGAACACGCTCATCGTACATCTCACCATCGTTCCAGCCAGAAATTATGGCTGTCGACGGTGACAACTCCGATTGGATTGCTAACACACCATTGAATCCTTCCGACGACGCAATGCCAGGAAACGTTTCTGGTGATGGAAGCAATGACTTCTATGTTACATACAGCGAAGGAGACGCTCTCTACATCGGAATGACGGGTGAGGATCTCACAAACAACGACCTCTTGATTTACCTTGACGTTGTTGCAGGTGGTTCAAACACAGGATACAACCTCAACGGAGCCCATACCCTACCAATGCAAGCAGATTACTTGTTCTGGGCGACCGATGAAACCAACATGGACTTCTTCTCCAACGGATTCCTTGGATGGGGTGCGAGTTCCGTGTCAACTGACGCAATTCAGGCTGACTTGGGAACCACAACGACTGGTTTCTTTGAAATCGCTATCCCATTCAGTCGAATCGGAGGAACTCCTGATGCTGTGAACATTGTCGCAATCGTCCAAGATGGATCTGCGAACATCCAAACTGTTCACCCGACTCAGACTGTGTCGACAGGCGTTCAGACTCTTGTTGAGTACATCGGATTAGAAACCACGCATGAGGACCTAGAAACTGGTACAATCAGCAACGAAGTCTTGGTTTACCGAACGTACAAGGGTTCAACAACTGCTGGTTCTGCAAAGAACTACGACGTTATGATCAAGACAAAGGCTGACTGTGAATACGACTGGCACACTGTCGACGATGTTTCAATGGCGACCAACCAAGAGCTCAATGTTGACATCAAGCGAGCATGCCCTGAGATTCAGGCTGGACTGGCTGACATCATTGTTGACGAAGACAGCAATGTGTACACAATTTCATTGACCGAGCTTGCTGACGATGTCCAAGATGAAGAGGCAACCCTCGATTGGACCGTAACTGAAGGAACCACAGTTGCTCACAGCAACGTTCTCGTTGATTGGAACCAGAATGGACATACTGTATCCATCACGCCTCTCGCTGACCAATTCGGTACCATCGAGTTCGGATACGTTGTTACTGACAGCCACGGTTTGACTGATACACGAAACATTACAATGACTGTGAACAACATCAACGATAAGCCAGACATTTGTAACACAGAACGTGCTGATTGTATGCCAGTCTTCGTTGATGATGGTGCATACACCAACATCGTTCCAGAAGGCTTCGGAAGTATCTCGAAGGTTCTTGGTGACATCTCCAACGCAACCAGATCGTACATCCGAGACATGGACAACGAACAGGACCCAGTCCGACAAGTCTACACTTGGGGTGCATCCGTACCTGCTGACTGTGTTGCATTCGGTGTTTCCGTTACTGCAAACGAGTTGACCATCACAGAGAACACTGCCAACGAACTTGGTGGAACCTGTACCGTCACACTGACACTCAGTGACGATGGCGCAGAAAACCAGGATGCAGACCCATACACTGTTGACTTCTCCGTCAGCCCAGTGAACGACGCTCCAGTTGTACTCGATTGGGATGTTGTCTCTGGAGCAGTTGTTACTGCAGCAAACGGATCGACCCCAGTTGCTCCTTGGTCCATCAGCCTCATGGAAGATGACACCAACACGGACAACTTGACCTACGATTTGTCCGCTGTCAAGTACGACATCGACCATCAGCCCGGTGACTTGACTTGGACTGTTGAATCAACCGACCAATGTACATACGAGAACTACTTCAGCACAGAAATTGTTGGAGACAACCTCGTCTTTACACTCGTTCCTGATGCAACAACCACCGCTAACGCTTGGGAAATCGACTACTTGAACAACAACGGTATCCACCAAATTGGACCGAGTGGATCTGACTTCTGTCAAATCCGCCTTGTCCTCAAGGACACCGCCACTGCACCAAGTTACGTGCCAAACTACGACCCATCGGTCATGCCAATTGCCAACTACCAACAAGGTGTTGCAACGCAAGAGATTGGTGTCCGTGTTGAGAACGTTCGAGAACTCGTCGCAGACTACTACTTCGATGACGTCGTCGGCTTCGACTTCCAAGGTATCAACAACGTTCTCACCGGAACGTACGTACCTGTAGAAGTCAGTGTTGGTGCTGGTGGAGACCAAGGTCCGTACACCTACGACCACATGCTTGCTGTAACCTTCCACACCAGTGGAGGCCACGGTGAAGCTGAGAACGTCATGTACGTCACACCTCCTGAATGGGGCGAGACCATCACCATCAAGGAATACGTCTACATTGTCGACAACGGCATCGGTGACACACCTTACATCTGGGCCGAAATGGATGTCCTAACCTGTCTTGACGCAGAATGTGACATGACAAAGTCTCCTGCACAGCGCTTCCAGACCGACGATCCAACATCCCACATCAACTATGGTGGCGGTGTTGTTGGTGACCAATGGTCCAAGCCTGGTGCATACGGTGACGATGGACTGCAAGAGTCGCAACGCCGACCACTTCTCCAAGACAGTGACTGGTGTAACAACGTCATGTTCTCCAACGCATCCGCTGTTGGTAGCGACGCTGGTATCCCAACGACCTGTAACCATGTGAACAAGCCATCTGAGGACTTCCTCAACAGTGGTGACAAGCTGCCATCCGTTGTACAACTCGGTGGCGGAATTGGATCTGTTCCATCGTTCGCACCAAGCCTCGTCGTCGTAGCTCTTGCTGGCTTCTTCGTCACTGCTCTTGCAATGTCAAGCCGTCGTGAAGAAGAAGACGAAGAAGTGGAAGACTCCCGACGCATCGTCGAGGACGAAATGGCTGTCAGCCCAGTTATCGCTACCATCCTCATGGTCGCTATCACTGTCGTCCTTTCCGGTGTCATCTATGTCTGGGCTTCTTCCCTTGCTGAGACTGGTAAGCTGGGTGTTCCTCGAGTCACGTTTGACATCGAAAACCAAGATATCGGAACCGCAGATGGTTACTGGGCCATCACAGTCGATCAAACCGAAGCCGAATTGGCTACGGCAGCCGTCACTGTGATTGTTTTGTACACCAACGCTGATGGTGTTCGAACCTCGTACGAGACATTGCTCTCAAACACGAGCGGTGTCTATGGATTCGATTCGACGAACAGTGATGCGTTTGTGACATTCGTCGATAAGGTCGAGAACCAAGGTTCATTCAAGGAATCCACCTTCGGTATTGGTGACCAAATCTTCGTTCGGACCCACGCTCCTGACGGTCAGTCGCTTACGGATGCTACTATCCGTATCACGTACCAACCAGGACCAGGCGATGGATCTGTCATCAAGACGTACAGCGACCTCAGCTTCGACAAGGTTGTCTGAGATCTGGAACGACTGAGAACAGTTGATGGGCCGGTGGCCTCGCTGCCACCGGCCCTATCTTCTGGCGCCAAACCAATGCTGTTAAGCAGGAGATGCTAGAAATGGCTATGTCCACGGCTTGTAAATGCGTTGTTTTCGATTGCGATGGCGTCCTTGTGGACTCGGTGAGCTCATGGAAGACGTTGCACGACGGCTTTGGAACAGACAACAGTAGGAATCTCTCACGTTTCATCGCTGGTGAACTCACGGATGTTGAGTTCATGCGTTCTGACATTGCCATGTGGAAAGCGATTCAAAATCCGATTCACAAAGACGAACTGTTTCGGATGTACTCAGGCGCCTCCCTGATGAGAGGTGCTCGAGAAACCGTGCAATCCTTGCACGATGCTGGCGTTTACGTGGCCATTGTCAGTGCTGGCGTTGATCTGTTTGTGAGCAGCATTGCTGCAATGCTCAAAGTGGACGATTGGATTGCCAATGGTTTTGAATTCGATGAAGATGGATTCCTGACTGACGATGGAATTTGTCGTCTCCATGCGAGTGGCAAAGGCGATGTCATCAACCGACTAATGCAAATGCACGGCTTTAATCCAGAAGAGGTTGTATCGGTAGGAGATTCTGAGATGGATCTTTCGATGATGGTGCCAGGTAGTGGGTTCATTGGTTTTAACCCAAGCCGTGAATCCTCTCACAAAGCTTTCACAGAAGCCGGTGTTCCTATCGTTAAGGAAAAGAATCTCTCAAAGATTCTTGAACACATTGTTCTGCCTTCAAGCGAACGGAATTGATGTCGATTTGTGTGATTGCAAGTTCACAATTGTGAGCATGCATGGTTTCGGTTGGAACCCAAGCATCTTCTGATAGGATGTTTGATCTTGCCATGTGGATGAGCATACAAGTGTCGTTCCTCGGAAATCCAGACATGCATGGCCATGAACGTGCCCTGTAACAAAAATGTCTGGAACTTCACGAATGACTAGACCGTCCTCAAGTTCTGGAGATAACGGCGTTTTACCCCCCCATTGTGGGGCTAAATGGCGCCTTCTGAGCATTTGCCTCATCGCTTCAACAGGTTCTGAATAGGTGACTGTTCGTAATCCAGCCACGAAATCATCGATTGATTTGCCATGATAAGAAAGAAGACGTACATCATGCAACGAGAAATCACAAGGGTTTCCAACAAAGGTCGTTTTATTGTAATCTTGCTGAATGTCCTTCTCGAAGGTTGGTTGTGGTTCTGCAGGTCGAACTGCGTCGTGATTTCCTGGGAGCATGACGCACTCAACCCAGTCCGGTAGTAGTTCCAACAACCTTGCAAATTCACTGTATTGACCAAACAGATCGGTTATTGCAAGTTCCTTGTCTTGACCAGGATAAATTCCTACACCATCGACACAGTCTCCACTCAAAATGAGATACTTGATGGTCTTTGCAAGCGGATCCGTGTGGAACCATCGCACCATCTTATGCCATTGTGCTTCAAGGAACGTCTTCGAACCAACGTGAATATCGGACAAGAATGCCACACTTACTCCAATATGTGCGCTCTTCTTTTCGTGTCGATCTTTCATCGGGAAAAACAAATCATCGACATAGAAGATGTCCCCTGTCTGCGAAAACGAGCCACTGACTCCAAGCACATCATCAGGCATCAATCCCGCTTCAACAACTTGCTCATGCATTCGATCACGATCGTCTCCCTGACGAATGGTGAGCAAACAATTCATTTCTCCCGTTTCATCTTCAAGTCCAAACATGAGATGGCCGTTCTTTGTGTGACGCGGTTCATTGACCAATCCAATCGCCACAGCAAGATTTTCGTAGCCTTGGTATCGTCGATACTCGACATTGAGTCGTCCAATTTCCTGTGGTTTTCTTGGTAGCCTCGAATTCTTGACGATCATTTTCCGGATACTATCCAAGCGATCATTGAAACATGCTTGTATGTGTCCCATTTTTCCTTCAGTCGTGCTGTTCCCTGTGATATCGTAGTGGACCAAGATATCATTGTCAACATCTGTTGCAATTCCCGAGAAATCTCTCTCCTTCCAATCTGGGAGATTGTTTCTGTACTGAATTTGAACTGGTTCTCGTTCCTTGATTGGTGCTATGGTACGCCCGATTGATTCGGCTGGTTTTTCAGCATCTGGGGAACCTTTTGGCATTGCTTTTTGAATCATTTTATCGAGTAACTCAACCGAAAGCATGCCTCGTTCAAAACCGACATTTGATCCTTGGTTTAATACCTTCAATGGATCCTCGAGTGAAAGCAGTTTCTCTTTGACACTTGTGGTAACAAGTATTCCACGTTTCATCAACTCCTGCGAAATTACACCCCATTCCGCAGTCATGATTACCAATGGGGGGCGACCCTCCAAAAGGCTTCATGTTCATTCGTTTGCTGAATCACTTGACCATTCAACATCCGTTCCAAGATTTGAATCAGAATTGTCAGCAGAATCTCCGGACCACGACTGAGATTGCCATTCTGCAGATTCTGCAGCAGCAGCAGCTCTTTGGTTACGTGCAATTTCTTCAAGTGCCTTGAGTCGGGCTTGTTCTTCACGTTGCTTTATTTCGTCCTTGAGCGTTTGTTCTGCAAGTTCCATCGCTTGGTCCCAGTGACGAATGGCAGTAAGTAGTGCGAAATGCACGAAGCCTTGTTTGTTCTCTTGGCGATTACCGCCGATTTGGGTTGCCTCTGCAATCGCCCATGTTTGCGATGCAATACCGACGTATACGAACCCAACTTTCTTCTTGGTACCATCGTTGCTAGGGCCTGCAATTCCGGTGATCGATATTGCGATGTCTGCATCGGCTCGGGCGAGTGCTCCTTGTGCCATCTGAATCGCTACTTCTGCAGACACTGCTCCCCTCTTTTCGAGGGTTTTTGGATCAACGTTCAATTCACGAATTTTGGCATCATAGGAGTACGTCACCCACGATTGATTGAACCACTTGCTTGCACCAGCGATATCGGTGAGTGTACTAGCCAGTAAGCCACCGGTGCAAGATTCGGCAATAGTGATTGTGTATCCGTCTTTGAGACGGCGAACCAACCGGGCCGCAGCGGCTTGAGCCTCTTCGTCCATTGATTCGTCGTGATTCCACATCGGTTTTGAGGTTATTGCATTGCCAAGCGTTTCAAATACGTCACCAACGACGGAAGGTTGGGTCTGTGGTCTAGGGGTTTATGACGTCGCCCTTACAAGGCGAAGATCGAGGGTTCAATTCCCTCCGGACCCATTACCATAGGTGTTCCTCAAGCGACGTATCATCGCTCGCTACGACCTTTGTGATTCCACTTTTCGAGCGAATTTCATCTGCATCTTGATCACCAGACACGAGGAGCAAATGGACGGCGCGTCGCCACAATCCATCATCGGGAATTGAGTCCCGATGATCCACGGCAACCAGTACGCCATCCAGTTCTGCAAACATCAGTGCTCCGAGGGCATCTTGGATTTCGTCCTGGTGAAGTAAAATCCACCGGGCTCCTTTCATCTCCTCTCGAACATGATCGCCCAATTCTGAGAAGCGAACGACTTTCATGTTCACACCATCTTGTAGCGAAGCAGAGCAACGACACCGCCCAATCCCATCAGTTGCTCACCCGCATCGTGTTCGGTTGAACATTGGACCAATTTCCCGCCAATATCATCGAGACCACGTATCCATGTACTCAACATTTCACCATCAATCTCTGTTTCCTCATCACGAAGCAAATCAATGGCGACAAGCAACGTTTCGATTGCACCCTCTTCCATGGCACGAGCGAGATCTTGATGTCCATAGGCGACTGCTCCATTAGAACTGATTCTTGCCCATACTTCTTCGAGCAGCTGCATTTCTTTGTTGATCGCATAATCTTGCAGGAACTCGTTGGCCAACCCCTCTCGAATAATTTCATTCGCTCCTGCTCGGCCTGCCATCGATGTTGCAATCAATCGAAGCGTTCTATCAGGTTCGATATCAAGAATGACCGACCTGAGTTTTTCACGAGCGTGACCAGGGCCACAGAGTATCATTGGTAATTCGGTTGAGGTTGCCGCAAGTATCTCTTTTACGACTTGCTTTTGGAAGGATTGCGCCACGCTTTCACTTGTTCGAACATCGCCTCGCTTTCCTCCACCACGCATGGTCCATGTTGCACCTTCACGGAGTCCTCTTGATGTGATCTCAAAGAGAATGATTTCATCGTTTTCAGCAACAACGACCGCAATGTTGCTCTTGTTTGAGGAATCAACCGCATCCTTGAGGAGTGTTGCATCGAAATCAGGAAATGGTCCGTTCGCAATTAACTCAATGTCATCTCCTACCTCAATGAGGTGAGTATGGTGCGATCCAATGTCCATCGGGGCCTGTACAATTGTTCCATGAACACGAAGGATGTCTGAGTAGGACTGATACTCTGTTGAAAGGATGCGTAATTCAATCCACATTTTCTTTCGTTCAGCGGCTTTTGCTCGAGAACCTGATTCTGCTGTTGTTGTATCGCGTCGCTCTCCGAGCATAGCAATATGACGCCCATTGCTCGCAAGTCGAGCAAGGACCCACAAATCATCTTCAGATTCAATCCGAAGTTTCCAATGGTTCTCGTCCTGATTGAGAATATGCATCGATGTTCACCCGAAGACACCCTTGAGGTGTCCGTCCTCATCCATATCCATATCGTTGGCTGCAGGTCGCTTTGGAAGCCCAGGCATCGTCATCATTGAACCGAGGATGGCGACAACAAATCCTGCTCCTGCATTCAAACGGAATTCTCGGACAGGCAAGTCGAATCCACTCGGAGCACCAAGCATTCCCGCATCGTGTGAAAACGAGTACTGTGTTTTTGCCATACAAACCGGTAATGAGCCGTACCCCCAATCTTGAATTTTCTTTAATTGACGCTTTGCTGCTGCATCAATCTGAACACTGTTGGCTCCATACATGCGTGTTGCAATGGCATTGACCTTGTCCTCGATGGAATCATTTGGAGCAACGAGGGGTAGGAATGGACGCCCAGCAGCAACGTGATCATGAATCGCCTCAACAACAGCATGAGCAAGGTCTGCTCCTCCTTCCCCACCTTTGGCGTGAACTTCCGTTCGACAAACACGAGCAGCACCACTTGCACGAGCAGCTGTTTCAATCGCTTCCAGTTCTGCTTCTGTATCACTCATGAATTCATTGATCGAAACAACGACGGGAACACCGAATCGTGCCATATTCTTGATGTGACGATCGAGGTTCGACGTTGCTCCTGCGATAACGGCTTGGACATTTTCTGTTTCAAGTTCTTGCTTAGTAGGTCGATATCCACCACGTTCTCCAAACGCTTTACCATGCAACTTCATCGAGCGAACAGTAACGTTCATGACAACACAATCAGGGGCTTTTCCAGAGGTGTTGGCTTTGATATGCATGAATTTCTCAGCACCCATGTCACTACCAAACCCTGCCTCTGTGACGACATAGTCGGCACATGACAATGCGATTCGGTCGGCTACAATGGATGAATTTCCGTGGGCGATGTTGGCAAAAGGACCTCCATGGATGAATGCTGGATTTCCTTCCAACGTTTGCACAAGATTTGGTAGGAATGCATTTCGAAGAAGCAGAGCCATTGCTCCAGCAGCTTCGATTTGCTCTGCTTTGATGGGATGTCCTTCGATCGATTCAGCGATGACAATATCGCCAAGCCGCTTACGCAAGTCAGCATAATCTCTCGCAAGGACGAGAATCGCCATGATTTCAGATGCTGCTGTAATGTCGAAGCGATCCTGTCGCACATGCCCGTTGGCTGGACCCCCTAATCCGATGACAACCTCTCGCAATGAACGGTCGTTCAAATCAACCACTCGTGGCCAGAACACACGATTGGTGTCGATGTTGCATGTGTTTCCATGTTTGATATGGTTGTCAATCAGTGACGAGAGGAGATTGTGCGCGGAAGTCACAGCATGGAGATCTCCAGTAAAGTGAAGATTGATTTCTTCCATTGGAAGCACTTGTGATTGCCCCCCACCTGCTGCACCGCCTTTGATTCCAAACACGGGTCCCATCGAAGGTTCACGGATGACGCACGTCGCATTCTTGCCAATATGGCACAAGGCCTGCGTCAATCCGATGGTTGTGACCGTTTTGCCTTCACCGAAGGGTGTAGGATTGACGGAGGTGACGAGGATGAGATTCCCTTTGGCAGAATCAAAGCGTTGTTTCATGCCTTCCCAGCTCAGTTTTGCCATGTACTGGCCATGAGGAATTAGTTCTCCAGAAGGAATGCCTAATTTCCATGCAATGGTCTCAATGGGTTCAAGTTTCGCTGCACGAGCAATTTCCAAATCACTTGCCATGAACCTCTGCATATCCATTTGGCTATCAAATCAACCCCTCGAAGGAGGGTGAACCCTCCAATTTACGGAGGGTTTCAATCCGACGGATTCACTCTTCCTTCATGGAACCGAGGTAGTCTGGTAGATCAACACCAGCCATCTTGGCTACATCATGGACAGGCGGGAGTGAACGAATCAAGGAAGACACGAAGTTCGCAGTGCTTCCACCTTCGCCACCATTGCCTGAATCCCAAACAGTGATCTTGTCGATTTGGAGGTTGGCGATGGCTTCGGTCTGTCGAGCAACAATCTCTTCGATCTTCTCGACCATGAGGAGTGTAGCTGCGGCCTTTACATCCCCGCCAGCACTCTCAACGAGTTGCTTGTAACCGTTCGCCTTTGCTTCAAGGACCGCCTTGGTACCTTCCGCTTCAGCGTTGTATCGAGCAAGGACAGCATCCGCCTCACCCTGAGCGATGCGGCGTTGACGCTCTGCTTCTGCTTCTGCAGCGATCTCAACCTGTGTCTTGGAAATCTCTTCTCGAACAATTTCTTCAGCACGTAGACGCTCTTGCTCAAGGTTGTATTGTGCCTTTTGGACTTCCATTTCAGCAGTACGTCGGGCAACTTCTGCACGGCGCATTGCTTCTGCTTCCTTTTCTTCGAGGTCCGCTTGGTAAGCAGCAATTTCGGCACGAGAGATGTTTTCTCCTTGGACACCAGTTGCTTCTTGCTGTTGGACATAGACACGTCGGTCGACTTCAGCAGCCTTCTGTCCCTTTTCGGATTCAGCAACGTTCTGGGCAACCTGAACTTCACGCTCTCGGTCGGCGTTTGCCTTACCGATTGCACCGTCACGCTCAGCGTTAGCAACGTCGACGAGAGCCTTGTTGACCGCACCAGCAGCAGCCTTCTTACCGATGCTGTTGATGTAGTTGGATTCGTCAGTGATATCGATGATGTTGACGTTGATAAGGTAGAGACCCAACTTGTGAAGTTCAGCACCGACGTTGTCACGGATGAGTTCGAGGAACGCATCACGGTCCTGGTTAATTTGCTCGATGGTCAAACTAGCAACGGTCAAACGGAGTTGACCAAGGATGATTTCTTGAGCCATCCCTTCGATGTCGTTTTTCGTAAGGTGGAGAAGACGCTCTGCAGCGTTGTTCATGATGAGCGGGTTTGTGCTCACACCAACCGTGAACGTCGATGGTACGTTGATACGGATGTTCTGTAGCGACAAAGCGTTGTCGAGTGGAATCGAAATTGTCATTGGAATAAGTGAGATTTTCTTGTACTCTTGGATCAATGGCCATACCATGACAGCACCACCATGAATACACCTCGAGGCTTTACCACCTCGAATTCGTCCATAGACGACGAGAATTTCGTCAGAAGCACAACGCTTGTATCGTGTTGCGACCAAAATTATTCCAAAAGCTGCAATAGCCAATACGCCAAAAACGATGAACACTGCCCAAAAACCTGCATCCGCCATGGTGCAAAGTAGAGTTGGACGTTTTTAATCACTTTGCCTGCACTTTATTCAGACGAGTCTCACTCTTCGGACGAGCCATCATCAAGTGGTACTACAATCATGGTTGATCCGATGACGTCGACGACTCGGATAAATTCGCCGGATGGCATCAGCATTGACTTGTCCTGTGCTCTTGCGAGGAGCGTCTTGAGTGTTCCATCGACTGGGACTTGGATTTCTCCAGTTTCGTTTGGTTTGATACGAGAATAGACCTGTCCACGTTGACCAATAGCATCGTTGTAATTGACTGTACCATCTGCTTGCAATTGATTGATGCCGTACATCATTTTACCCATGCCGTACATGCCTGCAGCAGCACCAACTCCTCCTGCTAAAACGGCAACAACGTCGCTTCCCGTCGCAGAGAGGCCGAACATTCCAGTCAGTCCAAACATCATGACTGCGACCGACAGTCCTTGAACGCTCAAAATTTCGAACGCGCCACCGCCTGCATCAATATCGAGACCGATGGCATCGGTTACGCCGCCGAGGACGTCGCCTACCATCATGAGAAGCATCATGATGAAAAACAGGATTCCGCCGAGAACTGCGCAACTCACAAAGATGATTTCCATCAGTGAAGGTGCTTCAATTCCAACGAATTCAGTAATCATTTCGAATAAGGTCATGAATATCAACCACCGCTAGTCATTAATTGTCTTTTCCTGCAATCTGTCGTAGTTTGTACTGTTCTATTGCAACAATGATCGATAACGAGAGGCCAGAAAACAGTGCTGAAACGATGTTTGGCATACCAGCAGCCCACAACAATAACCACACCCAAAGAGGTAGAAACAGCATCAATGTACGGCGAATGAACGGCCAAAATCCGCCGAACAGCTCCTCTGAACCTTCATCGAGAGCGCGAATCGTTGTGACTGTGCCTGGGTCGACGGGTATCATGGTGTTCGCCCAACGTTCACACGGCAGCGAGCAAGAAAATCAGCGATACGACCCAGAGACCAATACCGAACCCAACGCCTTTGCCTTGTCCTTTGATGGCATCCTCGTGGACTTCTCGACTCATCTTAAGCGGGTTGAGCAAGAGGTCGCGTTGTTCTTGTCGAAAGACGATCAGGGCAAGCATGAATGCAGCGGCTGCACCGCCGCCGAAGAGCGTTGTAATCCAACCTTCGACCTCACCAACAAGTTTGATCGAAAGAAACACTTGCGTAATTGCAAACATCATCCAGAGAAAAGACCCACGTTCTGCTGCGGCCATGATAGTAGGATGACGGCCTTCTTTTTGAATACATGGCCTGCATTTTCTATTTTCAACCTAGATGCAGAAAGCAGACGTTCATGAACAATGACTCCAAAGAATGGCTATGTTCGGTTTGAGATACGCTGTCGGTGGCGCTCCAATCGATCATTCTCTCTCACCCATTTTGTTCAACCTCGTTCTTGCCCACCTCCGTTCACGAGGATGTTTCTCCGAACTTGATGCGTCTTCTGTTACCATTTTGGAAGCGGACCACATCGACGAGGTTCTTGGATGGGGGTACATTGAGCACGATAAGCACCAACCCATTTGGAAGCCAGCCAACCAAAAGCTAAGATCGCTCCAAACACATCTCATGCGCGAAGCAATGAATGTGATCGAACTTGAAGCAGATGCAAGGTTCCTTCCAAGAGTTCGACCAACTTCACGTCGAATCAAGAATGCCCAAGTCCCTGATCGTTCCTCTTCAAATGAAGTTTGGATCAATCTCACTTCGCCTCTCAAGCATCAGATACAGAGTATGGCGTTCACACCCATTGATGAGGCATTGGATATTCTTTCAGTCAATGTACTTCGCTACGATGGACAAGGATGGTATTGTGCCACGACCGATGGGGAAGGTGTCGTTCATGTGGCTTCATACTTCGGTATCGATGCAGCAAGCGGTGCTATTCTCGGCATCAACGGAGGTGGGGGAGCCGCTCGCTCCATTGCTTCGGCATGGATGAAGCATGGGGGATGTATCGTTTCAATCGGTGGAAAGCGACAACTCCCTGCAACTCTTGTTAATGCAAAGCCAACCGATGAGGTAGTTTTTGATTTGATTGTCGATACCGAGTTATCGCTCGAGCGAGCCATGGCTGGAATCGTTCAGTTGAATCCAGTTTACTCTCCACTCCGTGGTTCAATCGATGAGAGGTTGGAGTATCTCTCGACAGTCAGTGACACCATTGATGGACGATGGATGCTTGCAGCACAACATCTCGAATGTTGGCGCAGTTTGTGGACGCCCCATCTCTCAGACCAGCTTCCGACCCTAGAACAACTGCTGACATGGTTGGTCGTTGTTGAATCTAGATTGGAACAAAATTGACGCAATTGAATGCAACAATCAAATGTCTCAACAAGAACCGACCTGCATGAGAGAGAGAGCGCTTGCCCTCATATGTTTGCTCCTTCTCTCAGCAATTTCGAATACCGCAGCAGTTCCTGAGGAAGATCAAAACTTCCAGCCATCACACACAGGAGTTGATTTTCCAGTCGGGTATGTCGACTTCGCTCAGCAGGGCGGTGCCTTCGAAGAAGAACACCGATTGGTGTACCCTGCACTGAACAGCGGTGAAGGACAAGAGATGGCTGGGAACGGGCCGTTTCCATGGGTATTACTGCTCATTGACGAGAACGAATCTCCTGACAACTACATGCTCATTTCAACACGGATCGCTCAGCGCGGCACCATGGTTTACATCCATACTGAGATCGATAGTGAAACAAATCCAACATGGCAAAGCCTGATTGGTGCCATACTCAATGTCCAGTCTTGGATGAATCAAGCCAATCAAACCAACGATATCGTTCTGGGAATGTACGGTTCGGTCGACGAACAACATTGGGGCCTCATTGGTCATGGATACGGTGCAGTTTGGGCTTCCAATGTCTACATCAATTGGGACAATTTGGTTGCAGATGAATCGCTGCAACCCCCTCGTGCATTGGTCGGACTGGCTATGCAAGTTGATTCAGTTCAAGATCCAATGGTCACAAGTGGAGCCATGCCGAACATCGCATTGTACATCACGGGAAGCGCCGATGAGATTGCCCCGGCAACGGAGAACGTCATTCCTGTATTGGAGAATGTGGACGGACTCGCATGGCAAATCCTCCACTCCCTTGGAGCCAATCACTATCAGTATCAAGATACATCCTCGTTCTTGGAAGACTTCAACGATGGTGATGCATCCTTAACACAAGAGGAACAAATCGATCATGCCATGGAGCATATTTTGCCCTACTTCGATTTAACGTTGCGTGGTGACCATTCCAAGTTTCGAGAGGCCTTCAATCGAGAGAACAATCTCTACTCGTCCTCGGATTCGAATGGCTACGTTGATGAATTGTTGGATGATGCAAAACTGATTCGAATCTCCAACGTTACGAGTCTCAATGGAACGGTTTTCGGACCACAGGATGACGCGACCTTTGAAGCGTTATGGTCTATGAGAAACGGTGAGGTGTACGCCGATTTACCTTCGATGTGGACCGTCGAGGCTCATTGCCTTCTCGACAACACGACTGAATACCAAGCAACCATTTCCAATGACAATGTGTTTTGCACAGTGCCAATGGAAGGAATATCCCCTGGTCAACATGAACTGAGGCTGGTTGTCGCTGTCGAGGGTGGGACTGGATTTGCAAGTTTTGATTTCAATCGTACAAACGATCCGATTGAATTTATCGATCCGTTGCCTGAACTTTTCGTCCCTCAGAGAGGTTCGGTCGTCCTCACTGCATCCGACGTTGCAAGCGATCCTGATGGGCAAATCGTTCGCATCTTTGGTGCAACGCTTCTCGAGAATGAATCGCACTTTACGGCTGTTATCAGTCCAGATGGCTCATCGCTCACACTGTATCACTCGGTCGATGAGGAATGGGAAGGAACGACCAAGGTCAATCTCATGCTGGAAGCTGATGGAGACATTCTCGACCAGGCAAACGTGACGCTCAATGCGAGCATCTTGCCAGTCAATGACCCGATTATACAGCTTTCAACCATTGAACAACAAACCTTGATCGAGGATGGGGCTTCCTTGTACCTCAATTATGAAAATTACTTTTTCGATCCAGAACAACAACCGTTGACAGTGCTCATCAACGGAGCACCTCAGGGAACCGGAGATGCGGTATCGTGGAGTGTATCCAGCGATTTGCCCATCATCGAATTCACACCACTCCCTGATGCAAACGGTGCTGAAGTCTTCCAACTCTCCATATCGGATGGATTCAATCCCCCAATTATCGCAGACGTTCCACTTCGTATCGAGGCAGTGGATGACGACTTTGTTGTTGATGAAACTGCATGGTTCGTTTCGATGCAAGAAGAAGAAACCTTACTCATCGACCTTTCCGAATTCGCATCGGATGTTGATGGTGATGTCTTGACATGGACGGTTGAACCAAGCGGCGAATCCATTGTTGCAGCAGCCGTATCCGGACAAGAACTGCTTCTCTCTGCGCTATTGGACACGTGGGGCACGGATGAAATGTGGTGGTTGAACGTCACTGACGGTACGACGACGTATTCGAAATTGCTCAATGTGAGTATTGAACCAATGCCCGATCAGCCTACGATTAGCAATGCTTCCGCATCGGCTCCTGATGCAACCACTCTGCGTCTGTCATGGGACTGGTACGATGCTGATGGTGATGAAATGAATGTTGAAATTCAAATCAATGGAGTCAAATCGAATGGCTCACGGGAATGTAGCGAGATAGGTGCTTGCGTGGAAATCAACACCATTGCGTTCGAGCCCGGATCGATTGTCAACATTGACATCATCGCCCGTGATTCAGAATTTCCAGATGTTGTGGTCCGATTAAATTCCATCCAGATAGTGGATACAACCTCCGCAAATACCGGCGATGGTGAGAATTCGGAGGCAAGTTCCAATGGAACCTTTGTTGCAGCCATCATCATCGTTCCACTTGTAGCCATCGTTGGTTGGCTTTTGCTTCAATTCAGGAAGCCACCTCAGCAACCTGTTCCTGAGGCATCATCGGGTGGATTGCTAGCACGTGCAGAAGCAAAGGTCAACCAATCATAGTGGAATGTTCCCATGTTTCTTAGGTGGGCTCCATTCTCGCTTTGAACGAAGGATGGCCAATGCTCGACATAAGCGCAACCTGCTTTCTGTCGGTTCGATGACATCGTCAAGCCAACCGTTTCGAGCAGCGACATATGGATCACCAAACTTCGCTTTGTACTCTTCAACAAGTCGTTGTCGAACCTCTTCCTTTTGGTCGTCCTCGACAGCATTAATTTCCCGTCGGTGAATGATGTTCACAGCCCCCTCTGCTCCCATAACGGCGAGTTCAGCTGTTGGCCATGCAACGTTGTAATCGCTTTGCAAGTGCTTGCACGACATAGCAAGGTAGGCGCCGCCGTATGCTTTTCGAGTAACCAGTGTGAGTTTTGGAACGGTTGCTTCTGCATACGCGAACAGGAGTTTTGCACCGTGTCGAATGATGCCTCCCCATTCTTGAACAACGCCTGGAAGGAAACCAGGAACATCCTCGAAGGTAACGAGTGGGATGTTGAAGGCATCGCAAAGTCGGATAAATCGTGCAGCCTTGATCGAGGCATCAATATCCAAACAGCCAGCGAGGACGTTTGGTTGGTTTCCGACCACGCCGATGCTACGTCCATCAAGACGGGCAAACCCAATGATGATGTTTTCAGCATAATTTGGGAACAACTCGAGGAATTCTCCATCGTCAACAACTTCCTCAACAACTGACACCATGTTATACGGTCGGTTGGGATTGTCCGGAACGAGCGTTTCAAGTTCCTCATTACTGCGGTCGATTGGGTCCTCTGTCGGGACGTGTGGTGGTTCAGCATCGTTGTGATCGGGGAGATACGAAAGGATTTCCTGCACCAAAAAGAACGCATCGTCCTCATCGTCTGCAACCAAACATGCAATACCCGATCGAGATGCGTGAAGATTCGCTCCACCGAGGCCAGCAGCATCGACTTCACCGCGTTGAACTTCAGGTGTTTCCAACGGGGAGGAGAGGAACAATTGTCCGTGTTCTTCTCCTAAGATGGTGAAATCAGAGAGACTTGCAGCGAGGGCAGATACGCCAACAACCGGTCCTAGGACGAGGCTAATAACTGGCACGCGTCCACTGCACTGCACCAAACGGTCGAGCAATTCGCCCGTACCTGCCAATGCGTCAATACCGTCATGGGCTCGTTGTCCTCCGCCATCCCAAACACAAACAAGGGGTGTTTTGGAGCGTTCTGCCATTTCGACAAGTTTGGCGATTTTCTTCGCATGCATTTCACCCATTGAGCCGCCGTGAACGCTGAAGTCTTGAGCAAAACAGTAGACTCGACGGCCTTCTATGGTCCCATGACCTGTGACGACACCATCACCAAGGGTTTGGTGAAGGAACATATTGTGGTCTTTCGTTCGATGGGTAACGAACGTATCCACTTCGACAAAGGAATCCGGGTCAAGGAGCAAATCAATCCGGTCTCGTGCAGTACCTCGTCCTGTGGCACGAATAGCTTCCAGTGCCTTTCGTCCACCACCTGCTCTAGCACGTTCACGACGCGACTTGAGTTCGGATATTGGATCGCCAACTGGACTTGCCATACATCGCTCAGAACCGATAAGGTTCTTCATCGAATCGCTTAGTTGAGAATGGTTTGTTGCTGTTCTCCGAACAAATTCTCAGCCATTGTTGAAGCAACATCCATGTCGTTTGAAAGTGCAAAATGGAGCTTAACAACAGCAGCCTCAGGCGATGATGTCAAGCCATGTCCGAGAAGCCCAATGTCCTGCTGAATCCGTCCTTTTGAGTAGACGTTCATGTTGACTGGTCCGTGGATGCATTGGTTGACCACCAATGCTGGGATATTCAATTGAGCAAGAGCATTGTGGAGTTCGATGTTTTGAGGAGCGTCGTTGTTTGGATTTTCAATCGGTAGATGTCCAAGTCCGGTTCCATGAATGACAAGCGCATCGACGTTTGAGCCAATTGCATCATGAATCTCTTGCGTTGTCAGCCATGGGCCTGCAATCATTTGTCTGATGACAATGTTCTCATCGAAACGGAATGCTTCAGAAGTGGATGGTCTTGCTTGGATGACTGTTCGTGCATCCGCATAGTGATGTCCTAGATTGAGGCTGACGTCTGAATTGTCGATATGGACTGTTGCAAGTGGCATGGTGTTGACAGGGCGAAAGGCATCGCGTCGACTCGAGTGAAGTTTTCGGACACCGGTTGCAGCATGAATTGAACATGCCCCGTCATCGCTCGTTGTGTGCATAGAGACAACAACCGCGTCGCTAAGCTCACCCGTTGGTTGCGGCCCTTCTGCAGCCCACTTAACAGCAGATATCAGGTTCTGTGCAGCATCCGAAGAAGCCCGATCGCTGGAGCGCTGCGAGCCAACGAAGGCAATACGTCCTGGTGGATTGCCGCCCTTCCCACACCATGCGAAGGCGACAGCTGAAGCGGTGATATGGAGTGTATCGGTTCCGTGTGTAACAACGACACCAACGCAACCATCAGCAAAGGCTCGTTCTGATGCATCAATGATTTGATTCCAATGATTTGGGCGGATGTCTTCGCTGAACATGTTCCCTATTTTGTGAACGTTAAGGTTGGCAATGTTCAGGAGTTCTGGAACGTGTTCAACCAATTCCGATGGCTCGAACTGAGCCGTTACAGCGCCTGTTGTGTAGTCGACCTTCGAAGCAATGGTCCCTCCAGTGTGGACAATACGGACCGTGGGCAAATCTGGATTCATCGATGGTGCATTGGATTCGATGGAGTCAGTGGACGCTGATTGTTCGACGGATAAAATCTCGATCAAAGAGAGGGGATGACTAATGTTGTAGCCATTGGCGAGTTTGACAGTGAGATGTTCTGCAACTGCGGGAGGTAAAACAACGCCCTCAATCGTAGTGTCACCATCATGGGTTGTGAGTTTGAGCCGGACGTGGCTACCAACATCAGGGGCTTGTGCCATGGTGCTTGGAGTGGACTCCAGCCCTTCAACAATGCGATGGTGGTGCCGGGAGCGGGGCTCGAA
>CEUM01006280.1_pt1 | contig 19963 bp, 32 predicted proteins | sample 356421 | NCBI WGS metagenome assembly CEUM01 (sample SAMEA2622716, study PRJEB7988) | marine metagenome | biome: marine biome (ENVO:00000447); feature: surface water layer (ENVO:00002042); material: "saline water (ENVO:00002010), including plankton (ENVO:xxxxxxxx)" | depth 5 m | reverse complement strand
GAACGTGTGTCACCCCCTGTGAGGTAGGCTCAAAAGGGTCAAATTCATTATAAAATTAGCCAAATATTTTTTTGAGCATCGTATACTATATACATAGCTAACAATAAATTCATATTTTTATTAAAATTATCAATCATGAAGCCAATTGTATTTTTCTTCTTTATTATTTTGTGTAATATTTCATATTCTCAATCATCCTTTTCTGATGGGTATGAGGAAGGTTATAAAAAGGGTTATTGTCTTGAAGATATTACCTGTGTTCCACCAATTGCACCAATTGCACCAATTCCTGCCCCTGGCTATTCAACATATAGTGATGGTTATGCAAGAGGTGTTCAAGCAGGCCAAAGCAAAAGGCAGTCTGATAAAACGAGCACAAGTCTTCCAACCGCATCAAGTCTTCCAGCTCCAGCAACTAATTACAGTGGGTCTTACTCAAACCCTAAAGTGGTAATAGACAATAGCGATGCAGTTGTTGGTAAGGCTATTTCTGATGCTGGTGCAAATATTGCCAGTGCTGTTATCGGTAGGGTAAAAAGAAACGTTAAAAATGATGTAGTAGTACCGTTAAAGATTAACCTAAATGCATTTAAATATATAGTCTTTAATAATGTTGATAAAGAAGGAGGTAAAGCTGCTAGTAGAAGTATAATCAATAAAGTGAAAAAAAGGTTAATTAAAAGCGGATATGAAGTTATTGATATTGTAAATAAAAATCCAAAAAAAAATGACCCACTTCCTGATGACCTTAAAAATGATTCATCCCTTGGATTATACGCAAGTGTTTGGGCTAAGGATAATTTTGACGGAGTGCAGGCAAGATTAAAGCTCTATGATTCTAATGAAAATTTAGTTTTTGAAAAAGTTACTGTAAATTTCATGACCGGCGGAGTAGCTGACAGAGTATCATCAGAAATTGTATCCATAAACCATAACTATGATCCAAACTTAGAAAAGTATTTACCAATTATTTTAACAGAGGAAGAAAAAATCGCAAAACAACAGGCAAAGGATAGACAAAAAGAATTAGCACTAAAAGAAATCAAGCGGCTTAAAGAATTATTGGACCTAGAGTTAATTTCAAAGGAAGAATTTGAAGAAAAATCAAAGGAGCTAAAGGAAATTATACTCAGGGATTAAACCATAGGCATATCTTCTTCTTTTAGTTTAGCTACTTCTAATCCACGTAAGCAGGTTATCTTTGTGATATGAAAATTCAAATATTAATTTTAGCTTCTGCAATATTATCAACTGGTTTGATGGCAGGTATTTTTTTTACTTGGTCAAATGCAGTAAAACCAGGTATTGGAAAATTAAGTGACCTAGAATATTTAAAAGCACTACAATCAATGAACCGAGTCATATTAAATATCCCATTTAAAATTGTGTTTTTTATCTCAATAATATCAGTAGCGTTAGTTCCTGTTTTAAACTTCGATTTATATCCCAATAGTATTTTTTGGATATTTATATTTATCCTTGTTAGTTACTGGGTTGGAGCATTTGGTGTAACATTATTTGGTAATATACCTTTGAACGAAAAATTAGATAAAATCAACTTAAAATCTATTTCTTCAAAAAAAATTAAACTTTTAAGAGAAAGCATTGAATCCAATTGGAACAATTTAAATTTAATTCGCACTATTTCATCTTTTATGGCTTTTCTACTACTCGTTTTATCTTTAATTTTAGTAAATCACACATAATGAAAAAACTAATTTTAATATGAAAGAATCAAAAATGTCTTTATGGGCAGGTATAGGATTACTTGCAGGAATTATAATTGGAAATGCTACTGATAATGTCGGATTATGGATTGCATTAGGTTTATGCTTTGGCGCAGGTATAGGTAGTGTATTAGGGGATAATAAATCTAAACCATAGGCATATCTTCTTCTTTTAGCTCTGCTACTTCTAATCCTCTTAAAATGGATTTCTTAATTCACTAAAAGATTTAGTTATGCTGCAACTTTGAATAACAGGGGGAGCAAGCCTAACCGCTACACTACACATTCTTAAAGCCCACCAAAATAGGTGGGTTTTTTCTTTACAGGCACTTGACACTAAAATCACTCAAAGAACTACTCAAAAGTAATCAAAACTGACAGACATTTGACAGACATTAAAATTTATCTAGTCCTTCATATTTTCGTGCAGCCAGCTTTCAAGCTTAATTAATTTATCAAAACAATCACTAACTTTTTTAATTTGAGCGCTAAAGCTTTTTGTTCGATTTAATTCACAACACTTTACCCTAAACGAAATACTTTTTTTGTGTTCGACAATTTCAATCCAGTTTGGCAGTTTAGATTTTAAATCTGGGTTTTCTTTAATTGTAGCATCAATGAACCCTTTTTCGAGCTTATGATAGAAAGTATAGCCCTTTATTCGTTCACTTAACAACTGAACCCAGTCACTATTATAAGGAACAACATCTGGTTTGTTCATTCTAAAACCTTTATAATTAGAGTTTTTAAATTCGTAATAAGACTTCCAAAATGCCTGAACAGGGATTGAGTTAATAGCTTTATAACCTCTTCGCTCCTTTTCGATAGCTATTGATAGAATTTCTCCTTTATAATTTGATCTAGCTTCATTCTGATCAGTAAAGAATTTTTTAATGCTCTCGTATGAGATAAAACTTGAGAAGCTGGACTGGGTTTCGCAATATGATCTTGGAGCGATTAGCACTATTTGGTATTCATCACACTTGTTGTTATTAACGTAATTATCTCCTCGCTCTTTATACCTTTCGAACTGATTGTCTTGGAAAGAAGCATCTATTTTATTCTCGACTAAAATAAATTTCGTTTTGCTCCTTGTTTGGTATGAAATCAAAATATCTGTTTCTCCAAGTCCGTAATCAGAAATGCTTCTAAAAGCTTTTATTTTTGAAGAAGGTTTTTCCAAACCAAGTTGATTAACGAACCAATCACAAAACTCTAAATTGACATTTAATTCCTCTATAATCAGTAAATCGATATCTCTTTCTTGAACAGATTCAACAGGGATATAATTGTGATTCATTTTAGCTTATGCATTTGATGGTGCACCGTAATGATTATCTTCATTGCTACCCTTTAGTATAGTCAAAATAAAAAGATATAAAAGTCCAATTATTGTTAGAGCCCAAAGTAAATTCCAACCACTTTTATTCACATCGTGATATCGTCTTACTGTAAGTGTTAAAGATGGAATTATATTGATTAAGCTAAACAAACCAACTAATAATCCACCATCTTCAAAATCTTCAGGTTGCATTTCTAAATTTGAAATTAAAATATCATTAATAAAAATTGTATCAATACCCACTAATACTAAATTTATTATTACATAAAATAAAGTGTAATACCAAAACTCTTTTAGATTAGCCCTACCATTGATATCATTCCATTTCTTAAAAGCAAGGATAAAATATTTCATCGTATTGTTTTTAGTGGTACTAATTTAGGGAAATTTCGATGCAAGCTACCTTATGATTTCAATATCGAAAAGCTTGGTTTCCATTGGCACTAAAGACTGCTGCTTCGGTTTTGGCAAAGTGTGCGAGAGAAGAAGCTTTAAAAGCACTAACCTCTGGGACGTGTTTAGATCGTCTATTTCTATAGAGTCTATTAAGGAGTTTGTAAGGGCATCTATTTTTTCTCGTATCTCACCAACGTACTTACCCTTACCTCGTTTGCTTTTTTTCCCCGCCTCTCTACCAGACTCACTACTAAAACCCATAGTTACTTTCCGTTATTTTAACGTATAACGAGTTGCTTTGAATATTTTGCGTTTAAACATAGCTATCCCGAATACAAGTCTTGTAACGATAGCCCGTCTACTTAAGAAACCGTCGGAGTATTTAGAGAAATTTTTTAGGCTGTTTTCGTGCGCAAGCACTGAAGCAGAAAACAGGCGGAAAAAAACTACCACTTACCCACCAAAGTTACAAGGTTTGTAATCATAAATGCAATAGTAAGTTTTTAAAAACACCACCGAGTTATTATCACTTTGTAAGGCTTTTCTTTAAGGTTAGTGAAATATCCTTCCCTTGCCAGTTTTGTCCTTTATATTTTTTACGTGTTGCTCTTTAACTCTCGGGTCACTTCCGTTTTCTACTGCACGTTCTAGAACACTTACAACTTCCTGTTTGTTGGAATAGTTAGCTGGAGGGTTACTTTCTTTAATAAGCTTGAGTACTTCGGATATTCTGTGTGGTTTAACGATGAAGGTATTTTTTGGTACGTAATCAATTTCTTTTATCTCGCAACTCCCATAAAAAACTACTATAGAAAAAAACGGAACTCTATTAAATTGATCTAGACTCTTTTTTAGACTCGAAATGTGCCCTTTGTTCTGCTTTATTGGGTTGTAGAAACTATATTTTTTACCATTCCTATAGGTTTGTTTCCAGTTCGTATAATTGGAGTTTCCATATATCCAACCATTAGAGTCTTTTACCTCAAAAACAATTATACCTTCAGTTGTTGCGAGAACTAAATCAATTTGCGAAAACTCACCTCCACCTTTAGAAAAATACAAGTCGTGAAATATAGTCTCTTTTGGTACCCCCGACTTTAGTAAAAGTTTAACGAGATGTAATTCAGATGGAGTCCCTCGGTCTAGTGAGGTTACGGACTTTACGGTTTCATAACTATAACTAGTAAAATAACCCCAGGTAGATTTTTTAGGTCTCGGGTGATAATTATTTGTTTTCGTTTTAGCGGAGGACCTGGATCTTTTTCTAAACACTTTTTTTCTTATCCAGTTAATCACAAGAAATAAGAAAATGATAAATACGATCGAGCCAAGATTTAGAGGCATCGACTCGTCTTTTTCTAGGTAGCTTTTCCCAACGTACCCCACAAGATTATTTTCCTTAACTCTTACTTGGTACCAGTTTCCTATAGAGTCAATTAACTCTATGTCGTTATTGGTTTCCAAAGTTGTAATGGCCTTTGAGTTTACCGAGAAGGTTTCTCTTAAATAAACTGGGCTCTTTACCTTGTAAATGAATATGGAATCTTTTAAGCTCACTAGTTTAAACTTAATAAATTTTTAAAAACTAAACCATAGGCATATATTCCTAAACCACAGGCATATCTTCTTCTTTTAGTTCTGCCACTTCTAATCCTCTTAAGTAGTTTAGAGATGCATTTAAACTCTAGTTAACAATCTTATACTGTGATTTTCATAAATTGAGTATTTTTATATACTTATGGAGCCAAATTTATTAATGTCCAGGACATTCTTAATTCTGGGTGGAATGTTGGTTATTACAACAATCACCTCTCGATTTAATAAAGCTTATGAAACAACAACTGAGGCTGTTTTAACTATTGGAGGATCTTTTTCGCTTCTATTTTTGGTTATGTATTATGCAGATTTATACCCATTAAACCTAATAATGGTTGCCACTTTTTCTGGATTTGTAGGTTGGTCATTAGGCCCAACAATAGCTTACATTGGGGAAAGATTTAAGTTCAGAAAATATTTAAAGTCAAAAGCTGTTCTTTCAAAAACGGTCAAAAATCCAAACCTTACTGCTATTGAAAAAATATTCGGAAATAATGATGATAAAAAAACAGTTTATTACTACAAGTCAGATCCTCTAAAAGTTTTTGATAATAGTTCTGATGAATTTAAAAAATTAAAAGATGATTTTAGTAATAATGTATTATCTCACGATAAGTATAATCAAGAATGGCAAAATGTGGTTTTTCAAGCTATGGCCGGGACTACTTTAGGCGTCATTATTGCTGGAACAATTGTAGCATACATCCCCACAGATTTTAGTTTCCTTGGTACTTTCTTATTTATTGCACTACTTGCTTTAATAGTTGTAGAGGTTTTAAATGCTTTTGTATTTAAATCTGAAAGAAGACGGATAATGTATTCATACTTTGGTGTTGTTATCTTCTCATTATATTTAATTTATGATTTTAATTATTTAGAAAAAGCAATTGCTGCTGGCGACAACTCTTGGGGTACTGCAATTAAAATTGCTGTTAATTTATACTTAGATATTATAAATCTATTTTTAGATCTTCTTGAAATATTGGCAGATTCAAACTAAAATATTTTTCCTTAGATCAAATTTTATTCAAAATGATAAAACTAAACCATAGGCATATCCTCTTCTTTTAGTTCTGCTACTTCTAATCCTCTTTGGTGGGTTAGAGAAACGTTTAAAGTTCACAGCTTTGAGAAGCTAATCTGAAAGTTATAGGTATAGTGAAAGGAACATCGACATTTTTACCATCAACTTTTCCCGGTATAAATTTATTAGAAGATAGACGGCTTATGATTTTTATTGCGGCTTCTTTTAGAGATTTATACGGTGCTCTCGCCTTGACTGAAGATATGTCTCCATCTGAATTAATAATAAACTGAATATATACCCTCCCCTCTTCCTTTCTAACAATAGCTTCTTTTGGGTAATAAAAAAAAGTTAATATGTGTTGACGGAGTTTTTTGTCGAAACATTTTTTTTTGTTTCTTTTGCTTTCACATCCCGGAAAAATGGGCACTTCCTCTGAACTATTTTGGCTAAGAGCACATATCGGAACCAACAGAAAAAGCAAAAGAAGTTTCTTCATCGTATTGTTTTTAGTGGTACTAATTTAAGTTTTAATTAGGATAACTATAATGAAAAAAGAAGTGTTAATCCTATTGATAATACAGCCAAAGTTCCATATAAGCCCCCATTTATAGCTTTTGATACAGACTTTTTTCTTGCGCCCTTTTTATATCCTTTTAAATAATCCAAATCATCAATAATTAATTTATTCTTTTCGGTAATTCCCAAATTATGTGGTTTTTGATTCGATGTTAAGTATATAATAAGTATTGGTGCGCCAATGGTGAGAATTGAGGGGATTCCTAAAATTAAATTGCCCATTTGGTTTCTTGCATATCTTTTACCATCTAAAAATCCAAGATTATATTTTTCATTTGATGTTAATTCTTGGTCAAAAGTAAGACTCAAAATATCTTTATTTTTAATGATTTTGATATCTAAGCCTACATTAATTTTTATTTTATTCCTTCCAATATCTACAACTTGCCCTAGAACATATTTTCCATTTTGTAGAACTACGTAATCGTAGGTAATCTCGTTCGCAAATGTTAAGCTGCTTAAAAATACAGTGCTTAATATTATAAATTTTTTCATCGTGTTGTGTTTAAATCAAAAAAAGGGTAAAATATAATTTACAATTAAAATAAAAGTAGAAATTCCAATAATTGGAAGAGATATAAACAAACTTGTTTTTAAAAATGAAAGCTTTTGAACTTGTACTTCATAAATCCCCTTTTGAGGTATCTTTAGGGTTGTTCCATCCCGCGTTGATATATATAGATTTTGTTCATCTTTTTTAACCAACGTACCATTGTATTTTGTCCCATCAATCATAACAACCCTAATTTTTTGATATTTATCAGCCATAGCACTGTCGTAATCAATAGATTTATAGGAAGAGCAGCTTTGAAATAAAAAAGAGAAGAAAATTAAACCAAGCACCATTAGTTTCTTCATCGAATTGTTTTTTAGTGATTTACCTACTAATCCATCCTTCTTCAAGATTGTTTCTAACCGCATAGATACTATCCCCTGTATGAACAATTTTCCAAGGCTCTGTAAACATTGTTGGGTCGTTTTCTGAAAAATAAGTTTCTGCGTCCACCTGCATTTTATTAAGATTGTCCCACGTGTCTGAGAAAGCCAATATTTTAAAATCCATCCTATCTCCTGTATGGTGTTGTAAAACTATTACGTTTGTTGCGTATTCGCTCTGTTTAAAACCGTCAACAAAAGTAAAAAGCTGCTTTTGAGCGTCTGCCACTGACGAGCTTTCGCTTATTTCAAATCTAAGTTCATAAACAAACCTATCATCATTTGGATTTTTTTGTGAAAAAACAAGAACTGGGAAAATTAATCAAATAATATTTTTTTCATCGTATTGTTTTTAGTGGTACTAATTTAAGGAATTAAACCATAGTTATATCTCACTATTTAAGACCCCCATCTCGTATCGTCTTAATTTGTTTTATATATATTTCACTTATGAAATATTTTGTACTACTTATACCAATATTTTGTTTTAGTCAAAAAATCTATTCTGTTGATTATTCTTCACAAGCTGATATTAAAGCTTACGTTGTTGAATATGAATCTCAATGTGATTTGAAAGTTTATAAAGTGGACTATTCTTCACAAGCTGACGGAAATGATGGCTTATGGTATTTTGTTGACTATGCATCTCAGGCTGACAAGAAAATTTATTTCGTAGAGTATGAAAGTCAAAGTGATCTAAAGATATACTTTGTTAAATATAAATCACAAGCAGGCTGGAAGAATAGGTCTAAAAAATATTTGCTTTATTAAACCATAGGCATATCTTCTTCTTTTAGTCCTGCTACTTTTAAGACTTTAATATATTGCAGTTATTTTAAGTTTGTAAAATGAAGTATTTGATTTATTTGGTTTTTCTTTTGTCAAATTTGTCTTGTTCTCCATTGATAAAATATTCACAATCAAATAGGCAATTTGAACAAGAGGTTTCACTTTTGGAGAGTCTTGATTTAGAGGAAAAAGCAGGTGAAAAGGATTTATTATTCATTGGAAGCTCAAGTATAAGGTTGTGGGATAATATTCAAGTAGATATGTATCCTTACAGTTCTGTTAAAAGGGGTTATGGTGGAGCACATTTTTATGATTTAATTCATTTTTCTGAGAGATTAGTAAAAAATCACTCCCCGAAAGCAATTTTAATTTTTGTTGCAAACGATATAACAGGCTCAAATGACTTCACAAATTTAGTGGGTGATTTATCCCCTAATGAGGTTAAAAAGCTGTTTAGTTATAATTATAAAATGATTAGAAGAATTCATAAACATACACCTATTTTTTTAATAGAAACTACCCCTACCCCAAAAAGATGGAAAGTTTGGAATAAAATTCTTCAATCAAACAAAAAGCTTGAACGTTTTTGTAAACAAGAACCAAACTTATATTTCATAAGCACAAGAGATAAGTTTATTGGGGCCGATGGATTACCAATTCAATCCCTTTTTCTTAATGATGAATTACACCTAAATGTTGATGGATACAAATTGTGGTCAAGCGTTATTAAATCTAAACTTATTGAAGTAGGGATATAATAAACTATAGATATATATTCATCTAATTCTCTTGAATAAGTAAAAGATACGTTCAAAAAACGGCTGATTTAAATAGTGCCTGCCCACTACAAGAGCAGAAGCGATAATTATAATATTTTTAATTATGTATTGTCCCTCAAGAGTTGGTAAAAGGTAATTAGAGTCCTGAAAGGTAATTGAAGGCAAAAGTACTAAAGGCATGAAAGTCCCACTCATTTGTAAAAACAACAATAGCATGGCGTAAAAAGTTGTTTTTTTAGTCAAAAAAAATAAGCCAATTATTATCTCCCAAAATCCAATTACTATTGCCCATTCCTCGGGGCTTAAAAATGGCATCCAATAAACAGTATCAATTATCAAACCTTGAGCGGGTGAAAGTTCAATCACCTTCAATAGGCCAAACCAAAAAAAAATGATAAATAATGGGATGCGAATTATAAAATCATTTGTGTTAAATCTATACATAGAATAGAATTCTTCTTAGTGGTACTAATTTAATAAATTAAACCATAGGCATATCTTCTTCTTTTAGTTCAGCTACTTCTAATCCTTTTTAATAGGTTTAATTATATTTGAACGTGAAAAAGGCAATTTTAATAACAATATTTTTTCCATTACTTCTTTGTTGTGTTGATGGTGAGGAAATTTTAATTGAGCCATCATATTCAGTTGAGGGTAAGTGGCTGTGGTCTCCAAGTGAGAATAGGTTAGACGCCAATACAATGTATGAGTTTATTGATGGTGTAAGATATACTTATTATTGTATCACTTGTCCTGCTGACGATGTATATTGGAGTTCATTAGATATAACTGACGCTCTTCCAAGCTCTAATGCATATACATTTGAAAATGATACCTTGAAGGTTGATTTGCATTTTGGAAATGAATTAGTTGCTCTAATCACATTTGAATGTGATGGGGGTAAACTTTTTATGGATGGTGGATTTAGTCAACTTTGGAGATTAAATTCTGATTGCAATTAAACCAAAGGCATATCTTCTTCTTTTAATTCTGCTACATCTAATCCTCTTTAATTGGTTTATCACAAATTAATTATCTGTAAATTTGGATGTGACAGATTTTAAGATTTCAAAAAAACTTTTTTTGAAGCATCGCTTAGGTGATGTTTGGAAAGTTATTTCTGCAAAAGAAGCATTAGAACTTTTCCATCCTTATTGCTTACAAAACAAGGTAATTTTATGGGGTAATATTAAGATAGATGAAATAGTATATCTAAATGGTTTGACATTTGTCAGAGAATTTACTTCATGGAAGGTAAATCAAGGGTTTGAATTAACCATTGGAAAGAAAGATGGAAAAAAATCAAAAGTTAAATGGGAAATTAAAAAGTCAGAATCAGGTTGTCTAATTTCAATTACCGTTTGGCCGTATAAGTCAAATAAGGTCCACAAAATTTTATATCCCCTTGTTAATGTTTTTATTTTACGTCCAAAGCTCAAAAGGTATTTAGGCTTCGTGTTAATGGGGTTAGATTTTTATTTGACCAATAAGAGAGTTGTGAAAAATAATCAGTTTGGACGACATCCTTGGTTTTCATAATGAGATGTTTTCTTAAAACTACAAAATCATCGGCATATCTTCTTCTTTTAGTTCAGCTACTTCTAATCCTCTTAAATAGGTTAATAAGGTTTAGATAATTGTTATATTAGAGTTAATGAAAACAATTAAATATTTTGTTGGTGGAGCTGTTGCAGGAGCTATTGGTAAGTTAGCCACAATATATCATAACCGTAAATGACCGGTGAATACTATTGAAATCAGATTGGCGAAAAAAGAAGATGCACAATTTATTGCTCTACTTGGGAGAATAACATTTACGGAAACATTTGGACATTTTTTTAAAGATCAAAAAGATTTGATCGATTACTACAATTTGACATTTTCAGTTCAAAAAATTGAAGATGGAATTAAGAAATCAAACAACATTTTCTGGATAGCTTTTGTAAACCGATTGCCTGTAGGATATGCAAAACTTAAACTATATTCTAATTCAGAATTTATTGAATCAAAGGACGTTTGCCAACTTCAGAAAATCTACGTTTTGAAAGACTTTCTGTCAATGAAAATTGGATTTGAATTACAAGATCTTCTATTAAAAAAAGCCAAAGAATTAAATTTTAATAAAGTCTGGCTTTCCGTGCTTAACAGCAACGAGAGAGCAATAAATTTTTACAAAAAAACCGGGTTTGAAAAAATCGGTAATCACGATTTTCAAATTGGAAAAGAAAGTTTCGAATTCATTGCAATGAAAAAAAAACTTTAAAAACAAAACACAATTAAGTTGTATTCAAACTGATTTTTAGAACAGATAGTGTTCAGAGGCCGATCTAAAAGATTGACTTATGCTGCAACTTTGAATAATAGGGGGAGCAACTCATAATGATAAAACCGTTTTGCTGTTATCGAGTAGCGGTTTTTTTGTTGAGAATGTTTCAACGGATCAGGATTCTTTGTCCTTATTGGAATAATATATTAGAGAGGCTACTAACAAGACGATAGCCAAAATTACAGCATCCCAAAGCCCTCTAATAATTCCATAAACTATTGCGGCAAGGTGGATTAGAGTGGCTACGATTATAATTTTTTTAGAATTGGTCATTTTTTTAGAAAGTATTCAAGTGTATTTGCACCAATTAGAACAACGATGCCAAATAGATTTATTTGTTCAGCATACATCCACAGTTCCTTATAGACTCCAAAATAACCATTAAGAAGTATAGCGATTAACACAGTTATATAGAAGACCCACCATCTTTTCATTTTTTCTTAAATAGATTTATCCACTCTTTTGAGCCAGTTACTAAACCCAGTAGTATCATTAGTATTCCCTGAATGTAATCTCCATCCCTTACAATTAAATAAATTCCAAATAGCACTAATGCTATTGATACAACTAATGAAGCAACCACGACTGATTTAGTATATTCTACTTTCTTTTTCATTGTTTAAAAACTGCATTTTTCACCTACATCTTTATTGGTAGATTTCCACATAAGGTTACCCGCTCTTTCTGCCTCACATGAATTGGCATACACAGTACCATTACAAGCACAAACGGGTTGATATTCTTCAGTACAAACTCTGTCTAAGTCGGGAGCAACAACACAATTCCCTAAAATTTCTTCACCATCACCGCAAGAAACAAGCGTAATGAATATGAATAGAAAAATGAGTTTGTTCATTGTATTGATTTTGCGCTACTGAAAATATGAAAGATTGACTTATACTGCAACTTTGAAGAAAAAAATAGGAGGGGGTAGGATCATTGTTTTTCAAGTAAAGTAATGAATTCGTATTTTTATTCGTATGAATAAACTCCGCGCTTTGGTTTTGGGTGCTACTGGTGCAACGGGTCGTGAGCTTGTCATGCAATTGCTTACGCATCCAGCATTTGGTGAAGTTTCTATTTTTGTTCGGAAGAAACCAGATTTCGAGCATCATAAGCTCAAGGTCCATGAAATCGATTTTTCAAATCTAAATAGCTACAAGAATCTCGTTGTTGGTGATGTTCTTTTCTCTGCTTTGGGAACCACACTGAAAGACGCAGGCAGTAAGTCCAAACAATATGAAGTCGACTTTACCTACCAATATGAGTTTGCCAAAATGGCCTTGGATAATGGGGTGAATCACTATGCGTTGGTTTCCTCTTATGGAGCTGATCAAACCTCGCTGTTTTTTTATTTGAAAATGAAAGGTGCTTTGGAAGAAGCGATCAAAAAACTGACCTTCCAATCGATTTGTATTTATAAGCCGCCAAGCCTTATTCGACAGCCCGACCTCCTCAGACCAGCTGAGAAAAGAGCAATTTGGCTGATGAAAAAACTGAGCCGCATTAGTTTTTTAAAATCACAAGAACCATTGTCAGTTGCGACTTTAGCCGAGAAAATGATAGCTGAAGCTGTGCAGCACACTAGAGGGATAAAGGTGCTTTTACCAAAAATTATAGCAGCGCGTTAGGGCTTTGGATTGATGATAAACATTTGTGACCTATTCGGTCACCCTTTTGAAAGTTCTTTTGAGATAACGCTTAATCATCTCTGTACGAGTAACTTCCTTAACCTTAATTTTTTGGGTGTTATTATCGAAATATGCAACTTTTTTCTTTTCCATTAACTGTTTAATATTGTGAAACAAAAGTTAAACAAAAAAATAATCAAATCAAAATAGTTTTATATATTTAATGAAATGCAAAAAATTCGTGTTAAAATATGCTGTATTAGTAGTGTAGAAGAAGCCATCCTTGCATTGTAATATGGTGCTTCAGCTTTGGGACTGGTAGGCCAGATGCCGAGTGGTCCAGGGATTATTTCAGATCAGCAGATTTTAGAAATCACAACATCACTACCCCCCATGGTATCGACTTTTTTATTGACGAGCGAAACACAACCAAAAGCAATTATTGACCATTATAAACAAGTCAATACATCGACCATTCAAATTGTGGATCAAGTCGAAACCAATGTTTATGAGCAGATTAGAAACGAATTGCCTCACGTCAAAATTGTACAAGTAATTCATGTGTTGAATAGCAAGTCTGTGCAGCAAGCAATTGATGTTTCTCCTTATGTCGACGCCATACTTTTGGACAGTGGTAACCCCAACCTTCCAACCAAAGAATTGGGCGGCACTGGTCGCATCCACAACTGGGACTTGAGTAAAACCATCAGAATGAAAGTGGATGTATCCATCATTTTGGCTGGTGGGATCAATAGCAACAATGTCAAGCAAGCCATCGATCATGTGAAACCTTTTGGGGTGGATTTATGTAGCAGCGTGCGAACCCATGGAAAGCTAGATGAAAACAAATTGAAGCTGTTTTTCCAATCTATTGTATGAATCAAAATCTAAGCGTATGAAAAATCTATTTTTACTATTGGCAGTTGCAGGAGTTGCAGCGCCCTACTATTTTATATATAAATTTATTGAGGCTAATAACTGGGAGTGGTCAACGTCTCTCTTTTTCGAGCAAATCACTGCCAACCCTGGCGTGAAAATTTTAAATGCTGACCTCACGGTTGCAGCGACAACCTTTTTGGTTTTTATCATTTACAAACGCAGCACAAATGCCTTGTCCACAAAACGTTTTCTCGCTTATTTTGCTTCACTGTTCATGGTAGGGTTTTCCTTGGCTTTTCCGCTGTATTTATATCACAATTATAAAAACTGATTAAAATCCCATTCACCTTTTGGCATGCGGTTTGATATAATATTAGTATGAAATATGCCATACTTAGCTTTCTTTTCTTAATCACCATGTGTGAAAAAGATGACGACCAATCCTCTTGCCTCAAGGAGCCAAGTTCACCGGATGTTGCTTGTATAGAAATATACGAACCAGTATGCGGATGTAATGACATCACATATAGCAACACTTGCTATGCCACAGTCAGTGGAGTATTGACTTGGACGGAAGGAGAATGCCCCGACTAAGGAAGTTGCAAAAACCTTTGACTATCTGATCTGAAATCAGAACAACTTTACAATGATTTAAAATCGTTTTATTTATTAATCACTAAATTTAAAGCTTAATCTAAAAAACATGAAACAATTAGTATCTATACTCGTACTTGCCTCATTCCTAAGCTCATGTACCCAAGTTGCAGATGGGCACATTAAAAAATCAGAACATCACTTTGGGACTGTTGAAGTCGGCGATGCAAAATCTGCAGCCATGGATGCCTTTAACGATGCGTACCTAGCCAATGATATGACAGGACAAGACGAACTCTTTGCTGAGAATGCCGTGGCCAATGTCAATGGTGTTGAAACGACACCTGCCGCAATGATGGAAGGGTTCCTTCAAGGACGTAATTTTTATAGTGATATCACAAATTCCGATAGGGCAACAGGCACGTTTATCCTCGATAGCGGAGAAGTTTATACCAATACTTGGTTTACTTGGACGGGAACGAGCAACGCAACTGGCGTAACGGTTGACTCCCCTGTACAGGCCTCATTCAAATGGGAAAACGATAAGGTCGTTGAGGTTAATTTTCTCTATGATTCACATGACTATATCGTGAATATGGGGGCGGAGTAATCGATTCTTTACACCAGCTCATAACCCGCCAATGGCGGGTTTTTTTTATGTCATAAGTACAGATAAACGAAGGAAATAAACTTACAATGTTCAATCGAATAATCTTTTTCAATTCCTTATTTTTACAAACGAATAAAAAGTGACCAAAATGGCATTCGACATTTCAATGATTAAAGCAACCTACGAGCGATTGGCATCGCGTGTGGAAGCTGCTCGTAAAGCAACTGGAAAACCGCTAACTGCATCTGAAAAAATTCTGTATGCTCATTTGTGGGATGGAGAAGCAAAACAGCCATTTGCACGTGGCACGGACTATGTTGATTTTGCTCCCGATCGAATCGCCTGTCAAGACGCCACTGCACAGATGGCATTGTTGCAATTTATGCAGGCGGGAAAATCAAAAGTAGCGGTACCAACTACGGTTCATTGTGACCACTTAATCCAAGCGAAAGAGGGTGCAGCAGCCGATTTGAAATCTGCAAATAATTCCTCTGCTGAGGTCTTCGATTTTTTACAGTCAGTGTCCAACAAATACGGGATTGGATTTTGGAAGCCTGGAGCTGGAATTATTCATCAAGTGGTCTTGGAGAATTATGCTTTCCCAGGCGGGATGATGATCGGAACGGATTCTCACACAGTCAATGCGGGAGGATTGGGTATGGTTGCAATTGGTGTTGGTGGCGCAGATGCTGTTGACGTCATGGCTGATATGCCATGGGAGTTAAAGTTTCCTAAACTCATTGGAGTCAAACTCACGGGAACACTCAATGGATGGGCAGCACCAAAGGATGTGATCCTTAAAGTCGCAGGGATATTAACGGTAAAGGGTGGAACGGGGGCAATCATCGAATATTTTGGAGATGGAGCTCAGGCCATGTCATGTACAGGAAAAGGCACCATTTGTAATATGGGTGCTGAGGTTGGCGCAACCACTTCAACTTTTGGTTACGATGAGTCTATGGAACGATATCTGCGAGCCACAGATAGAGATGATGTTGCTGATGCAGCCAATGCCGTCAAAGAACATCTGACAGCAGACCCAGAAGTATATCAGAACCCGGAACTGTATTTTGACCAAGTCATCGAGATTGATCTTGATTCCTTATCACCTCATCTCAACGGGCCCTTTACGCCAGACCTCGCAACCCCTGTTGCTGAAATGAGTGAAAAAGCGCAAGCGAATGATTGGCCGATTAAAATTGAATGGGGACTCATTGGGTCTTGTACCAATTCCTCTTACGAGGACTTGTCTCGAGCCGCATCTATTGCCAAACAAGCGGTCGATAAGAAATTGACCACCAAAGCAACTTTTGGAATCAATCCAGGATCGGAACAAGTACGTTACACAGCAGAACGCGACGGACTACTCCGCATTTTTGAAGATTTAGATGCGAAAATATTTACCAATGCCTGTGGGCCTTGTATCGGGCAATGGGCAAGAGAAGGTGCAGACAAACAAGAGAAAAATTCAATTATCCATTCGTTCAACCGCAACTTTTCAAAACGTGCTGATGGAAACCCCAATACACACGCCTTTGTTGCTTCTCCAGAGATGGTAGCAGCGGTTGCCATTGCGGGACGTTTAGACTTTAATCCCATTACGGATTCCCTAATCAACCAAGATGGTGAAGAAGTACGACTTGAAGCACCGACTGGATTGGAGCTTCCACCCTCGGGCTTTGACGTGGAGGATAATGGATATCTCGCTCCCGAAGAAGATGGGTCAGGCGTTTCGGTAATTGTAAATGACGATTCAGAACGGTTACAGTTGCTAATCCCTTTTGCACCTTGGGATGGCAACAACCTCACGGGCGCCAAACTATTGATCAAAGCCCATGGGAAATGTACCACCGATCACATCTCTATGGCAGGACCTTGGTTGCGTTATCGTGGACACCTCGACAATATTTCAAACAACTGTCTTATTGGGGCAGTAAACGCCTTTAACCAGCAAACCAATTTTGTCAAAAACCAACTGACAGGAGAGTACGGAGGGGTACCCGATGTCCAGCGTGCGTATAAAGCAGCAGGTATTGAAACTGTTGTGGTTGGGGATCACAACTATGGCGAAGGATCTTCCAGAGAACATGCTGCTATGGAGCCACGTCACCTTGGCGTTAAGGTTGTTTTGGTGAAGTCGTTTGCTCGGATTCACGAAACCAATCTCAAAAAACAAGGGATGCTTGGAATTACGTTTGCCAATGAGTCAGATTATGATTTGATTCAAGAAGATGACACCTTTAATTTTATAGATTTATCCGCTTTTTCTGCTGGAAAACCCCTGACGGTTGAAGTGGTTCACAACGATGGGACAAAAGATGTGATTCAAGCCAATCACACCTACAATGATGCACAAATTGAATGGTTTAAAGCTGGATCTGCATTGAACTTGATTAAAGCACAAAACAGCGCTGCTTAATCTGACTCTGATAAATGTTTTTCAAGGGCTTTTTTCACTTGTGATTTCAAAATTTGATAACCAAGTTTGTTGAGGTGAAGACCATCTCGTAGCAACACATCACTACGGATTTGTTGGTTTTCATCGAGCAATGCCTCGTACAGTTGAATCTGATAAAGATAGGGGAGCTGCATCGACAATGCGAATGTCCCATGATTAATCTGTTGAATAACTTTCAAAAGATCTTGCCTTTCAAATGACGGTTTAATCGAAATGCTAAAAATTATTGTGGAAGGAAATTTTTGGTGAACCATCTCGATAAAAGTCTGAATTTTATCGGTGATTTCCCTTGCCGATAGGCCAAGAGAAAGATCATTACCCCCTAAATATAATACGATTGCTTTGGGATGTAACCCATAAAACAAAGTCTCAAAATGGGTAGAAAGCGAATGAATAAATGCCCCGCCAAAACCAAAGTTTAGCGTGTTATAGGAGGGAAAGTCTTGCTGTAGATGATCCCATAAACGAATCGTAGAGCTTCCATAAAAAACAACCAAATTTTGGTGTTGTTGTTTTTGTTTAGATCTCCGCTGTAAGACCGCAATTTCTTTTTCAAAATTTTCATCTGGAACACAGAGCTTTTTCACCCACCTTTTATACCGTTGATTGATTGTTTTTACGACCTGATTCAGCCTAATATCTTTTGGATCATAAATTCCAAAGTCAGACATTTTAAAGGGGGGCATGATTTGGCATTTGTATTCTACATCTTCTGGTAGAGAATCAAAATTTGCCAATACAATGGGCACAATCTTTGGCTCTGGGTTCATACTGCTAGCAAGAGAGAAAACCCCCTTTTTAAACGTCCCAGGAGAGTTTTGGGTTTGGTAGGAAAACCCCTCCGGGCTACACACCAAGCTCCTATCATTTTGAAGTTCCTGAACAGCCCTGTTGTAAAACAGTTTATTTTCGTTTTTAATGGTCTTTTTCGAAGTTCCTTTCGGGATAAAGGATTCTGTAAATACGCGAATGTATCCCAATCGATCATAATACATCTGGTGGCTTTTTTCATTTGGCAACGCATGTCGAGTCACGCGAATACCAGGGTTGCCATAGTAGGTATGGAGCATACTGCTGATAAAATGACTGTCTAAAGTAATTTGAAACTGATCTCCGACGATCATGTCAGGGTGGTTGTTCAAATGGTTATATATAAATATGCTACCTCTTTCATATGGTAAATGTTCAGACCCTTTTATTTGCACACCAATTTTTTTAAAAAGATCTCGAACATGAATGGCATTGTTGATTCGAATCTCTTCTGGCGAAGTGTTTTGTGGGGAGTCTATCACTTCTTGGAAGATGCCTTTGAGCTTGATGAGAAACTCTGCAGACTTCATCCCAGTCGTTTGATGTTCAATGCGTCGAGAAGGTCTTTGACCTGGGAAACCCCTTCAATCGAATAGGAGGCGATGGTTGGTTTTTTTCCGACTTTGATGGTAAAGGCAGAATCGGGTAATGTGCTAAACATGTTTTCATCTGTCACATCATCTCCGATACATAAAATAAAATCATAGTGATTTTGTCCGATGATTTCAGCCACTGCCGTCCCCTTGTCGATTTGACGATCGACGACTTCCAGGCCTTTACACAGTCCTATCATTCAGAGCACTTAGACGCATCTGTATTGCTGATGGAATATTATGGGTTTATTGACGGAAAAGATCAGAAGTACGTTCAAACGGTGAAAGCTATAGAAAAGGAATTGATGCATGAGGGCTTATTGTATCGCTACAAAAATGAAGACGATTTTGGATTGCCAAGCTCTTCTTTTACGGTTTGTACATTTTGGTTTATCAATAGCTTATTCCAAATTGGAGAAGAGGAAAAATCAAAAGAGTTATTTGACGAATTGCTTTCGCACAGTAACCATTTGGGGCTATTTAGTGAAGATATTGACTTTAAGTCTAAGCGGCTTTTGGGAAATTTCCCGCAAGCGTATTCTCATTTGGCATTGATTGATAATGCATTGAATTTTAATTAGATTACAGTGCATGTTTTTTAGTATTTTCGCATCCACAACGGGGATGTAGCTCAGTTGGCTAGAGCGCTTGACTGGCAGTCAAGAGGTCGAGGGTTCGAATCCCTTCTTCTCCACATCTGTTAAGAGTCGTATTTTTCTAATAACGGCTCTTTTTTTTATCCCCATTTTTATCCCCTTTTTTTTGCTCTCGTTAGAGGTGTGCTCAAAAAATGCATTGATATAAACACTAAATTTACCAGAGATGACAGAGGGTTTCATATTACAAACGCCTTAACCCTTGTATTATCCTTAAATGAATAGCCAATGAGTGTCT
>CEUM01026293.1_pt1 | contig 20018 bp, 13 predicted proteins | sample 356421 | NCBI WGS metagenome assembly CEUM01 (sample SAMEA2622716, study PRJEB7988) | marine metagenome | biome: marine biome (ENVO:00000447); feature: surface water layer (ENVO:00002042); material: "saline water (ENVO:00002010), including plankton (ENVO:xxxxxxxx)" | depth 5 m | reverse complement strand
CTGCTCATTGCGGGTGGACTGCCTCCACCCTTTCAATCTTGACGAATCATCCCTGCCGCTTCAGCCACTCATGGCCGTAGTGTTGCCACTGTTCCATCGTCCAGCCGGCAGGGAGGCCGCCAGGAGGTAGCGGGGGCGCTTGCTGAGGCACCGGGGCAGGCATGGGCGCCGGAGCAGGTGCGGCAGCGGGGACGGGCATTGGAAGCGGTGGCAGCGCCTTTCCAGGCGCAGGTGGCATGCCTGCAGGTGGCATTCCGAGAGGAATGTTGGCCTTAGGAGGCATTCCGCTTGGCGGCAGGCCTTTGGGCACGGCAGCCGGCGTGGAGGGAAGGTCCATGGATTGCATGATGGCTTGGGCGATTTCTTCATCGCTCACTTCACCACTGGTCAACTCGTCGACGGCAGAACCGAGGTCCAACGCCTCGTCACGTCGCTCACCAAGCATGTCCGGGTTTGTGTGCGTGTTGGGCGCCACCAGCGCTGTTCCGTCATCGACCAGCGCACCGGATGCCTTCATCCGTCGAGCGAGAATCGCACCCCCGACCAGCAAAACAACCACCAGCGAGATGCTGACGGCTGGCGGGAGGATGTTGAACAAACCGCCTGAATCAGAGCCGATCTCGACGCTGGCATCGCGCTCAATGGAAGTGACCAATACACCCTCTGAAGAGACGTTCAGCACCAGCCTCGATGCGCCACGTTCAACGTCTTCATCCGGCATCAGCGTCACCGATACCTCAACTTCCTCACCGATGGCAAGGTTCGTAATTTCGGAAGGTGATATCTTCACCGTCCAGTCGGTACGTTCCTTATCGTCCCCATCGAGGAGGACGGCTGACAAATCTGCGTTGAGCACCGTGTTTCCATCGTTTCGAACAACGAAGGTTTCTGCGCGACCTTCCTCACGGGATACACCTTGGAACAAACCATCGATCGCTTTGCTGGCCGTGATGTTGGCAAAGGTGGAAGGAATCACACCCACCGAAACCGTTTCCGAAGCCTCCACAAACCGTCCGTTGTTGGTAGCGTTTACGTTGATGAGAATTTCAAAGGCGTTCGAGGAGACCTCGGCCTGAGCAGGAGGAATCAAGCCAAATCGCACGACCTTCTCTTCACGTGGCTCGAGGTAGACCGTGGGGTTGGCAAATCCAACCGCCCAACCATCAGGAGCCAATCCGTGTGTCCAAGTCAGTCCTAAATTGGTGTTGCCAGTGTTCTGTACAACAAATTCACCGTAAGAAAACAGATCCGACACGACAGTATCGATATGACGGTCCGCCGGAGGCGTGAGGGAGATTCCCAATTCATCTTTCACCACCAGCGTGGTGATGTTCTGTCGGAAATTCGAGAGGCTCCGCTCTGTCCGGATGGTGAAGACGTTGCTGTCGCCTTCCTCCGCCGTGATTGGCACACCGAAGATGAATTGGACCAGTTTGGTTTCACCTGGACCGAGATCAAAAGCGACCCTCCGAGAGTCTTGTTCGCCGTCATGAGATACCTGGATGGCCCACTGCGGGTTATCAGGAAGAACCGAGACATCGAGGTCAATGCCAATGTTTCCGGTGTTCTCAATGCTCATGTTCATGTGAACAAGTTGCCCGCTGTCAACGGCCACATCGGATGCGAGGTGGTTCGGACCAACCGGGCCATCGTCGTCTTCAAGATGAACTTCGAAGGATTCTTGGGCAAGCACCGTAATGGTCACGGTCTCGGTGAAGTTCATGCTAAGGTCGGTGAATGACGTGACATAGCACGTGACCGTGTCGGTATCACCTGCAGCAGGGACGCCATCAGCCACCAACGGAACAAAAACACGAATGGTCATGGGAAGGTATTCCAGGATGTTCAATGCCTCGAAATCAATTTGTGAAGAATTGGATGTGCCCAACATCACTTGCCAGCGCTGGTCAGAACTGCATTCAAGGCTGTATTGAGCAGGCGCATTGCCGGTGTTGCGCACCGAGATGGAAAAGACGCTTGATTCACCCGGGACTGCTTCCAATCCGGATGTACCCGCTGCGACGACCTGCACTTGGTCAAGTTGCTCGACCTGAATGGTGATGCGCTGGGTATGGGCCACGGTCGGTTGATACTCGTAGCGCGCGGTGATTTCGAGCACATAGGTACCGGCTCGAACATAACGAGGATTGTTCGGATCGGTCGTTAAGTCAGCATCGATGTCTTCGAGCCGCAAATTGAGCGATTTGTTGGCATCCACGGTTCCCTGAGCCGTGAGGGTAAATGTGGTGCTCTCATCGAACGTGCGGGTCCACATGTCGGGGCTCGGCAAGAAGAAGTCATCCCGACCAGGAACGGGAATTTGGACCATGGTGGCCGACACTTTCACGGATTGGTTTCCGGTACCCTCGTGCAAGATGGAGAGCGGTACATCAATGCCGGATTCGTTGCGCACATCCAAGACCATTTGGGCGTTTGAGGCACGGTCCTCCGGCGTTTCTGGGATGCTGCCGTCTTCGTTGTCCACAACGACACGAACACCAAGCGCCATAACCTCGATGTCTTCGATCCAGATGTTGTTGTCCGTGCCCGAGGTGGCATCGTTCATTTCGTCCACGACACCGCCGGTGTCAACCGAGAGTTGGAGGCTGTGAACGCCCGTGGTCGAGAACTGGTGGAAAATGGTGTAGGAATCGATCATCCCCGGCCCAAGAGCAGGACGAGTGGCCGTGGCGAGGACGGTTTGGGTGGTGGTGTCCTCGAGAATGATGTCAAAGGATGGTGTGGTGCTGGTTCCTTGGTTGACCCAGGCGAGACGAATGGAGATGAGATCGTCCTTGAGGGGGTTTTCTGAGGAGGAGAGAATGCTTCCGTCAAACACCGCCAAGTCCGGTTGAGGCGTGGCCGTGGCCACCGCGCTCATCACCAAGGAGAAATCCTGTTGCGTTCCCCCGCGATGAAGGACTTTGAGGACATAATCTCCATTTCCGGATGGGAGGACACCCGGGGCCACTCGAATACGCTCGACGTTGTTGACATCATCAGCCGTTCCGCCCGTGGTGGTAAAGCCCTGGCTGAAATCATTGCCGAGCCACTCTGTCCCGTCCGGCCCCACGAGGACGAGGTCCAGATTGTTGACCAGCCGTGCCTCGCTTTGAGATGCGATGGCGCTTCCGGCTTCGTCGGTCCAAGCAAGCGTGATGTCGAGGCCGTGGGAGGGATCGAGGGAGAACGAATAGAGGAGGCCGAACCCTGGCGAGAGGAGTTTTTTGTCGTCCATGAAGGTGTCGAGGGCGGTGGTGCCGTCCATGGGCAGGACGGTGCGTTCCAAATTCACCTCACCCCAACCTTCGGCAGCGTTGGGAATGTCAGGCGTCCCGAGGTCACGAGCACCGTTGATCATGGCCGCTTTCACCAGCGAACTTGAGGGCGAGGAAACGCCGACCTGTTCGCGAATGAATTCACGGGTTAATCCAGCGACACCTGAGGCAATCGCTGTTGCTTGAGACGTCCCGCTGAGCGTCATGTAGTAGGCATTGCCGCCGGCGTGTGTTCCAGTCAAACAAGACGGGCCTGCAGGATTTTTCGCTTCCTCCGCCAAACCTGAACAAATACCCACACCCGGTGCAACGAGGTCGGGTTTGATGCGTCCGTCCAAACTCGGACCAAGTGATGAGAAATTGACCACTGCACCGGCTGCAGGGGTTCCACTGGCGCCTGTGGTGGATGCACCAACGGCGAGAACGTTCTTGCCGGTGGCCGGAGAAGAAACTTGGGAGGCACCAGAAGTCCCTCTGTCACCGACGGAGAACACCGGTGTGAGGTCCTTGCTGTCATGGACAAAGGTGTCAACCGAACGAGCGTCCGCCGTGTATTGGCCAAAGTTCCCGTTCAATCCCCACGCGTTGACCGAGATGCGAGCCGTCATCTGTTCGGCATCTCGAAGCATGTCGTAAATCGAGCCAATACGACCGAATGTCCCGGTCGGGTCGTGCTCGAGGGCGTACATGACGAGGTTTGCAGCGGGAGCGACGCCGCGGGCATCAGCATCGCCAGAACCGTTGCCGAGCACGGAAATGGCGATGTGCGTGCCATGGCCGCTGTTGCTGTCAGCAGGGGACGGATCAAGTCCAAACTGCGTGAAGGTGGCGGCGACCCTGCCGGTCAAGTCCGGATGGTTCTGATCCAATCCTGTGTCGGCAATGGCGATCATCTCTCCTGAGCCGTCAAGGGTAAACGTGGCGTTGTTGGTCACGCCCTGGACGCCCGCAATCGACCAAGCCAGTGCATTGTGGACACGCCACTGCGAGGTGGGTTCGGTCCACAAAATTCGACCATCGTGGGCCAAATGACTGACCACTTTCGCCATGGACGACGGTTCAGCTGTTGCGTAGCACATCCATGCATCGCACGAAGCTTCGAGGCCACCGTACCGAACGATGTCCGTTGCCAACGCAGCGTAGCCTCCAACACCCAAATCGGGCGTGGGAACGATGGCCAAGGCCTCAGCAGCAGCGGGCTGCGTGAGGAGGGTTGGCGCTACCCGCCAGCCGGGCTGATGTTGCCCTACCCAACGAACCCCTTCCTCTTCGGCCAGGGCGACAACCGCTTCTGGACGCTCTGCAGGCAGGCGGACCAGCCAGCCCTCGTCGTGCAAGACATCCAGAACCGTCAGGTCGTAGTGTTTCACCAAGCGGTCGAGAACGGTGCCATCGGGGGCATCAAGTTGCATCATCACCATCCCGGTGTGAGCGACATCATTGCTGCGGTCGTAGCCTGCAGGTACCTCGGGTCCGTTGCCCAGCAAGGGGTCAAAGGACCCCAAAGCGAGGTGGAGGACACCGGTCGCCGGCATCAACGCCACAGGCACCATGGTGGCTTGCGGCATCATGTTCCAGTGGGCAGCGGCTAGCATCAGACGCTCAACTTCCGTGGGCTGAGCATCATGGACCTCACCTACGGCATTCCCAGTGGCGTTTTCTGTCCCCTCGGCGAGGACGGACAACGGTGCCGAGACCAGCAGGAGAAGAACGAGCGAGAGCGAAGCTCGAGAACCCATGGTCTGCGGACCGGTCAAGGGCTTTTGAAGGTCGCTCTTGCCTGTGCTTACAGGACGTCGTTGAAACTTACAATCCGTTGTAGGCAGAAATGGCAGCATCCGTTTTCGCCACAGACACGCGCCAGTCGGCTTCCGTCCCCATTAAGGCACGGATGGCGTCCACGTTCTCAGGAATCACATCGGATTCTTGGTGAATGGCCTGGAAGTAATAGAGCGTATCGCCGTCCAGTTTGACACCGTCTTCCCAAACGAAAATTTCGTGCAAGTCACCCCACTTTCGACCGATGTCTCGGGCGTACTCCATCACTTCGGCGGTCGTGGTGATGTTGGTTTCTCCTCCGTTCATGATGATGATGCGAGGTTGCTCGCCCCACAAAGCGAGAACCTTCTCGGTGGTCAAACCGTGGCCTTCGGGGAGGAAAGCGACGATCGAGTGACAGTGCATCAGGGTGGTCGGCACAGCGACGGCCATGGAATTAATGTCAATTTCCGGTTTGACGGTCATCACGTCAGGACCGTGGTGAGAGGGCACCTTCAGCACGGGTTTGATGGCGTTGATGGGGCCTTTCTTGGAATCACCGGGGTCAGCGGCTCTTCGGATCATCGTGCACTCCACCTTGAGCGACCCGCAATGCTCGTACAGGGGCACCAAGGTGCGTGAAAGGCCGGTCGTGTTGCACGACACCACACGGGTACCGGCTACGTTCATGTTTTCTGCGTGGTTGGCAGAGGACGTGTAGGACATCTCGGCCATGGCGTGTTTTTCTCCACCCTGAAAGATGTACTTTACACCGGCCTTGACGTAAGCTTCTTTGTTGGCTGCCCCGACTTTACCAGGTGAACAATCCACCACAACGTCGGCAATGGCCAACAGGTCATCGAGGCCCCCGTGGCATGTGTAGCCAGCCGGACCAAAGGCGGCGATTTTTTCGGGGTCGTTGTAGGTGCAATACAGCGGGTAACCCTTCCGGACCGCCAAATCACAACCGAACGAGGGGCGAGTTTTTGTCACACCAATGATTTCCATGTCGTCCTGCGCATCAACTGCGTCGGCGACGCGCTTTCCAATCGTTCCGTATCCGTTGATGGCGACTTTGATGGTCATGACCTTCTCCATGCTTTGCTCACGGAGGCCGTCAATAAGGCTTCTCAACTTCACCAAATCCAACACTTCACGCAAAGAGGCTCGCTCACCCTCGGCAAACAGCAGTCTATTTGTGTGGGAGGCACGACCCTGTTGCATGGCGGATGTTCCCGAGGTGGTCCAGCGCTCGCTGAACATCAACGAGAAACTTGGACCTCGTCTCTTGGCGGCTGCAGAACAAAACGCCATTCTTCGCATCGGCTGGACCAATGCAGGTGACCCTGTCCCAAAGAACGGTGAATTGGGCCTGTGCCCTGGACTGCCCGAAGGCGCCAGGCTTCGAGCGCTCGGGGTGCTTGGCTCCTGGGTGGCAGCCTTCGGCACCGGCGGTACGTTCACGCTCCAAGGCGATGCTGGTGGATTCCTCGGTGCAGGTAATCGCGGCACCACCGTCGTCTGTGAACGCATGGCTGGTGATTTTGTAGGGTATCAAATGGCAGGCGGCAGCATCACGGTGCTTGATGGATGTGGCAACGATGCTGGTGCGGAAATGTCCGGCGGCCACCTCTTTGTTCGTGGCGCTGCAGGCGCCCGTATTGGCGGTGGGATGGAAGACGGATTGATCGTCGTCCACGGTGATGTCGGCCCAGACCCCGGCGCCGGAATGACCGGCGGTCGAATCGTTGTCAACGGTCGGTGCCCCTCGCCTCCCCCAGGTGTTGTTCTTCGGCCGCTCGAGAAAAAGGAACTGAAGGAGATCAACGATCTGCTTGAAGACGAAACCATGCATGTACCCTCCGATGCTGTCTGTCTAATGGCTCAAGAAGGCTTGAACATTGAACAAACCACCTACGCCGTATCCACCGACGACCTCTCCAACATTGGATTAACCAGTGATGCTCAACAACTGCGCCCCTACGAAACCGTCGATACGGTGGCTCTTCTGGGATTGGATGAGCAAGTGCAATCCCTCGCCCTGCCGCTCCCGCTCCTTCCCTGCCTCACGTCGGGAACGACGATGAACCCCGCTTCCAAGGCAGACGATGCCGTTCGGAACATTCTGCTTCGACACCCTGCTTTGGTAACTGAGAACCCTCGGGCTGTTGATGTCGTTCTGGTCAGCCGAGCCAACCTCCTCCATGTGAGTGAAGCTCTCCCTAACGCAGGTGGTTTTGTCATCGACCTCAGCAACCTGCCTCCGATGGACGCCGAACAACTCGATGGTTTGCTGGTAGCCTTGCGTTCCATGGCCATTGCAAACGCCCCAGCAGGGTTGGTTGACGCCATCGGTCGAGTCCAAGCTCTTCATGCGAGAGCAGCCCACCACGGCATCGACCTTGCCATGGCCAGAATTGAGGACGGTTCAGGAATTTCTGAAGCCGCTGCGCTCCCCATGACCGGCCGTTCAAAGAAAGAACACCTCGCCGGCGGCACCACGCAAACAGGTTTTCTGCTGGGTTTTGCTGCCAGCGGCCACGACCTCGCCGTACTGATGGCCTCTGGTGTGGACATCGTTGCGTGCGCAGCTCCCATGGCCGATACAGAAGACATTGCCTACTGGCTTCAGGGCACGCAGGAAGACCTCTCGGCAGAACTTCGGCGCATTGGCATCAACAGCATTGACATGCTGGAACGGAAGCACCTTCGTGCCTTAAACCATGAAACAGCGGCCGTGAGTGGTCTGCGACTTGCAGGATACGAACGCCCACTCCCCCACTGGTTTGCGAGGTGATCATGTTGCCAACCATCTCTGTCCCTCAGTCGTTGCTCAGAAGCCTGATGAAAGACTTGGGATATGAACACGACATCGAACAGGTCAACGATCAACTCCCCTTGCTGGGAACCGACATTGACGCTTGCACAGAAGAGCAACTCGACATCGAGATCTTTCCCGACCGACCGGACCTCCTGAGCGGTGAAACGCTGGCCTATGCCATGGCCAACTTTCTCCACGATGCACCGGCCAGTCCCGACCTCAACGTCCAACCCAGCGGCATTACCATGACCGTTGATGCAGATCTGGCGACCGTCCGACCGGTGATTTACGGTGCACTTGTTCGAAACGTGGCTGTACCCACCGATGAAGAGGAAGTTGAAGCCTTCATCAAAGGGCTGATGGACCACCAAGAGAAACTGCATTTCGCCTTGGGCAGGGGTCGTCAACGAGCCTCCATCGGCGTCCACGATTTCTCCAAGCTTGCACCGCCGTTCCGCGTGGTGGCCGTCAATGGAGCGCACGAGTTTGTACCGCTCGCCTACGACCAAGCCATGAGCATCGATGACATCCTGCTCAACCACCCCAAAGGCATTGATTATGCCCACCTCCTCAAGGGCATGGACCGTTATCCCCTGATCCTCGACGCCAACGACGACGTCCTTTCGTTTCCACCCATCATCAACGGAGATCACACCACCGTCACCCACGCCACCCGGGATTTCTTTGTGGACGTGACGGGATGGGACGAGCGTGCGTGTGAGGCGGCCCTGATGCTGGTTTGCCTCCAACTCGCCCAACGTGGTGGCGAGGTTGAATCCATTGACATCACCACCTGCAAGGGCGAACACATCACCACCCCGGTCGGCGCTGGAAAAACCCACTCTGTACCTGAGGAGCTTGTTCAAAACCTGTTGGGGCGAAGTTTCACAGACGACGAAATTCAACGTTCCATCCAACGGATGGGTGGCCGGTTTGAGGGCCGTCAGCCTGCGCCCAACGATGCCCCGAATCATTCCAGATCGATGGCGGTGGCCAGCGCAGGCACCCAAGAACTGATCTTCACCATGCCTCGATGGCGATTTGATCTCTTGCATCCAGTGGACTTGGTTGAGGAATTGGCGATTGGCCATGGTTACGAAGACCTCGGCGTCGATGTACCAAAAGCAACCCTCACCGCTCAACCTCGCTCCGACCATCACCTTCGCCGTCGCCTTCGCACCTCCATGCAGGGGATGGGAATGATGCAGATTCAATCGCTCACGCTCTCCAACCAAAGCGACCAGTTTGACAACATGCGCTGGACACCGGAGCATGAAGTTACCTTGATCACGAACCCCATCACGGTCGACCACACCATGCTACGTCAACACCTTCTCCCTGGATTGTTGAAACTCTTGGCTGGAAACCGACATCACGACCTGCCACAGTCGGTCTATGAGTTGGGCACGGTCGTCCGTGATCACAAGAACGCTGAGCGTCTTGCCTTCATGACCGCGGAGCGAAGCGGTGGTTTTGCAGCCGTTCGGGGCCGCATTCAAGCCCTCTGCAGGGATTTGGGAGTTGGTGAATGGCACGCAGAACCTCTTGAGGCGGGCATGGGGCCGTGGCTGGCTGGTCGCGCCTCGAAGGTGATCATCGAAAACACGTGGGTGGGTTGCTTCGGTGAACTTGACCCCGCAGTGGTCTCTCTCTACGACCTTCGAGTGCCAATCAACGGTGCAGAATTTGACGTTCAAGCGTTGATGGCGGCCGTCGAAGATCCCGTATGAGGCGAAATCATGTGCGGCCGATTTGCACTGGCGACACCCGTTCATGAGTTGGCAGCAGCCCTTGAGGCCGAACCGCTGTCGGATTTGACACCGTTCGAGCCCTCGTGGAACGTTGCGCCGCAGATGCATGTGCCCGTGGTGACCCAGGTCGGCATCGAAGGTCAAGACGACGTGCCGAGGCACGTTCGACTGATGCGGTGGGGCTTCCGCCCTTCATGGGCCAAAGCCTCGAATCGTGAACCCATCAACGCGAGAAGTGAGACCATGCTGGAGAAACCCATGTTTCGTGCGGCTGCCCAACGTCGCCGTGGAGTTCTTCCAGCTGATGGTTGGTACGAATGGATGACGACGCCGCAAGGAAAGACACCTTGGTACCACCAGCGAATTGATGGCCGAGCGTGCTTGATGGGTGTCGTGTGGGACTCGTGGACTGATGGGCATCAACACCTGGAGACATGTGCCCTCTTAACGCAACAAGCGAACGAGGATTGCAGGGATGTTCACGACCGGATGCCCGTCATCATGGACCACGGGCAGGTGGAAGATTGGCTCACCCGAGGGTTCCTGCCGCCCACGCTTGAATCGGGAACGATTGGTCGTCATCCGGTGGACAGGGCCGTCAACCGAGTGGGTGAGGACCATCCGGGCTTGATTCGACCCATCCCCCGATTGTTCGATCAGGAATACGGTGCGTAGGTACCGTCCGCTTGCTTGACATGGGGCGTGGGCTCAAACGAACCGTCGCCTCGTTGCTTGTAGTGATAGCCATCCGTATGGTGAACCCACGTGTGAGAAGGTTCGGGAGCAGATTCATCTGCCGCGGAACTTGCTTCCGATGAAGAAACGTCTGAATCACTTGCGTCATCGCTTTCCGAAGGTATGCCCTCTGCGTTCGATGCAGTCACGCCGTCATAGTGCACTGATTGGTCCGTCGCTGCGGCGACCTCAGAAGAACCACCACCAAACAACGCCAACGCATCCTTGTATGCACCAGCATCCGTTTCCACGGCAGCACGTGCGTGTGGGTCTTCACCACGCTTGTACACCACAGGTGCAGGAGGTGCCTCATCGATTTCTTGGTCCAATTCCCTTTTCTTTTTGAAAGGCCAGATGGGAGGCATGGTTGGACCACATCCATGCACCATTAGAATGCTACGACCGACTGGATTCAACGCAGGGAGCCCTTGATAGGGGATAACGCCTGCACATCAGCATGCGGTGGGCGCTCCTCCTGACGGTGTTCCTCCTGCCGATGGCCATCCCACTCAGCGAGGGTTGGGCTGAAGATGTCGGTCGAGATGGCGCATGGGTTGAGTGGACTGCCCCCGAGAGAGTCTATGTTCACCAGAACGAAACCGTCAGCACGTACATCACGCTGCACAACAAGGCAGACGAGAATCAAGCATTTACGATCGAGGCGCTCTCCATTCCTGCACCGCTGACAACCGTGGGCCTTCCAGCGACGGAGCTTCTTGTTCCCAATCATTTGAAACAAATCGCCTTTGGCATCCGTGCACCACTCAGCGCCACCTACCAAACCCTCACCGTTTCCTTCTCCATCACCAGCGACCTTCACCCCGAATTCAACGAAACCGTTGAGATGAGCGTGGCCATCGTACCCCGTTCAAATCTCAACTTTGGAGTGGATGATTTCGCAGCGTTTACCGTGGACGAATTGGTACGAACTGCGGTGGCGGTGAACATCACAAACAACGCCTCGTTGAGCGATGATGTCACCTTCAATCTCTACACGGACTCCGACTGGTCTTGGGGCTGGAACATGCCTGAGGTCAACGGAAACGAAGCCTACACGACGTTGGCACCGGGCACTTTGGCCTATGTGTATCTCTGGATCGAGGTACCTGCGGTTGAAAACGGAGCCCCACTTGCCGAAACCGGTCCGCGGTTCATCCTCTCTGCTGTTTCAGGCCTTGACATGGCGGTGGAAACATGGACGTTTGATCTCTTGATGAACGAAAAGAAAAACGCCACCATCGACAGCATCGAGAGCGCATTAACGGTCGCTCCAAATCAAGACGGGCGTGTGCAGGCTGTGGTTCGAAACGTTGGAAACACCCCCAATACGCTCAACATCACGCTGCAAGGGCTTACGGCGAGCGACAACCCCCTTCCCAACACGCCCAAAGCTGACCGATTCAACAGCAGTGGCTGGGTTGTTGCCCTGTTTGGTGGATTGGAAGACATCGTCTTGCAGCCCAACGAGTCCAGGGTTATTGAAATCGGATTTCAAGCCCCCAACACCTTCGAAGGAGCGATGCATGTTGAGTTGCAGGTCTTCGCCAATGGGGCGGCCACAACCGTCAGCACCGCTCGTACAGTGGCCACCATCAATCGCATCTCAGCGGGTGAAGTGGAACATGAACCATCGGGTTGCCTGGCCATCTTACCCAACGAGTCCTGCACGGTGAGCGTTGATGTTTTCAACACCGGGAACGCCTACAACACCTTCATGCTCAGAGAAGTCGGCACCACGGGTGGGTTTGAAGTGAACGTTCCGGCGGGTGGACAACTCGTCCAAGCCAACCAAGGTGCTCGCTTTGACGACATCACCATCACCGCCTCTGCCGATGCCTTAGCGTTCACCGTGGGAACGACCACCATCGAGGTGTTGGACGACACCGGTCAAGTCGTGGACAGCACCACTGTTGAGATGAAGGTTGCACCTCAAATCAAATGGTCATTCAGGAACGTGGAAGAGCAGGTCAACGCCAAAGGGCGGCTTTCTATTGCAATGGAAGTGCGTAACGACGGGAACGCCGTTGACGGGTTGATCGTGCAGTTGCAGTCAAGTCACTCAGTGGACATGGGATTCATCCCACCTGACATTGCCATTTACGAAGAAGGGGTTGAGTTCCCGCGTTCATTTGAGGTCAACGATATCCCGCTGAATTCAAACTTCACGATTCGGGCTTGGGTGCAACTTCCACAAGACCAAAGTACCAACGGCACGGTCTACATCAACACCACGATTCGGTCTCGATTTGCGCCGGAACTTCCCTTTGTTCACACCAGCGAAGGAGATTACCTCGGTCTGGCCTGGCAACCCAGTGAAGCAGTGGATGAGGGAATTGATTGGGGGGGCATGGCCAACACGGCTGTTGCGTACGTGAAGGCGTGGTCGGGTGTCGTGTTCAGCATCTTGCTGGCCTCCATCATCCTTTACAAGGCTGTGATCGATCGTCAGCGCCGGTTGGACGAATCACAAACCCTGCCCTATCAGGAGACCGATAAGCAAGCTGAAGATTGGATGAGCCAATACCAGAAAGAAGCCGTTCCCGGGGAACAGATGACGGCCCCAGCAGCACCGCTTCAGGAAGTCCCAAAAGCGACCTATGAAGCCATGTTCCGCCACCAACACGGTTCGGCTGAAGCACCTCAGCCACAAGTGGATTCAGGATTGATTTCGGCAGCGAGCATCGTCCTCGATAAACGAACGGAAGAAGCGAAGAAAATCAAGGCCGATGCAATGCTCGCCGACTTGCAATCAACCAAAGCTTCAGCGCCGCTCTCTGCCAACGAGACCTTGGTAGCGTCTACCTCGTCGTCGGTTCCACTCCCTCCCAACGAGGATGTTCATCCACCTGCTGTCGACGATCTGGAGTTCTGAGGCGAGTTCATGTTGATCGGCATCGACGAAGCGGGGCGTGGACCGGTTTTGGGACCCCTTGTTGTCGGCATCTGTGCCGTACCTGACGATGCGGAGCCGTTGTTGATGGACATCGGCGTCAAGGATTCCAAAGACCTCTCGGCCAAAAAGCGCCAACACATCGAAACATGGTTCAGGGAGCAATGCGACAAGGAGGGATGGTTCGGAGCAACGGTGGTCATCCAGCCCGAGCGGATTGACCAAGCCCTGCAACAACAAGGCCTGAATTGGCTCGAAGTTGAGGGGTTTCAGGAAGCAATCCAGCTGGTTCCCCATCAGCACAACCTAACCATCGTCGCCGATGCATGCGATGTGAACGCGGAGCGATTCACGCAACGCATCACGGCAGGGCTTGATGGCTGGCCGTATCCCCAATCCACCATGATTTCAGAACACAAAGCAGACCAGCGACATCCGGTGGTTGGCATGGCGAGCATCCTCGCCAAGGAAGAACGAGACCGAAGGATAGAGGCAATGTCTGCGCGTGTGGGATTCAATGTCGGCTCTGGCTATCCATCCGACCCTGCAACAAAGAAGGCGTTGCCAGCGTTGGTGGAACAACGCAGAATCGACCCTGAGGTGCGTTGGGGGTGGGCGACCGTGGAGCGTTTTTGGGCTGAGCATCGGGATGGCGACGTGCCGGTTCGAGGTGTTCAACGTACGACACAGCAACGGCTCTTCCATCCATGATTCATCACGCATTTCTTGAAGGACGGCCCCCACCGCCTGATGAGCGACATGACGTGGCAACCCGATGCGGAAACAGAAGCCCTGATACGTCATGTCGCCCTGCAAAACGCCCTTGAGTACGAGGGCAAGGCGGCCATGGGTTCGGTCATCGGCCGCATCATGGCCATGCGGGGTGATTTGCGCCAACACGGGAAGGCCGTGACCGGACTCGTGGCGACGCAGGTCGACGCCGCCAACGCCATGGCGGCTGAGCAGGGACTTGAAGCAATTCGAGGCCTGCTCGAAGCGGAAGCACCACACCTCTTGGAGAAAAGGGAAACCAAGGCGAGAAGGGAAGGTTTGCCCGAACTTCAGAACGCAGAGAAAGGAAAGGTCGTCCTCCGTTTTGCTCCCAACCCGAACGGTCCGCTCTCGTTTGGACACGCACGAGGCCTTGTCATCAACAGCACCTACAGAGAAATGTATGATGGCGAGTTCATCTTGAGGTTCGACGACACCGACACGAAAGTCAAGCCACCCATGCTGGAAGCCTACCAGACCATCCAAGAGGAAACGGAGTGGCTCACTGGACGAAAACCCGACCGCGTGGTCATCGCTTCCGATCGCATTGATGAATATCATCGCCATGCTGAAATGATGCTCGATCAGGGATTTGGGTATGTTTGTCGATGCAGTGCAGAGGAATTCAAGGAGTACCGAGTTGCCAAAACCGCCTGCCCGTGTCGTACGCAAACCCCCCAAGACAACCTCGTGTTCTGGAAGCGAATGCTCAACGGGAAATTCAAGCCGGGTCAGGCGGTTGTTCGGGTGAAAACCGACATGACACTGAAGAACCCGGCCTTGAGGGACTGGCCTGCCTTGCGTCTGCAAGACACCGCAGCTCATCCGCATCCGCGTCCTGAAATCGGTTCAGCGCACGTTGTTTGGCCCCTCCTTGATTTCCAGAGTGCCGTCGAAGACCATCTGCAGGGCGTCACCCACATCATTCGAGGAAAGGACTTGATGGATTCAACTCGAAAGCAAACGCTGCTGTACGAGCACTTCGGCTGGACCTATCCCGAAACCATGTACTGGGGTCGTGTCAAGGTGCACGAATGGGGTGGATTTTCCACCTCTCAAATGCGGGCTGACATTGAAACAGGCACCTACAGCGGATGGGACGACCCGCGACTTCCAACCTTGGCGGGGTTGAGGCAGCGGGGCACTCAATCTGAAGCACTCAGAAATTTCTGGTTGGAACTTGGCATCACGCAGAAAGACATCTCCGTGCCCCTTGCCACCCTGTACGCACACAACACCAAAGTGATCGACGATGACGCTCCGCGGCTGACCTTTGTTCGACATCCAGCATCCTTCACGCTGGTAGGGGACCACCCTGATTCGCTGAGCATCCCCGTCCATCCGAACCACGAAAACATGGGTCAACGGACATGGAACTTGTCGGGTGGGACCATTTGGTTGGAAAGTGAGGACTTGGAGAAGATGGACTTGCGCTTGAAGGAATTTGCCGATGTGGGCCTCCACGACCGCTCTGCCCACATTGAAAGCATGGAGCGGTCGGATAAACGGCCCATCGTCCACTGGCTACCAGACCGCAACGCGACCGAAGCCGTGCTGACCGGCACAAAGGACAACGCTGTCTTCCACATTGAAGGGCAATTGGAAGCTCACAAGCACCCTGCAGGAACCATTGTCCAGCTCGAACGTGTGGGTTATGCGAAAATCGTTGACAAGACCACATTGATGCTTTGTCATGAAGACCTCGGTGAAAGCTGAAGAAAGCAAGAACCAAAACCTGCGACGAAGGTCGGCCGCCTATGGGAAAGACCGTTGCCGACCTGACCTTGGACGATGAACACATGACCGTTGGAACGGAGGATTCTCTTCAAGAGGCTGCCAAGCGCCTCCTGACCATCTCGGGCGGCATCATGGTGGTCCTCGATGAGGACGGGCGCGTCAAGGGTGTTATCGGTCAGCGGCAACTCATCAAAGCGCTCAGTGAAGGCATCGACGCCTCCTCTGCCCAATGCCACGAGCACATGGAAATGGATTTCATGCAAGTCAGCCTAACAGACAGTCTGAAAGGTGTCCTCGCTGACATCCGCCAGCGAAGCCCGCAAGCCGTTGTGGCGGTGGATGGAAGCGGTGAATTTGTGGGTTATTTCTCCCCAGATGACTATCAAGAAGCAGTTCAAATGGTGGCCAACCTGAAAGGGTTGAACCTCTGATCATGCGACCAGTTTGATGACACGTCCGCACCCAGCACAATTGAATCGATGGGGGCGAGCGTCCGTTGTGACGGCGTTCGGGGTTTGACAAGCAGGACAGGGAATCTGAGGATACTGTGGTGTCGCGGATCGCCGGGGTGAACCGACCAGGCGAGGACTGGCCATGGCGGTGATGACCCAAATGAGTGCCACAGCGCCCAAGGCAATGCCGATGAAGGCCACAGGATAACCGATGACCGTGACCGCCAGCGCAATGGGAATCAAGACCAATTCGAGGTAGAGGTAGGTGCGGCGCCGGTTCCGCGTGAGCCGCAAGCCGACAACGAAGGCTGCCAGCAACCCCACCAAGGTGAGCGCCGTGAGTGTCAATGGTGCATAAGCGAGGGAGGAGGTCGGGAGAACCTCAAAGCTGAATTTCTCACCTTGCTCGATGCCCTCTCCTTCCATGGTGATGATGTCACCCCATGGCATGCGCAGGACAGCGAAGTCAAAGGCGTCCGATTCGCGAATGATGCTGTTGCTCAGTGCGGTGAGCGCCGAAGAGCGTGCTGTCAAATCGAGGGAGTAATCACTCCACAACGGGGCTGGTTGGACAACAATGAAGTTTCGGAGGAGGTCGATGCGACTCCCGTCCTCAACCAGTTCAGTCGTCGAAAACCGAAGCGTCACGGGGTGGTTGATGACAGCGTCTTGGCCGTTCAAGTCAACTTCAACACGCAGTTCATTAAACGCCCGGAAATCCCCAAGCAATTCTTCCGTATCCAACCCCAATCCGGTGTTCATGTACATGGGGCCGAGGCTTACCATTTGACGCTCAAACTCAGACCGCTCAACGTCTTCGATGAAGCGACTGATACGGTCTTCATCGGACACCGCCCCTGCGGAAAACGCCCGGAGCGTTTGAGAGAGGGCGGGGTTTTCATCCCCGATGTGGTCCATGCCCCATCGCATCCAAAACGCCATTTCGTCGTGAATCGTGATGGTCGTGATCCGCTCGAGCATCAAGCCCCCATCCTGGGATTCGAGTTCCATGTTGATCTCCAGCATCATGCTGCTCCCACCACCGTCGGTGCGAAGGGGCTCATCGGGCGGGTAGTAGGTTCCAGTGCCACCGCCGGTGTCGAAAGTCTCAACCTCGTAGGTGGTGGAACCACGCAAGGAGGGTTGGCCGGGCTGGAATTCCAATTCAACTTCAACGTTGATGGTTTCCACCCCGCCAGCTGCACCCGTCCAAGTCCAAGTGACACGCACGGTGTCACCCACTGCGGTTTCAATGGGATCACCGGACACCGGAACGCCGTTGACCTTCAGCGTGATCGATTCCGCCATGGCCAGCGTGGACAAGCCCCAAGGAGAATCAAGGCGAACTGCGAGGTAGACATCGGAGCCCTCTACCTCTGGCTCCACCATGAAAATATCCATCAGCGGAATGGTCGCCTCAAGGGAGGATGCTTCGTCCTCACTGCCCCAGAAAAATTCCAATTTGGCATCAGCCGCAGGCACACTGAACAAGACGGCTTGAGCGGCGAGTTCAATTTCGATGTTCGAAGAACCACTCGTGGTGAACGATTCCACCTCAATGTCAAAGTTCAGCGAACCGGATCCTTGGGCAAGGAAGGAGGAACCTGGCTCGGTCGCTGCGCTAAAACTCTTGGAGCCAACGCTCACGGTCGCCGTTGCATTGATTTGAACACCGGCCGCATTGGCCACTTCGTAATTGATGGAAAAGGTCCACGTGGAAGAGGGCACCTCTCCGCCCCAGGTGTTGGGGAGGAGCCAGCGACCAATGGTTTCCTGCGATGAGATGGAGGTCTCAACGCTCACGCTTTGTGGGTCCTCAGCCAGATCTGCAGCAAACGGTGTCAGCCGCTTGTTGCTGTCGCTGCCAATCAAGTAAAGTTCGACGGGGGTTGCATCACAGCACACCAAGACATCTTCCGACGAGTTTGCCTGAGCGGTCGCCACGAAGGGTGTGGCAAAGGTAGCCAAGAAAATCGCACACAGAAAAAGAGCACGACGCATGGTTCCCAACCGTCCCCAATCACCTGTGGCTCATAACTTGAACTCCTCGTCGTGAGGAGAACGGGCTCAAAGTGCCTTCTCAAGAAGAGCACCGAGTTCTTTTTCGAACAGCGTCACGAGGGCCTCGCCAACTTCGCCTTGAAGTTCATCGGGGAGCAAACGAAGGCCGAGGCGGGTGGCAGCACGGGTGGCTTTCAATTCAGCATAGATGCTGCGGGCCTTGGAGTGGAAGTAATACGCAACGGCCTCTTTGATTTCGGCCTTCAATTCAGGGTCGTCCTCCACCTTGGCCCTGATGTGGCTCTTGAGTTCGTCCTTCACGAGGTCGCGGAAGGCTTCGATCACCAAATCCTCGGTGGACATCAACTCTTGGAGTTGACTTTGGATGCTTCCGGTCAACAGACGCTCAATCGCCATGGCCGTCCTAACGGCTCCTACGGTTTCAATCCGTCGCTTGGCCCTCGGTCAAGAAACGACCCGTTCCAAGCCATCGATCGAGTAACTTGGAAGCATACAAACGACTTGCGTCAGCCTCTTCCGGCCAAGCCTGTTTCACCGTATGCAATTGGCTGGCTAAATCGATGTGTTCATCACCGACCAACATTCGGTGCCATGTCAACTCCTCAAGCCGTGGCGTTGACAACTCTGATTCCGTAAGGCAAGGGAGGAGAAGTTCGCTGATGGCCATGCTTCGCTGGTCAACATCCATGGTGGGCCAGACCTTTGCCAGACGTTTCAACTGACGCCCGGAAAGGCCAGGCATCATGCCTGTAGCCGGAGCTGGGACCTCGGGAAGAGGAACAACTCGAAGCGTGCCTTCTTCCTTCAGGTGGTTCAACACCGTGGTGTGAATGGGGTCCATGTTGGTCTCCAACGCTGAGCGAGACCAGAGACCAAGAGAAATGAACGGCCGTAGTTTTCGTACCCTTCGCCCGCCTGGTGCGATCACGGCTGCCAGAGCAGCTGCTTGGAGGACCGGATCAATCGCGCCCGAAAACGTTCGGTGTTTCGCACCCATTTCTACGGTGGTGGCCAAAGGAACGAGATGGATGTGTTCAGTGGAAGCCAAATCCTCAATCGACCACGTTGCTTCTTCCACGTCAACCACCACCGTGAGCCCCGTGGCTTCGACCGACCAGGCAGGAGGAGCGTCACGGGGAAGATGATGCCGAGGAGTGAACAATCGGCGACGGTATCGAACGCCAACATCGAGGAAGGCGGCTTCGAGTTGACCGATGGCCAAGACGCCGTCAACCGTTGCTGGGGCGGTGAGGTGAATCATTTCCGCAGCCTTGATGGCCTCGCCGTGTGATTCCATCGTTGCCTTCAACGAGGAAAACATCGGTGTTGCAAGGAGGTCGCGCATCGTGAACAAACAGAAGGAACGTTGCGTTCCTCATGAAGGTGTTCGTGCTTGTGGTTCAATCACTCGACCATCAGGCGGAGTTCGTCTCGCTTGTAGCGCCAGTCGCTTGGGAGACGGTTTTCACCGATGTAGTAGGAAGCAAGACGTCGAATCTTGGCTTCGGTGATTTCGAGGGCTCGCTTGTTGTGAATGTCCTTGTGATTGCCCGAGCCGAGGTGGTTGATGATGGCGACTGCTTGACGCATGAGGTTCATCATGTCCTCGGGGTAGGTACCGGTCATGTCGTTCTCTGCGAGCACTTGGCCAATGCGCTTGCCGAGGACGAGGCGGACGTTGGGAACAGCGTGCTTGTCGCGGAGGATGGTGCCGATTTCAGCGGTGGAATGACCGGCCTTGGCCAAGTCGAGAATGAGGGACTGAACCGCATCCTTGTCAGTGTTGGACCACTCGGGGGCCTC
>CEUM01089927.1_pt1 | contig 20044 bp, 16 predicted proteins | sample 356421 | NCBI WGS metagenome assembly CEUM01 (sample SAMEA2622716, study PRJEB7988) | marine metagenome | biome: marine biome (ENVO:00000447); feature: surface water layer (ENVO:00002042); material: "saline water (ENVO:00002010), including plankton (ENVO:xxxxxxxx)" | depth 5 m | reverse complement strand
GACAAAGATGGACGCCGACGCGGCGACGCAACCGACGCCGAGGTTCGTCAATAAAACATCCACCCCGCGGTCGTTCACGTCGACGTTGGATTGAACGAGGAATTCGTGGTGGTCGTCGTGGGATGAGGAGACATCGTTCTCTGAAGCCCCGAGCGAGGGTTCGAGCGTCTCCGATCCGTCGTACGCGCGCGTGCCGTTGGTGCGATTGCGCCAGTGGTCGTAGTGCGTGCGGTTGAAGTAGTGCGTGTGGTTGGTCATGTTGAACAAGACCTGACCGGGCACGTCCGGACCGCCGATGATGGCTTGTAAACCGGCGTTGAAATCAGCCATCGTGGCGTTGCTCAGACACTGGCAAATTCTATTCTCTTCCCCGCGCTCGGGAAACGGACGCACGCCGCCGAGCTTGTGCCAGTTGCACGGAATTTCCACCTCGTCCTCTTCGGGCCCGCGAACGTCGACAAAGGTCCACTTGTGGTATTCCGGATCAGCGCGCGGAATCGGCGCGGCGAGAGTTTGGTTCCCGGTCCATCCGTATCGCATGATGGTGTTGCACTTGCATCGATGATGCTCGCCAACACCCTCGTCGGCGCACCAGTCCCAGTCGAAATCTTGATGGGCGACGGTGTCGGGGAACATTCTCTTCAACATGTCGGAGAGCTTGGAGAACGAGAAGAGTTTAATCGTGCGCCGAATGTTTCCACCTCCATTGGCGCGAGGCAATTCGAGATTGACGGCGACATTGATGGAGTTTTGGTCTAGACGCTCCGTGCCCGGGACAAAATTGATGCTCGCGTTCTTGTGGGTGTCTGGAATCTGGGACACGTCAATGTACTGGCACTTTTTCCCCTTCTGACCCGAGCCGATGCTCGGGAACGGATCGACGTACGCGAACGCGCTGGATCCACAGAAAATCGTCTGGTTCGTTCGGCACGTTCCGTACGTCCACTTGATGTCGCCCGCGTGCGCGGGATCTTCAAACCACGCGTCGTCGTACTTGTGCGTGCCCGTGTCCGCGAAGGTTCCATACGTGCCGTATCGCACGATGTACCGCTTCATTTCCAGATCGGTCGTCGCGGAGTGTTCTTCAGCATCGGCGTATTCATCGTCACCCGGCGAGAGCACCTCCTGTCCGAGCCCGCTCGGGGCGTAATCGAGACACTGAAACGTCGCCCCCTCCTTGCCCCCAAACTTCCAATTCCATCCACCGACGCCGTGCGGCAACGCGCTCTCCACTACATCCGGCTGCACATCGCTCAGACTAAACCCAAGACTCGCGATCCCACCGCCTCGCGCGATCGCCTCCTCCATCACCTCCACCACCGCGCTCGAATCCGCGCGCTCGAGTCGTCGCGCGTCGAGGGTGTTGGCGCCATTCGCCTCATCGTTCGCCGCCGCTTCCGCGCATCGCGCGCCGTCGACGAGCGCTACCGTCACCGCACCGACGATGGTGACGACCACCGACGTTCGCGTCACCGCGCGTCGCGTCATCGTCACCGTCCGTCCCACGAAGTCGCGATCTGTCGACGCGCGCGGGGCGACCCGAACGCCTCGATCGATCGATCGATCGAGAGAGAGAGTGGTGGGAAAAAAGCCTCTTATATATGTACACACACACCACTCGGACAATCAATACATACACACCATACATGAGAGAGTATGAATCATGAATGACGACGACACGCGCGTCGTCGAGCATCCTCCGACATCACATCGCGTAGTGAAGCCCCACGGAACGCCGTGTGATGACGCGCGAGGACGCGCGCGTCGGTCGGTCGGTCGGTCGCGCCGCGGGTCCATCGCATCCTCGCGACGTCCTCGTCCTCATCTCGCGGTCGCCGTCGCGTTCGCGGTCGCGACCGCGCGCGCGACCCGCGACCCGCGACCGCGCTCGTCCTCGTCGTCTCCCGCGATCGTCTCTCGCGCGCGTTCGGGTCGCGCGACGAGCGACCGACGAGCGACGGACGAACGACGACGTCGAGACATCAAATGGTGGTCGACGCGGGCGCGCGGGACGCGAACGGTGATGACGATGACGACGACGACGCGGTGCGAGTGGATGACGCGCGCGCGCTCTTCGAGAGGTGTCGCGTCGCCGCGCGCGCGCTGGAACGCGCGGCGATGAGCGCGGTGAGCAACCGAGAAAAGTGCTCGACGCTGCAGGGACAGGCGGACGCGACGAGCCTGGCGCTTCGAGAGGCGGAGAACGTGTACGCGATGTACGATGATCAGGGACGAGTGCAGATAAAGCGACACCTGGTGCGAGCGTTGGGACGATTGCGGTTGGGGAAGACGCTGGCGGAGGTGTACGGGACGCAGACGACGGCGAGAAAATTGGTGTCGTACGCGACGGGCGGGAAAACCAAGGGGAAATTTGAAGAGGTGACGAGAGATTTGGAGACGTTGGAGGTGCAGTTGTGGAACATGACTGGGGCATCGGGTCGATTGGCGGTCGCGGGAGGGGCGTCGGACGGGAGGAAACGGTTGTTGCGGGGTGGAATTTCGCAAACCGTCGACAGCGTCTTCGGGTCGGGGGTATCGGCGATGTGCGCGGCGGGGTCCGACGCGAGCGAATTGTGGTGGTCGACGGGCGGGGCGTTTCCTCGGCTGGACGCGTATGACATGTTTATTCAGGCGCAGAGACGAATCGAACGACCGAAGACGGGAGAGACGGGCGAACGGGGAGGATTCGGGTGTCTCGGACCGGGCGCGTCGGCGTCGGCGTCGACGCGGTCGCCCGTCGTCGCCATGAAGAGCGCGCAGTTGGGGTCGAGTTTACTCTGGGCGGGCATGAAAAATGGAGGCGTCATGGCGTGGGATTGCGATGCGGGTCGGTTGATGAGTCAGAACATCATCGTCGTCTCGCAGAACGCGGCCGTGACGTCCATCGAGCCCGTCGACGGCGCGTTGTGTTGGGTCGGATGTGCGGACGGCGCCGTCGTCGAATTAAAACTCGTCAAGGCGTCGACGTCCGAGGTGAGAGGAGAGGTGAGAGGAGGCAAGGACGAGTGTTTGGTGATGCGCGCGCGAAACATCGTCGGCGTCGACTCGGACGCGCGACCGAGCTTTAAGGATGGGTCGCCTCGGAAACACGGTGGAGGCGTGCGAAGCATGCTTCACAACGCGAGCGACGATTCCGCCGGCGTCGTTTTCGTCGCCTGCAAGGATGACTTGGCGCTCGAGGTGTGGGACGTCACCGAGGCCAAGTGCGTTCGCGTTGAACCACTCGATGATCTCGGTGCCGTCGTCTCGCTCGTGCGTCACCCGACGGTAAGAGATTTGGTGGTGAGCGTGCACGAGACGGGCGCGATTCAGATTTGGGGCGGCGACAAGTGCGCAGTCGAAACGGGAGAACGCGTGATGAACATCACGAAAGGTTTCAAGAGTGTCGACTCGTGGTCATTCATGCCTCTGTCAAAATATTTTGGGAAAAGCATCGTGAGCGCCGTGGCGGTGGAAAACGTCGTCGTCGTCGGTCACGCCAGCGGTAAACTCACCATTTGGGCGCTTCCCGACGCGTACGATTTGCGCAACGTCTCGTTGCACTCGGACACGCTCGCGAAGTCTTCTGGCAAGGATACGTTCGAAGTCATGTCCAACAGCCTCGTCGCCCACGGAAGCGGACTCGTGTACCTGACGACCATCGAGGGAGGCGGTTCGTTCGGCGTGGTCACCGTCGGTAGGTTCGGGAGCATCATGTATTGGCCCGTCGCGCAACTCGAAGCCGTGCTCGGCAGAGTCAGACAATTAGGAATCAAATCTCGTCAAGGAAAGAACGCGCGACAAGTGTTCCCTAACAGAACCAATCCGAGACGTAACGAGGATAGGTTCACACCGTCGAACAACACGCCCGGGTCGTCAAAATTGTCCGAGACGGCGCGCATTCCGAACGAACACATCAAGCTCGAGCATCAAATCGGCGAGGGGTCGTTCGGGCGCGTGTACAAGGCGAAGTGGAATCACATCGACGTCGCCGTTAAATTCATTGGAATGGAAGACGTGTCCATCAATTCGAGCGGTCTCATTCGCAACACGGAGGAATTGGAGAAGGAGGTGCGCATCATGACGAAGTTGCGACATCCGAACATCGTCCTCTTACTCGGCGTGGTAATGTCACCGCGTCCGGCGATCGTGCAAGAGTTTTGCATCAGAGGTTCGCTCTATTCTGTATTACAGCGTCACACGAAATCCGGCGCCCCAGAGCTCACCTGGCGCATACGTTTGCAGATGGCGCTCGGAGCGGCGGCGGGCATGCTCTATCTGCATGAATCTGACCCGAGCGTGTTACATCGAGACCTCAAGAGCGCCAATCTCATGGTCGATCGGTATTATCGAGTCAAGGTGGGTGACTTCAACTTATCGCGCGCGCACGACGACATCGTGGCGGGCGTGGAACACTCCGGCGCGTTGCACTCGCCGCGATGGATGGCGCCCGAGGTGCTCACGGATGGGCGTTACAGTAAAGCCTCGGACGTGTACTCGTTCGCCATCGTCATGTGGGAGATCCAAAGTCTCCAGACGCCGTGGAAAGAACTTGACGTGTACCAAATAATCAGTTTCGTCCCGGACGGTGAGCGTCCGAGCGTCGAGTCGGCGCACGGTGAGGAGTTCGTTGACGCGCCGGGCTATCGCGCGTTGATGCAACTCGCGTGGCACCAAGACGCGAAAACGCGTCCGACGTTCGAGGAGATCGTGGAACAAGTGCAACAGCTGTTGGAATCCCAGATGTCTCGAGAACAAGCGGCGAAAAAGCGCGCAAATGCGGGCTTACCGCCGCTTCCACCGGCTCGCTCCTTTGAAAAGAAGTCGGCGTCGTTCGGCGGGAGAGACAGTCGCGCCATTTCGAGACGAAAATCTTCGAGTGCTCTGGAGGCTCGCGACGTCAAGTCTCTGAAGAACGTCAACGTCACGTTCAGTCGCGATAAAACAAAAGTTCCAGAGGACGACGCCGTGGTCATCGACACGCCGGCGGCGAGTCCGGAGAAGAGTCAGCGCGACGATGACGCCGCCGGCGACGACGCGCTCAAAGAGACGACAAACATCTTAGAATTAGATGCCGGCGACGCGCCGGGGACGCCGGTGATTTTGCGAGGCATGCGCGCGCGAAATTCGTTGAACGGATCGGTTCGTCAAAGAATTCAATAGGAGGACGCGTGTAGTAAATTTCTTTCTCTAGCTCTCGAATTACCGAATTTCACCTCTACACGAGCGGCGCACGTGATGACCTATTGTCCTCACGTACGTTTGCTCGCTTACGCGCGATCGCGACGCGGACCCTTGTTGTAGTGCGTGCGGCTAGACACGGAGACACCTTGCAAGTTACCCATGTTCATGGACTTCAACATGTCCATGGTGTCGCGGTCGACTTCAATGGAATCCGTCTCGAGAGCAGACTTCTCAGGCACGAAATCCATACGGCGCTCACGCTCTTCCTCTTGAAGCTTGAGCGAGATACCGCGGACCGGGCCACGCTGGATACGCTTCATCAAGTGCTGCGCGATTGAACACATACAAGGCGTCACGGGTCAGTCTCTCTCTCTCTCTCTCACTTTCGCTCTCGAGCGCGTTGGCAAAACAAACCCTTTAGTCATCGTGAGTTCGGACCGAGATCGTCCGCACCCCTCCCGTCTCGGCGACCACCGTCGCGCGTCGTCGTCGCGAGATGAAAACGTACCGTCGTGAAACCGGCAATCTTGTTGCGCAAACGCTTGGACGGGATGATGGCGACGTCATCCGCGATGCGCTTGTTGGTCGCAAAGTCGAGCGTGAGTCGAGAGTAGTACTTCTCGATGATTTGGCGAGACGCCTGCGTGTCGTGAAACGCGCCGTCGCGAAGTCAGTCCCATCGTCCATTGATGCGTGAAAAACACCGCATCACCACGCGCGAAACCCAATCACCCATCGCCTCGCGCGCGACACCGCCGACCCCCGTCGTCGTCGCGCGCGTCGCGATCCTTTAGGGTTTTCCCCATCCCCCGCGCCATCCATCCATCGCGCGCGTCGTCCACCGTCCACTGCCTTCGTCCACCGCGACGCATCGATACATCGCACGCACCTTCTTGACCGTCTTCGTGCGAACGCGACCCATGGTGGTTTCCTTCGCTCGCGCGCGAGCGTACGAAAGAGGTCGATCGCGCGACGCGCGCGCGAGGACGTCGCGGCCGACCGGCGACCGACCGACCGACCGACCGCGTGCGGTCCGCGATATTTACTGTACAACTAGGGCAAACGGTACATACAAATACTACCACACACCTAACCCCATATCACACCACATCGAGGCACGCGCGACGCGACCGCGCCCACGAGTGACGAGTCACGACCCGTCCACCACCGCCCCTCCCCGCGCCCTCGCCCCCGACCTCCGCCTCCCCGCGCGCGCGGGCCCGCAGACCGAGACGCTCCATCGCGCATCATGTTGGCCGTCTCCGCCACGCGCGTCGTCGTGAACGCCGCGAACACCGCCCGCACCCAGCGCGTCAAGAGGAAGGGCGCCGGCAAGGTGCGTCTCGAACGCGTCGCGTCGCGCCTCGACGCATTCATTCATTCATTTTATCCGGCGCGAGGAGGGTTGTCTCGCCCACCACCGCGGGATCGATCGCGCGCGGTGACGAGTCGCGCGCGAGGTGACGAGTCGCGGTGACGGTGACGACGGACGGGTCCTCGCGCGATCGATCGATCGATCGATCGCGATCGCGTCGTCGACGGGAGACGCGCGTCGACGCTCGTCTGAATGGTCGACGCGCGATCGATCGTGGAGACGAGAGGGACGCCGAGGGTCGGGATTCGGTGCGAATCGATCGTCGATGTCGGGGGGGGGTATGTGTTGAGTCGTGACTCGTGAAATGGAGGGGAGAGGGACTGACGTGTTGAATGAAACCTCATTCGCGTTCGCGCGCGCGCAGCCGGGCCAGAAGAAGGGTTTCTTCGATTGGTTGCTCGAAAAGTCGTGCCGTGATTCTAGCGAAATCGGTGCCGGCTACGAGGACGATCTCAAGAGCGGTGCGTTCAAGCCGAAGGGTGGTTTGGACATCTCCGAGGGCGGCTCGTTTAAGATTTAAGCGCGCCGGCCGCGGCGGTTGAATCGAAACCGACTATATCATTATTAACGTTGTAATGACCCGACCGAAGAGTGATGCGATCCGACCCCACCGTTTCGTCGCGCGCGCGTGATTTCTTGAAGAGTCTGTTGATTGAAAAATACTGCTCGACGTCGAGGTGCTAGGCCGGTACGGAGGTGCGAAGACGCGCGATGGTCTTCGTCGGATCGATGTGCTACGACGTACAAAAGTGATACAAAAAATGAAGACAGTGTGCTTCACGCGACGAGAGCGCGCGCGTAAATCAGAAAGTGGAGAAAGTACACGAGGCACGCTACTTCAACGCCGCCATGGCGTCGAGCGCGCTCTTTGAACGCGACTCTCGCGTGGTGCGAGTGGACGCTCGTCCGAGCGGTGAATCTTGGTCCTTCTTCTTGTTGGACTTGCCGAGAATGGATGTCACCGTTTGAACTTTACCGCTACTATTTTTCGGTAGCGAGTTCATCATCGAGTCCAGATCCACCGGACTTCCCAGGTCAAGCGAACCAACCGCCGGTAGCGCGTCGTCCAAGTCTCTCAGAGTGCCGAGACTACCCACGGGAAAATGATCGGATCCGTGCGTCGATCGATCTTTTGGGGACATGGAGAACTCACCGTAAAAGTTCATTCCTTCGCCACCGTCTGGAGTCGACGACAGAGCCATCTCCGGAGGAAACATGGAACCGAACGAACCCGCGACGCCGAATGACGTGCCGAAAAACGCGCTGCTCGGACCACGGTCTCTCTTTCCGTTTATCACCGGAATCTCCGCGTTCGTGCGCGGGGACATCCCGCCACGAAGTTCCATGGACTCTGGCATGATGAGCGGAGATCCACCCGTGCTCGACGGCGTGCCGCCCACGCTGCCATTCTGGAAAAGTTTGACAAAGCTGTTCTCGGGATCTTTTCTCGCCGACCCAGCCGAGGCGAGGTTTTGATTCGCCAAGGCGAGGTTCGCGTTGACGAGCGCCGAGAGATCGGTGCCGCTGCCAAAATTGATGGACCCACGCTTGGGGACGGCGCTACTCGACTTCTCCGTCGATCCCGGACCGAATCCGTAGATTGTGCTCGGAACGCCCTTCGCGTCTTTACCCGCGGGTTTTTGCTTTTTCAGCACGTTCGGTCCTCTTGACGACGGCCCGGCGCCGCCCAGAGTGGTGGAAGGAAATCCCGTGTCCACGCCTCTGCCGCGCCCCCCACCCCCACCTCCTCGACCGCCCGAGGGAGGCTCCGGAAGCACGAACGGCGGCGGTTCTTCTCCCGGCGCGAGCTGAAAATTCGTCTTCGCGTTTGGTCCTCGAATGTGTCTCGCCGCCGCGTCGTACGCCCTCGCCGCCTCTTCCGCGGTATCGAACGTCCCGAGCCATAACCTCGCGCCCCGATTCGGATCACGTATCTCCGCCGCCCAACTCCCCCACGGACGCTGTCGAACGCCTCGATACTGCGACGTCGTCGCCTTTTTCGACGCGTTGTCGCCCTTGAGTCCCTGCGTCCGCGCGCGTTCGCCGTCAGTCCCTTCACCCTCCGATCCACGCGCGTCCATCCTCGCGTTCCACCGCGCGCGCGCACACACGCGCTCGACCCCCCCTTCCCCCCCCGATCCATCCATCGGTCCGCGTCCACCCGTCGGACCGAAGAAGACGCGCGCGAAAAAGCGCGCGCAGAGAGAAAAAGCGAAAACCGTCCGTCCCGCGCGAACGCCCTCGTCCTCGTCGTCTCGCACCTCGTCCCCGACGTCCTCCTCGTCCGATCGTCCGTCATCGTCCTCTAACGAATCGGGCGTCGATTTCCTCGACGACATCGTCGTCGTCCCTCCCTCCGTCGCGGACCGACCGACGGAATTCCGTCCCGCGCGTCCCCGTCACCGTTTCGGTCGCCGTCTCGGTGCCGACGCCGAATCCGAATGAATCCGAATCCGAATCGAACGCCGACGCGACGGACGAACGCGACGAACGCGACGCGCGTCCTCGACGGACCGACCGACGGACCGACGGACCGACGGACCGACCGCGCGACCGTCTCCCGTCTCCCGTCTCCCGTCCGTCCGTCGGTCCGTCGGTCCGTCGGTCCGCGCCCCGGGTGCCCCGGGTGCCCCGGGTGCGGTCGGTCGTCGTCTGGTGTGCGCGCGCGTGTGTGTGTGTGTGTGATGGCGTTCGTGGTCATACACTACGAGGTATGCATCCGATCCGACGTCGTGGGAGTAATTCGCAAGTCTCGACGCCCCGCGTGTGGTCTCGTCTGGGTGTGGTATTCGAACACGCGGGTGTCGTCGCGGGGCCGTCCGCCCACCGCCCGGTGCGAAATCGCGCGCGGGGCGTCGGACGCGAGACTCGACGCCTCGCGCGGTGGGCGCGGAGGACGAGGACGACGACGACGACGACGACGACGACGAGCTCGACGACCTCGACGCCGTCCTCGAGCGAGGACGGGTCGACGGTGGGGAGGCGTCGTGGGAAGAGCGCACCGGGCGGGGACATTCGCGCGGCGCGCGAGCGGTGTCGAGAGGCGAGGGACGCGTATCACGCGCGAGGGTGCGGTGGGGTGGACGAGGGGGAGGAAGGGTCGAGGGGAAACGCGAGGAGCGCGTGCGAGGGATTGCGTCGAGCGTACGAGGCGGCGTGTCCGAGATCGTGGGTGGAGCACTTTGAGCGAGGACGCGTCGAGGAGGCGAGACTCAGGGCGGCGCTCGGGACGAGCGCGGGGGCGGGGAAGACGGGGTGAGCGCGAGGAGAGCGCGGCGAGATGAGCGATCGAGGACGAGGCGGTGGGTACGGTGGGTACGGTGGGTACGGTGGGCGACGGGACGCGTCGCCGCCGAGAGGGGGGCGGTACGGCGGGTACGGCGGGTACGGCGGACGAAGAGGCGGCGAGTCGCCGCCGAGAGGGAGGTACGACGATCGAAGGCGAAGTCGATCGCCGCCGAGAGGGAGGTACGATCGCGATGGTGATAGGCGAGGGTACGGGCGCGGTCGCGGGCGGAGTTGGTCGCGTTCGAGGTCGCGTTCGAGGTCGCGTTCGAGGTCGCGTTCGAGGTCGCGTTCCCCGCCGAGAGGGAGGTTCGGAGTCGGTCGAGGACGCGGGCGCGGGCGCGGGCGCGGTGACGATCGATACGATGGATACGACGGTCGGAAACGTCGTCGAGATTCGCGATCGCGGTCGAGATCGAGGTCGCCGCCGAGAGGTCGCGGTGACGATAGAAAACGTCAGAGAGAGGTTCCGCCTCCGCCGCCGCCCCCGGGTTCGCGCCCGGAACAAGGCGAGGTGGACGTGCCGCCGCCGCCTCCGGACGAGGCGCCGCCGGACGGAGAAGAAGACGAAGAGGCGATGATGATGCGCATGATGGGTTTCGGCGGGTTTAACTCGACACAAGGAAAACACGTGGAGGACGAATTTGCGAACGCATCGGCGGTGCAAAAGAAGACGAAACGACAGGCGCGTCAGTACATGAATCGTAAGGGAGGATTCAACAGACCGCTACCAGCCGAAAAGACGGGCCAGAGACAAAACATGACGTGACGTCGGCGTCGAGTCTAATGAAACAATTGCAATATAGTCGGTCTAGTAACTTTGAGAGCCTTTCGGACACGCGCCGCACGAACGCATGCAATTTCCCTTGGCGCGCCCTCTGCCGATCATGAACGATGGGTTATTCTCGCATTCGCCTGCTTTGGCCCAACCTTCACAGTTTTTGTTGACGTCTTTGCACACGCCCGGAGGCATCGCCGCGCCCGCGCTGCCATCCTCGATGGTGTACACGTGCATCCATTTCGTCGCGCTGTACTTGACCCCGAGTTCGACCGGACACCCAGCGTGCGCACTCAACACGTCGAGCGACAGGTTGTGATTTAAACTTCTAAAATAGAGCGCATCCCCCGCTTTCGGCGCCACCGCCACCTTGCCCCTGGCGCACGCCGACGCGTCGCTCGGCGCTCGCTCACCCTCTTGAGCGCTCGGAAACGTCGTCTCGCCGCCCTTCTCGACATCCGTCAGATACATCAACACCGTTCCGACGCGCTGCCCGCCCTTGTCTCTCTCCGTGTGCACGGAATCGTGAAAATAATCAAAGTGGGGACGATACTCTTGTCCTCGCTCGTATCGAAGCACCTGAAATCCTTCCCCGTGCGACTCCGGTACGTGCGTCCACGCCGCAATCCTTCGCTCGATCGATTCCACGACTTCATCTTCACCTCTCATCAAAAACATACCGCTCGACGTGCGCACCTCGCTCCCCACGCTCCCCCCCGTGTCGACGTCGACGACGGTACTCTTCCGCAGCGCCGGCTTGGCGAGCTCGATGAGGTGCTCGCACTCCTCCTCCGTCAAAAATCCTCTGTACACCTCGGCGTGAGGCTTCCACGAGATGCGATCGATCGCCCTCGGATCGATCGAGCGATCGTTCGAGCGATCGATCGTCGCGTCATCGCCGAGTTGAAACGATTCTCGTCGCCAATCGTGAACGGCCGATGATGCGCCGGGACCGACGCGCGCGGCGCGCGCGACGTTCGAGTGCGCGAGCGCGCACGCCGCGACGACGACGGCGATGATCGCGACGACCGCGCGCGGTCGCGATGACCGCGCGCGAGACGGGCGAGACATCGCGAGGAGGAGAATGTGGCGGTACAGGCGCGTCGACGTCGACGTCGCGAGCGAACGAAAGAACGGACGAAACGATAATCTACGTCTACGCGGTCGCGCTTACAAAACGCACCGATGGACGCTCATCGAACGCGATTGGTGAGTCGCCCGACGCCGTCTATGGATATCGCCACCTCGTCGCCCGGGCGAAGAAATTTCGGCTCCGGCAATTGCCCCGCGCCGACGCCGCTGGGAGTCCCGCACAGAATCACGTCTCCCGGACGAAGCGTCTGGTATCTCGACATCGTCTTGATCAGAGTCGCGACGCTAAATATCATATCTCTCACGTCTGCCGTCTGTCGAAGCTCGCCGTTGACGCGAGTCTCGAGTCGACTACCATTCAGAGCCGACCACGGCTGCTCGTCGGCGCCGATCACCCACGGCGACATCGGACAAAACGTATCGCACGATTTCCCCAAGAACCACTGCTGATGCTCCTTCTGTAACTTTCTCGCCGTGACATCGTTCGCCACCGTCCACCCGAACACGCACCGCTCGCACACCGCGTCCTCGTCGTCCTCGTCTCGCATCTCTCTCGCGTCGAAGGCGCCGAGCACGCACGCGAGCTCGCCTTCGTAATCGACATCCTCGCGTCCGTGCGCGTCGATCTCTTCCCCATCCACGATCGCACACGCGCGCGACTTTGGAAATACGATCGGTCTCTCCGGCGTCTTCGCGCGAGAGATCCCCGGTATGGACGAATCCACCTCGCCGACGTGTTCGAGATAGTTTTTGCCGACGCACAGGATTTGAGCATCCTCATCCATCGGGACCATGACGCGCACGTCGCGCGCTTTGTGCGCCGTGCGCGCGTAACCCACTATCTCACAGCTCGCCAACTCTCGCATCGTCGTCGCGGGCGCGCCCGTGCGCGCGCACACGACATCGTAGACGTCCCTTTCGTCGTCTCGTGACCCATCCTCGCGCTCGAACACCACGCCGACGCGCGGCGGCGCCGTCGCCGCGCTCGAGGACGCTCGGTACCGAACGAATCGTCGTCGTAGGTTCATGCGCGCCGGGTCATCCGCGGTGAGCGCGCGCGCGAGCGACATGAGCGCGAGGCGCGAGATGGCGGTAACCGTCCGCCAGAGAGCGACGACGACACGCGCACCATGGCGTCGACGAGCGCGGCGGGGTGGGCGACGACGACGACGACGACGACGACGTCCACCACCGCGCGCGTCCCGCGCACGTCCTCGTCTCGCGCGCCGTCGTCGAGAACGCGACGAGAGATTTCGCGCGCTCTGGGAAACGGCGGCGCGAGTTCGAGCGCGAGCGACGACGAGCGCGCGCGCGGCGTCGCGCTCGTGCGCGCGCTGCCGACTGAGTTAACCTTCATCGGTTTCGTCGAGCGCGCGTTCGAGCTCGACGGCGAGGACGCCGGGAGGTTGGTGGAGGCGTTTTGCGCGAGCGAGAGGTTGACGCGCGCGTTTTGCGAGGACGCGTTCGACGCCGTGTACGCCGCGTACGCAAGACGCGCGTCCGAGGAGGAACTCTCGACGCTCTTGGCGTTGGCAAAAATCTTCACGTCGGCGTTTCGCGAGCGCGCGCTGACGGTGGAGGAGAGGGTATTCGACCGCACCGTCGGCGAGGCGAGACGAGGCGCGCGCGGCGACGTTCCGCGCGCCGACGCCGCCGAGCGCGTTCGATCCATCCTCGATCGCGCGTTCGACGCCGACACCGTCGACGAACAAAAGTATCTCGCGATTCTGCGCGATTACCGCGTGGAGCTCGATCGAGACGAGCGACGCGGCGCGTCGTACGCGTTCGAGTTTCTCGAGGCGGACGAGGCGCTCGTCGCCCAACTCGTCGATCCGTCCACCGAACTCGACGCCAGCGCCGCGTGTCGACGCGAGCTCATCGCCGCGTGCGACCTCGTGTTCGAAATCATCGCCGAGCGCGATCGTTCGTCCACTCGTCCGCGATGACACCGTCTCTCTCTCTCTCTCTCTCTCTCTCTCTCTCTCGCGCTCGCGCGCCTCAAAGATAGGGTTTAGAAGCTGGGACACGTCACGCGTCACCCCTCCCCTTTCGCACACCTTCGCGCGGTGCTCTCTCGACGGACGTCTCTCTCGCGCGGATCGCCTCGGAAACGCTCGTCGCGTCGTTCGCGATGCGCGCCACCGCGCGTCTCGGCGCCGTGGTCACGCGACACGCGTCGCGAGGAGGCGGCCCGCCCGCGCGGGCGTCGGCGATGCGCGCGGTCGCGGGGACGCGAGGCGGCGGCGCGAGCGGGGCGAGAGCCGGGACGACGGGGACGATGGTGATGTCCAACGCGACGGCCTCGGGAGCGTGCGCGCGGGGGGCGCGGGCGGGGGCGCGCGCGCGGGGGGCGCCGAGGCGGTCGCCGGCGTTTTCGAGCGGGACGGCGAGCGAAGGACTCGGCGGGAGACGGTCGTGCGCGACGCGCGCGGGGGAGGGATCGGTGGAGGACACGTATCCGCAGTTGCGAGTGTCCGCGCCGGGACGCGTGATCGCGATCGGGGATTTGCACGGGGACATCGGGCAGGCGAGGCGGGCGCTTCGGCTGGCGGGCGTCTTGGGCGAGGGCGACGAGTCCGGGAACCCGACGTGGGTGGGCGGAGACACCACCGTGGTGCAGGTCGGAGACATTCTCGATCGCGGGGACGACGAGATAGGGATCTTGATCTTGTTGCAAAAGTTGGAGAAGGAGGCGAGAAAGCAGGGCGGCGGCGTATACGTGCTGAACGGTAATCACGAGGTGCTCAACGTCTCGGGAGATTTTAGATACGTCTCTCGCGGTGCGTTCGGTGAGACGATGCGTTTCAGCCAACACTTAGTTAAATTGTTTGGTGATAAGTTCCGCGATGCGTTCGGCATGGACGAGAAGGATTCGTGGACGAGACAAAGTAAGGCTCGCATTGGTCTCTTTTCTCCAGGGGGGCCGTTGGCGCAGCAGATGTCCATGAATCACACGGTGTTGATCGTGAACGACACGGTGTTTGCGCACGGTGGTTTAGTTCCTAGGCACGTTGAATTCGGTCTCGACAAGCTCAACAGAGCGGTGACGGACTGGATGCGAGGGAAAGAAATCAAGGACAATGAGACGCGACAGGCGTTGGGCATGGCCATCGGAGGCGTTCGAGACTCCATCGTCTGGCACCGCGGCTACGGTACCGAGAGATTCGCGACCGACGAAGAACGCTCGACCTCGTGCGCGCTTCTTGGAGAAACTTTGGGCATGATTGACGGTGCCAACCGACTCGTCGTCGGCCACACCCCTCAACTCGGCGGTGCGAACTGCGAGTGCGACGGCCGCATCTGGAGAATTGATGTCGGCATGTCGTTCGGTGTGTTGGGCGCTGACCCGCAAGTACTGGAAATTGATGGGCAAGAGGTCAGAGTGCTCACGCCGACAAATATGCGCGAAACTAGTCCGACTATGTAAGCAGGATTTAAGCGGCTCGCTCAAATCAAAGACAATCATTCTTCGTTTATTTACTACACGTCACGCAGGCTTCTGCGAAAGAAAACTAATCTTCATCCTCTTCGTCGTCCATACCGTGCACCGCGCGTCGGCGTCGCATCGGCTCCGCGGGCTCGTCGTCTTCGTCGCTGGACGCGTCCAAGCACTTGGGTCGCATGCGCAGCACCTTTCGCTGAGGAGAGTTGACCAAATTGGGGTGATTCTCTTCGTCCACCGCGACCGACTCCTTCGGCGCTTCGACCGTCTTGCCTAGCTTTTTCGCCAAATGCGCGAACGCGCTCTTCGTGGACGCGCTCTCCCCTTTCACCTTTTTGCCGCGCTTCCCGGTTGGCTCTTCGTCTTCGTCTTCATCGTCGTCTCCATCGTCGACGGCGGCTGCTGCGGCGGCGTCACCCGAACCGCGAACATCCGCTTCTTCCGCCTCTTGCATGGCGCGAGCCGCGTCCTCATCCTCGCCGTCGTCGTCGTCGTCAAACACGTAATCTTCCTCGTCGACGTCGTCCGGAAACGGCACGTCGTCCTCGTCGTCCTTCGCGGCGTCATTCCCACCATCCTCCTCCTCATCGTCCGGAAACAACAAATCCTCCGCCTGCACGTCAGCTTCCACCCCGTCACCCCTCTCCATCGCCGCCATCGCTTCGCCGACCCCTCCTCCGAAATCTCTCTCGTGAAACTCGCGCACCGCCATTCGCACCGTCTTATCCTTCCCCAACTTGTCCACCCTCGCCAGCGTCTCGTCCGCCGGCGCGTACGGGTACATCTTGATCGCCCACTCCTTATACATCGAAATCAACAGATTAAAATCGTGCGCCTCGTGTCCCTCTCCCTTGGCGCGCTCTCGATACTTGGCCGGAAACGTCTCGTAGACGACAGCCAACCCGTTCGGCCCGAGCAGGTGGTCGTGCACCGAAAATTTCGGTCTCTTCGTCGCGCTCACCGCTCGAGACCGCTTCGTCGCCGACGTCGGCGCGTTCGCATCGCCACCGCTCGCGCGTTCCGCCTCGCGCGCCTCTTTCGCGCCCGCGTCCGCGTCGCGCAGGGCGTCCGCCTCGTCTTTTGAAATCTGCTCCTCGGCGGACGCCGTGCAATCGCGCGCCCAGTGTCCGGTTCGACCGCACTTGTAGCACGGCTTATTGGACGACATGTCGTCGACGGATCGGTCGTCGTCGTCCTCCTCCTCCTCGTCGTCGTCGTCGTCGCGCGGTGTGGCGCGCGCGTCGGTCGGTCGGTCGGCGCGATCGAGCGTCGAACGGCGGACAGCCACCGCCAAAGGGACTCTTCTTCGAGTCATACACGGTGAAACTTTTCGAGAGTCAGGACTCAACGTAGAGTCCCCATGGGATGGCTGGTGCGAAGATTAATTTTCGACGTCTCGCGCGCGACGTCGTACCGCGACGTCGCGTCCGCGTCGACGTCTCGCGCGTCGAGCGACGAGACGGACGCGATGGACGGTCTTCTCGTCCTCGGTGCCGTGGCCAAGGCGCACGCGGAGTCTAAATGGGTCCGCGTGCCGATCGAGGAGGTGCTCGATGAAATTTGCGCATTCTCTGGGAGCGCGCCGTGCGGGAGCGCGCGAGGCCCGCGCGATGGATTCCCGGAGACGTTCCCGGTGAGCGCGTTCGTGAGCGCGCTCGGGAGGTTCGGATTGTCGCTCGAGGACGTGAGCGACGGGGTGTTGGAGGCGGTGATGGAGACGGAGGGCGCGTCGGGGGCGACGGGGGACGCGGAGACGGTGTCGGCGCCGCGGTTGGTGATTTTGCTCGGCGCGCTGTGTCAGGGGAGTTTCGAGACGAAGATTGAGGTGTGCTTTCGGTCGATGGACGCGAAAGGGGTCAAGGGGATCACGAGCGATCAGGCCACGGAGTTCGCGTCGGCGTGCGTTCACGTCTTCGGAGCGCTCCTGGAGGGCGACGGCGGCGAACGCCTCGATTTCAGTTGGGCGACGGCGATGTGGGCGAGATGCATGAGGGATAGTCTGGATGAGAAGAATACCGAGGATAATCTCGGGATGTTCACGCTGGATGAGTTCAAGGCGCTGGTGGAGCGCATGTTTGAGAGAGTGCGCAAGTCGAGCATGGACAACGTCGACTTGCAAGCCATACGCGACAGACGTCGATCGATCGGCTCGGGCGAATATCGTCGGTCTCGCAGAAGCACGGGTTCGATCGGTTCGCCTCCTCGCTCCTCGGGCACGTCACAGACGCAGAATATGTTAGAAGCACCCATTCTGCAGGCTGGTTTGGAATACTTGACTCAAGCTACCGGAGGGGGAGGAGGGGGAGCTTCAGCGTCGCCGAGCTCCCATCCGGGAAATATCATCTCAAAAATCGTCGAAAACGTGGCAACCCCGCTACAACGATCGACCAGCTTGAGTAGAGACGATTTTTTGGAGGACGAAGGCGTGAAGAGCGCTGTCGTTCCGCATCAACAACCGCATCAACAACCACCTCAGCACCGCTCGAGCGGGTCCTCGAATTGGACCAGCATCATCCCGGAAGGCATCGCGCATGTCCTCGGCGTGGTTCAGCACAGCCCATCACAAAAGGCTGTTCGCGTGGAGGGCATGTCGGACGAAGATTGGGAGCACGCGAAACTCGCATCAGAGGTTGAAAACGCCAAGAGGGAGACCAACGACGCTGAAGCACGACAGATTCAGCAAGAGTCCCACTGGGCCGGTGTCGTCGGCTTCGTCAAGGAGGTCGTCATCCGTATCTTCCTCTTTAACACAGTTCGCCTTCTGTTGACCATCGCTTTGCTCGGTGGTGATGCCGCCTTGTGCGTCTACGTCATCGGTTACTTTGGCACCGTCGCCGGGCTCGGTTTCGTCGTCATCATCAACGTCGCCATCAGCTTACTCTTCATTTGGTTCATCGTGAGCTTCAATAAGCGCGAACGAGGACAAGACAACATGCAATTCGGTGCGAATTTGATACAAAACATTCAAGATTTGGCGAAAACAAAGGCCCAGCTCGAAGGCGGTCTGACGGCGTTCGGCGGCCAATACGACTCAGAGTTCTGCGAACAATCGCCACGATCGTGGTCAAAAGAGGAGGAACCCACCCCGCGCGCGTTCGGTCAGGCAGAGGTTACTGGCGAAGAGCGGCGCTACAGGCGGACTGTTTCGGGCACCGTCCTGGGTGAACGGGTGTAGTGGAGTAAGCGAGTAGTCGGGACGTATCGCAGTAATATCGCGCCTAGAAATTCTCACCGTATAAATCAATCTTCTAGCTTTCGGACGCTCGAGAGCGCGCGGCGTCCAACTCTACGCGAAGCGCGTCGGCAAGAAACGGAACGCTCCATACCTCGCATATCTCGTCAAACTCTTTCCAATACGCTCTGGACGCGGGCGCGTTCGTCTTGATGGCGCGGATAAGGGTGTTTCTCGGCGTGTGCTCGCCTCCGACGAATTCCATGACGTCGACACGATAGCCGAGTAATCGAAGAATGTGCGCTCGAAGGGCATCCGTGAGTACGTCTCCAAACCGTTCACTGAGAATTCCGTGACGCGAGAGCGGCGGGAACGCACCCGTGGTCGACTTTTGCAGACGAACTTGCAAGTTGTGATGACAACACGGCGCGATGAGCGCTAACGGAGATCCCCATCTCACCGTTCGCACGATCGCTTCGTCCGTCGCCGTGTCGCACGCGTGAAGCGCCAAGACGACGTCCGCCGCGTCGTCCGAGACGTCCTCGCCGAACGTTACGTTGGCGTCGGCGATCGTTCCCTCGATGAAACGCATGGAATCACCCCACCCAAGATTCTCCGCCACGCTCGAGTTGTGTTCCCGCGCCTGGCGCTTGATGTCGACGCCCACGACGTCCGTGGGAATGTCTTTTTTATTCGTCAGGAGCGAATACGCGCCGAAGGTGAGATAGGCGTTGCCGCATCCCAAATCGCACACGCGCAGCGGTCGCGCTCGAGACCCCTCCGCCATGTGATTTGCCGACGTCGCGTCATCGTAGGCGTGGTTCAAAATCTTGAGAAACTCCTCCACTTGCTTGTACTTGTCCCGTTTGCTCGATTTGATTTTCCCGTCCTCTGTCGCGACGCCGACGAAGCGTAAAAACGGATCCTCTCCCGTGAGCAAACGCGCCTTGGCCCTGTCGTGCGATTGCGGTCCGACGGCAAATGTCGCCTCCGTTTTCTTCGTCCTGTCGATTAATCCCTTCGCTTTATCTCTCGACACGGTCGCTCTCGATTTCTTCACGTTCGCCGTGACGTTCCACGCCCCCGCCGCGTGTTCCACCCTCCAATGTCGATACCCGGCGTCCAACGCCTCCGAGAGCGCCTCTCGCGCGCTCTGCGCCTCCGACGACGTCCCAAAACCTCGCCCAGTCCTCGAATCCTTCGTCTCGTACGCGTGATTACTCGTAAACGCCTGTCGCTCGTCGTATCGCGTTCGCTGCAGCCTGAGCTCGCCGCGAACGCGAACGCACCGAAACTCCACCCGCCGATACGCCCGCGCCTCCGTCCCTCTCCCCGGACCCGTGAGCGTGATCTTTCCAAAACGCTCCGGCGTCATCGCCATCGCCACGGCGCGCGTCTTGGCGTCGTCCAGGTCGACGCCCGCACCCGTGGGAAAAGCATCCTCTCCGGCGGCGACCGCGCGCGCGACGACCGCGCGGGCGACGACCGCGCGATGCGGACGCGAGGTGGACGCGCGCGCCGGGGACGATGTCCTCGCGACGTCCGCGCGCGTGCGAGCGCACGACGCGAGAGAGGCGCGCGCGAACGCCATTCGTCGCGACCTCAGAGTGACGCGCGCGGGCACGTCGTCGTCGAGGCCGTCGTCGTCGTCGCGAGCATGTCCTCGCGCGCGCGCGCGACGGCGAACGCGACGCGCGCGCTGGCATCCGCGCTCGCGTCGACGTCGGCGTCGACGTC
>CEUM01122668.1_pt1 | contig 20106 bp, 21 predicted proteins | sample 356421 | NCBI WGS metagenome assembly CEUM01 (sample SAMEA2622716, study PRJEB7988) | marine metagenome | biome: marine biome (ENVO:00000447); feature: surface water layer (ENVO:00002042); material: "saline water (ENVO:00002010), including plankton (ENVO:xxxxxxxx)" | depth 5 m | reverse complement strand
AGGCTTCTGGCTCGGTAAGCGAACTCGTATTGAATCATAGGGTACCCTCTGAGTCAAACCACATAATACAGTGGATAGACTAGTGATTGTAGTACTTGAATAGTGGTTCTAGTGCTTATGAATAATGTTGAGTAGTAGTTTGTTGTAGGGCTATTATGGGGAGATGGGTTGAATATTTCATACAATATATCGACGAGCATCATCCCGTTAAACCCGCCAAACAAAACAAAGGTGAGGAACGGTTACATGTTCCATTCTCAAAATGGTTAGTTGAACAAAAAATTTGTGAGGCCGTATCCAAAACAATGCCGTATAACAAACAACTAATGTGTAAGCCCGACCTAATCGGATACCGCACTACTCCTGAATTTACAATTGTATTAGTCGAAATGAAAAATAATGCAAGTGGAAGAGATTTAGCTACTGGGTTAGGTCAAGCATTGACTTATCTCGGGATTGCTCATGAAGTTTGGCTGCTAAATAATGAAAGAGGAAACTTCTGTAGTGGCGAACAATTCAATGATGCAATTATGAGGACTGGAATAGGTGTTTGTACTTGGAAAGGCGGGGCATGGGGCAGGCCTAAATTCAAACTTGAAACTCATGCTTGTAGGCAAGAAAATCCGAATTTACTCGATGTGTGGGATGCTTGGCATCCTGAATAATTTACATCCAAAGGGCATAAGCAGTGAATACCCTATGATTAAGCCGAGACTACTTCTTTCGTAAATCAAAATAAATCTTGGTTATTCTTCTTCCACAGTATTTGCCATCATCATTGCAACCGGACGTGTTCTTTCGTTCTCATCGAGAATGAGTCTTGCAATGATGATGATCGGTGTTCCAATGATTGCTCCAGCTATTCCCCAAACTTGGGAAAAGAGCATGACTGTGAGGAGTAAGACAAAGGGTGAGATGCCAATTTTCGAGCCAGAAAGATTTGGTTCTACAAATGATCCAAACACTTGCTGATTTGCAATAAGCAATGCAAGCATGAGTACTGCTGAAAGTGGTTCCAGCATGATGAATCCAATCAGTACTGGAGGAATTGTGGCAAAGAGTGCACCAAGAATTGGAATGAAGTCAAGTAAGAAACAGAGGATGCCAAACAAAAACCATCCTGGTAAATCAAAACCAATTGGAGAAATAATTACCGTCATGACGAGAGCTTGCCCAGCACTGCAGGTCACTTTTGAAACGATGTATGCTGTAATCGACTCAGTGGATTCATGAACGATCCTCTTTGCGCGGTCAAAGGAATTCGGAAACGCTGCACCAAATCGTTGTGCGATGGTGTGCTCTTCAAGGACAATGAACAACAAGAAGATGAGGACGGTTACCATCGTCGTAAAGAAGCCACCAAGTGAACCGAGTATGGCGAGAACAAATGTTTCGATGTTGCTTGGTGATGCAAGTCCAGCGAGAAGGTCAGCATCAGAGAATATCGTTTCAAATCCATAGAGATTCAGATCAGCATACTTCTCCCGTTTTTCTTCAAATGCAGCACTGATTTCTGGAACTTTGTCGATGAATTGTGACAAATTATCGTACAAGAAGATCGAGATAAAGTACATACTTGTAACAAAGGTGAGAATCACCGTTCCATAGGATACGAAACGATTTCCAACCTTTCTGTAAATGTATTGTTCAGGCGGCTTAATGACGAAATAGAGTAGAATTGCTATCGCCAGTGGCATGAGAATTGGCTTAAGGTGGATGAGCGCCAAATACGTCACTAATCCAACGAGCGCAACGCTTGCAGCTGTTGTTCGTTTTGAATCGATTCCAACTTTCGATAGGCTTTCCATGTGGAGTGTTTTGGTCGTCATTCATCTAAGGTTTGCTCCGAATCAACTCTCAATCGTTTGATTTTTCAGAGGTAAAGAAGAATCGAAGGCGTAATTCAGTCGAGGCCTTTACGAAATAATCAGAGGAATTTTGAATCGTAATGGACTTCCAATTTCCGAGGGATGATTTCTTTTTCAATCAATGCACGAATTGCTGAGGTTTCCATTCTTGCCCCTCGAATCGTTGTAACAAATGGAATGTTCAATTCGACTGCAAGTCGCCGCATCATGTTCCCGTCACGAACTGCTCCACCCGAAACGGTTGGGACATTGACAATGAACGAGATGTCACCCCTTCGCATCAAATCAAGCGCATCAGGATGCTTTCTTTCATTGATTCTATAGACAGTTGTAACCTCAACATTTGAACTTCGTAGAACATCCGCAGTTCCTGGTGTGGCGTAAAGTGTGAAACCAAGATCGTACAATTCTTCAGCAATTGGAACGAGTCCCTGCTTATCCTCGTCGCGGACGGTGAGATAGACGCCACCTGTACTTGCAACAGGGACTTCGGTAGCGAGTCTTGCTTTCAGATAAGCGATATCTGCCGAAGTATCTGAACCATACACCTCTCCAGTCGATTTCATCTCAGGTCCGGGAGCTGGATCCAATCCTCTCAGTTTGATGAACGGGAATACAGGTGCCTTAACACAGATCTGGCCAGATGTTCGCTTCGGTATGGTTTGTTTTGACAGAGGTATTCCAATCGTTACATTGGCTGCAATCTTTGCCAAAGGCAGGCCTGAGGATTTCGCAACGAATGGAACGGTACGAGACGATCGTGGATTGACCTCAAGGACATAGAGATCATCACCCTGAATTGCAAATTGGATATTGAAACATCCTTTAATATTCAGGCCTAAACCAATGGTCCTTGTCTGTTCAGCAACCCGAGTAAGCATTTCTTCACTAATATTTTGCGCAGGAATGAAACATGTTGAATCACCTGAGTGTATTCCGGCTTCTTCGAGATGTTCCATGATCGCACCGACAAGAACATCTTCACCGTCACTCGCAGCATCAACATCCAGTTCGGTTGCATGGCCTAGATATTCGTCGACAAGGAGTGGCTTATCTGGTGCAAGGTAGGCTTCCTTGAGGTAGGCTTCCAGTTGGGTTTGATTGGAGAGAATCTCCATTCCTCGGCCACCAAGGACATAGGACGGACGAATCAAGACAGGGAAGCCGATTTCTTCAACAGCATGACGAATGTCGTCTGCAGTTGTTCCTGTTGATCCATTGGGCATGCGTAGGCCGTTCTTCTTTGCAAATGCTTCGAACCGTTCTCGATCGCTTGCCTCATCAATACCATCAACGCTGGTTCCAAGAATCTGTACGTTTGCGCCTTTTTCGGACAAGTGTTTGAGACGCTTCTCAATCGGTTGTGCAAGATTGATGGCTGTCTGTCCTCCGAATTGGAGAAGGATGCCATGCGCTTTTTCTCTTAACAGGATTTCAGAAACACATTCGCTTGTTAGTGGATCGAAGTAAAGTCGGTCGGAGGTATCGAAATCGGTTGAAACTGTTTCTGGATTGTTGTTGATGAGAACAGCATCCATCCCTGCAGACCGAATAGCCATGACCGCGTGAACACATCCATAATCGAATTCAATACCTTGTCCAATTCGAATAGGTCCTGAACCAATGGCGACCATACGTTGCTTGGTACGTTGTTCAAGATTCGGAACGTGATCGATTCCATCATCCTGGAATGGTTCATACGTTGAATAGTAATATGGCGTTTTTGCTGCAAATTCAGCAGCACATGAATCGACCATCCTGTAGCGAGGATGAATCTTCAATTCATGGCGTCGAAGCATGACATCTTCTTCATTGCAATCTTCTGGTAATGCTTTCCAGCCTGAAGGTTTGAATCCATTGAGTGCATCCGCAATGTACGCATCACTAAATCCATGAGATTTGTAGTGGATGATGGTCTTGTAATCAAGTGAGGATGGTCGGATCTTCATGTTCACGAGATTCGATTCCATCTGAGCGATATGTTCGAAGCGTTGGAGGAACCATCGAGTAATCCGTGTAATTTCGTGAACCTTTTCGATGCTCCAACCACGTCGGAACGCCTCCAGGAGTGCACCCATTCGACGATCGGTCGCAATCCGTAGCCAATCGACCAAGACACTGTCTGGGAGTTGCTCATGAGCTCGCTCAGCCATGCCTTCTCCTTCCGATTCATCCGCTCGAGTTAACGGTCGTGGGTATGGGCAACCCTGTTCAAGTGAAGCCCACGCTTTGAGGAAGGCTTCTTCGAAATTACGGCCAATCGCCATGACTTCACCGGTTGATTTCATTGACGTTCCAAGGGTTCTGTCCGCAGTTCGGAATTTATCGAAAGGCCAACGTGGAATTTTCACAACCACATAATCGAGTGTTGGTTCGAATGCTGCTGTTGTTCCTTCACCCGTGATTGGATTTGGTAACTCATCAAGGGTGTAGCCGACCGCAATCTTTGCTGCCATTCGGGCGATTGGATAACCGGTTGCTTTCGATGCAAGCGCAGATGATCGACTGACACGAGGATTCACTTCAATGACTCGAATTTCACCAGTGAACTGGTTGAATGCAAATTGTACATTGCATCCTCCCTTGATGTTCAATTCGCGAATGAGGGCGAGGGCTTTGTCACGCAATGCTTGATGGTCAGCATCGGAAAAGGATTGGAGGGGTGCAACAACGACGGATTCACCGGTATGGACGCCCATTGGGTCAATGTTTTCCATCGTACAAACGATGGTAGCATTGTCTGCAGTGTCTCGCATAACCTCGTATTCCAACTCTTGCCAACCAAGAATGGACTCTTCAATGAGCACTTGGTTGATCCTTGAATTTCGTAGACCAAGCGTTGCAATTTCGACAAGTTGGCCCATGTCAAATGCAGTCCCTCCACCTAGGCCGCCAAGCGTGAATGCAGGTCGAATGAGAATTGGCCAAGAACCGATTTCTTCTGCAGCTTTGATGACTTCTTCCATCGAATTACAAGCGATGGCTTGTGAGATTGGCAGGTCGATCGATTCACAGACCTGGTTGAACAATTCACGATCTTCTGCTTTATCGATAGCATCCAAATCTGAACCAATGAGTTCGACACCGAGTTTCTCCAACGTACCATCGTGTGACAATTCACTTGCAATGTTGAGAGCTGTTTGACCACCCATTCCAGCAAGAAGAGCATCAGGCTTTTCGATTTCAAGGATTTTGCGAACAGTGTCTGGAAGAAGCGGTTCGATGTAAACACGGTCGGCCATTTCCGGGTCATTTTGGATGGTAGCGGGATTGGAATTGACAAGAATTACTTCGTATCCATCTTCGCGAAGGGCACGCACAGCCTGCGAACCTGAGAAGTCGAATTCAGCGGCTTGACCAATCTTAATTGGACCTGAGCCAAGGACGAGAATGGTGTTGATATCGTCTCTTCGTGGCATCATGCATCACCTCGACGATGAGAATCGACCAATTCTCTGAATCGGTCGAACAGTGGTTCTGCATCATGTGGTCCTGGGCACGCTTCTGGATGGAACTGAACGGTAAAGCAAGGTCGTCCAAGAACATCAAGCCCCTCGACAGTTTTGTCATTGGCATTGATGTATCGAACCTCAACATCGTATCCATGCAGATTTTCACCCTCTGGAGAGGTTGCACCCGAAGGGTGTGCTGCAAGCATTCCGTGTTGAGGGTCAGCGACTGCAAATCCATGATTTTGTGATGTGATCCAAACACGACGACTCTTCAAATCGACAACGGGTTGATTGGCTCCACGATGCCCGTATCGCATTTTGTAGGTTTTGAGCCCAGAAGCGAGCCCCATGAGTTGATGGCCGAGACAAATTCCCATAACTGGAAGGCCCATTGAGACGGCTTTTGCAAGCGTGTGTCGAGCATCAGTTGCCTTTCCTGGATGTGCTGGATCGCCAGGTCCATTTGAACAGAAGAGCGCTTCAATTCCAAAATTCTGAAGGGTTTCAAAACCGATGTCAGGTGGACACCATACAACTTCAAATCGTTGGCAGAGGTTGCGTAAAATATTGTACTTAACGCCACAATCCAATGCCCCAATTCGAGGGAGTGGCTCGCCTAAATCATCGGTTGCACCAGGGTTGAGAATGACAGGTTCGTCGATGGATACCAAGTCGACTAAATCATCGAGTTCTGGCGAAGTCATGGCTTCCAATCGCTTGAGCATCTCTTGCTCTTTCTCTTTTGGTCCAAAGATGCACAAAACGGTACCAAGTTCACGAACTCGTCGTGTGATGGCTCGTGTATCGATGTTCTCGATTCCGGGCACTCCATGCGCTTGGAGAAGTTCAGAAACGGTTCCAATGGAATCTCGATGGTCTGGATCTTGCATTGCATGACGAACGACGACACCTTTAGGCCAGACCGCACGAGATTCAGATTTCCCTCCATGAATGCCATAATTTCCAATCAATGGATAGGTGAATGTCAGAATTTGACCTGCCCAAGACGGATCTGTCAGAGATTCTTGATAGCCCATCATTCCAGTGGTGAAAACCAACTCGCCTTCACCAAATCCTTCTGCTCCAAACAGTGTCCCTTCGAATCGACCTCCATCTGCCAACAAGAGAATGCCCTCCCCGCTGGCTCTCTGCGGAAGATTTTGTTTGTTGAGAAGGGCATCAGCAGCATCTGGAAAAACTGGTGGATTCGTGACGCCATGATTATGTCGACCCGGGGCAAATCCGGAAGGGCCACCACCGTCCATCGACATCAGCGGTATTCGATATAGGCCATCCATAATGCTTGGGGATGGTTTTGGATGGAATTCACGTACTTATTTCGTATCAGTCACGTCTTTTCCTGTGTTGCTTGGGTTGATGATTAAATCACCGCCATCAAGGACTCTGTCAGCAGAACCCGTTCCATACCAACCATCCAAAAACAAAGCCAGAGCAGCGACTTCGGAATGTGGCTGATTTCCGACAGCAAGGTTGTACTGGGCAACTTGAAACACTTCGGATGGAACTTTTGCACCACCGACGATGACAACAAGTGGGCGATCACGACGGATGGTTGGCGTAACACTTCGATAGGATGCGCCATACATGGTCAAATGCACAGCGATTCCGGGTGGATTCCCATCGATACCTTCGCGAACGAATTTTCGTAACCATGCCATTGGGCTTTTGACATGTTCAACGAGCATATCGCCTCCAAAACGCTGATTCACCGATCCAATGTTTTCAGCAAGTCGCTCATCTTCATCGCCCGAGAATAAGAAACGGTTGGCACCTAATGCGCGAGCTACCAATGCTAGGTGCGTGGTGATTCTTGGGTCACGACCAAGACGGTAACCAAGTCGAAGGATGATGACATCGTGGTCGGCCATGTTGATGCCTCACGTGTTTCCTTCATGAAAGGAAGGTATCATTCAATTGGCGATAGTTCCTCAACTTCGCTGGGAGGCGTAAGCACGATGTCTTCGTTTGCTTCAAGGAAACGACGGAGCCAAAGAAGCAGATATGCATCGACGATAAGATGGCCTCCATACACCGTTCCAGCGCCTACGAGGGCAAGACGGGCACTTCTCCACAAACCAGTGTTGAGTTCGATTGAATCGGACATCAATGCTGTGACAACAGGTTCTCCAACATAGAGGAGGACCATGATGATCATGACGCCAGATATCAACGAAGGTACCAGCGAACCCATCTCTCTTCCAAAGTCTCCGAATGCTGAATGAAGGAAAGCAAGTGCCATCACAGCGAGTGCAACTTGATTAAAATCGAGCGCAAAGAATTTCGAAACACCGATGTCAAGGTCATCTGAGGATGAGTTGCTGATGAGGAGCCACCAAAACAAAAACGAGACGGTGACGATGCCTGCGCCAAGTTTTGCCCTGCTCGAGAGCATGTTGAAAATCGCAGGTTTGTCGTAGATATCGAGTCGAAGAGCGACTCGTTCAGCGAGTTCGAGCGATGCTTCGCTGACACCAAGTTCTGCCGTAGATGCGATAGAACCACTCGTTGCATGGTTGTCTTCATCGTCCGACATGCAAAACCCTTGAACATGAGGCCTTATGAATCCATCCTTCCTCGATAACCTCATGGCTGATGCATTGGGACCTTTTTCGTTCCGCCGAGAGCCATGCAAAACTGGCTTGATGGGGATTGTCAACGTGACGCCTGATTCCTTTCATCAATCCTCACGGCGTGAAAGCGTTGCTGAAGCAATTCATAGTGCCAAAAGCATGATCAAATCAGGAGCTGAAATCATCGATATTGGTGGTGAAAGCACCCGTCCAGGTTCGCAGCCTGTATCTATAGAACAAGAACTAGAACGCGTACTTCCTGTTATTTCTGGACTTCGTGAAATCGATTCATCTGTTGCTATTTCCATCGATACACGACACTACCAAGTTGCAGAACGTGCCTTGAATGCTGGAGCATCCATCATCAACGATGTTTCTGGATTACGATGTCCTCAAATGAAGGAGTTGGTCTTGGATCGAAAGGTGCCTGTCTGTATCATGCATATGCTGGGAGAACCGAAGACGATGCAACAGGATCCAACCTATGAGAACGTGGTCCATGATGTTACATCTGAACTTCTTTCAACTGCTCAGCAACTTGTTGATGCTGGACATGATGCCAACAACATTTGCTTGGATCCAGGCATTGGTTTTGGAAAGACATTGAAACATAATCTCGAACTTCTCAAAGGATGGAGCGAGTTTCGAAGTCAACATGATTTCTCGATTCTTTGGGGCGTTTCAAGGAAATCAATGATCGGTCAATTAACGGGACATGACTCCACGGAAGATCGATTGTTTGGTACACTCGGTGTAGCCGCCTATGCGCATCAAGTCGGAATTGATTGGTTGAGGGTTCATGATGTGCAAGCACATGCTGACTTGCTACGCGTCATGGAACATTTGGACTAAGTGATGCCGCCACCAATGAAGCCAGCAGCAGCAAACCATGCCCCAAGCATACTTCCAAGATTGGTGAGGGCAGTCACCAATAACACCCGTCCTGCTCGATTGCTCCAAAATCCACCAATGGATGTTCCTTTCAGAAACAATTGCAAATCTTCGGCCGTCGGTTCAGAAATCCGAAGTTGAACATACCCTGCGAACCAACCAGCAGCAAGTGCTGGATTCAGCGAAGTGATTGGACTCGCTAACGCAGCGGTAAGTATCGCCAAGGGATGGCCGCGTGCAAGAATACAGCCAATTGCAGCAAAGACAGCGTTGAACAATGTCCATACTGTCAGCATCTTGACAATATCAACATCATCGTTGTTGTACAAAGCAAAACCGACCAACCCCATGACGATCAATGGAATTGCAAACGGAAGTGTTTTTCCAACGATGCCTTTCTTTGGAACGGTTGAAATTTCTTGCATTCGTTCGGGTGCAAGTGGAGAGTACGGTGTGAGTGCTCGCTCAATTCCTTTCAGATGACCTGCTCCTACGACAACGAGCATCTTTTCTTCGGTTTTTGCTTGCATAATCTTCTCAGCAATGTATTGGTCTCGCTCGTCGATCAACGCTTCGCCAGCTCCTGGAGAGAATTCCTTGAGTTCCTCCATCATCGAAGAGAGAAGATCTGAATCGGAAAGCAAATCATCGAGATCGATGACCTCTTCTTCGTCTTCTTCATCAGCAAAAAGTGAGAACAGTAATCGAAATCGTTCCCGCCATTTCATTTTCTTCCAAGCTCTTCGCATCGTTACTTGGATGTCCCGGTCGACCAAGGCGACTTCAATTCCAGCAGCCTTTGCGGTTTCAACTGCTGCAAGCAATTCAGCTCCCGGTTCTTGTCCTTCATTCAACCCCATTCGACGTTGTTCAGCACTCAACATCGCTTGTATGAGGACCATCGGCGCTTTTCCTTCTTTGATGACTCTACGCAGTCCTTCTTTGTCCAAACGTCGCCCTTCAACAAGCGCATCATGTCGAGTTTGACACAATTCAACGCCAACAATTTTCGGTTGATAGGATTCGATTTGTTCTCGAACAGCTTCAACCGATGCAGTCGCAACATGTGCTGTTCCCAACAAACGAAGCGTCGGTGAAATATCGATGAATGGTGCGGATTCACTCATACGTCATCCTCCGTTGAAAACAACGTTGCTAAGCGTTGGGTGAGTGCTGATAGGACCGATTGATGCTCTTCATCACCAATCATTTCTTCAAAACCAAGGGATGTGAGAAGGATTTGACCACCAGCCATTCCGCTATGTCCGCCTGCTTGTCCATCTGGGAACTCCTTTGCAAGTGCAAGACCAATGTGGAGATGTTCTCGACGACTACGAGCAGAGAGCAGGACCTTGTTGCGTTGAATTCCATACACACAAACAACATCGGTGTTGGATGTAGCGAACAAGAAGTCTGCAACTTGGGCAAGATCGTCTCTTCGAACAAGATTGTTGATCGGAGCAAGAACGAGCCCATTCTTCTGAATCATTGTTGCAAGGGCTTGTTGAAACGATTCCAACGTTTCAGGTGTGCGCAGAGGTGCTTGAATGGACTGAAGCAATGCATCATCGACCCATGTATTCAACCACATGAGTGCTCGTAAATCGACCTGATTGAAGGCACGTGTAAACGAGAGTGTGTCCGTTCGTAAGCCAAAGGAGAGCGCAGTGGCTAATCTCGGGGTCATTTCCAGACTCATACTCATGAGTAGATTGGCGATAAGGGAAGATGTTGCAGAATATTCTGGTCGAAGAAACGCAACATCTGCTGTGACGTTCTTCTCTGATGTATGATGATCGATGATAATGTGCGGGACGCAATCAGCAGGGAGTATGTTGTTCGCTCCGGGTTGATGGAAATCAACCGTAATGATACACTCGGCCTCATTCAAGACATCGTCAAGTTCCCAATCGAGAAGAATACGTCGTAGCGGAATCTCCAAGAGGCGAACCATTGCTTGATTCTGCTGATGTTCAATCAGACCTCCATGATAGATGGTTGGTTCATGACCAAGAAACGCAACGAGTTCATGCATTGCCAATGCTGAGGCGAGTGCATCAGGATCAGGATTGTCATGACAGAAGATTGCAACCTTGGATTGAGGTGGAAGATGCCGAATATAGGATTCGAGAACGGTCGCACCTGCATGACGTTCCCAAGCACGAACCTTTTCTTTGTAAGCGGCTGTGATGATGTCTTCAACATCGATTTTATCGACTGAATCGATTGTTTCATCAACCAATGATTTTTCAGATAAGAGTGGTGTTTCTGGCCAACGTTGACGCATCGCAGAGAGAGCGTCCTCTCCTTCAAGTATTTCAGAGTCAACAAGGATGACTGCTGTTGGTTTCTGACCTCCATCGGGTAGTTCAGAGGGTCTCATTGGTTGAGGAAGCGGGAGAATTTCGCAATCACCAATCTCTTCCGAAATTTCAAGATTTGAGGCAAGGCCAATCAATCGAGTTGGCCTACGCTGTGAACACCAACGTGCAAGATTAACAGCAACTGTGCTGTGTCCTATCACCAAGAACATCTGATGCTCCTCGGTTTGAGTGTAGGTCGTTTAGACTTGAAGGTTCGTATTCAGAACGAAATCTGGACGTTTTCTCGCTGTACGCCTTCAACAACAAACAATTCTCTTCGAACGCATCCCTTGATTCCTGCAACGAAGTTTGTTGGAATCATTTGAATTGCAGCGTTGAAATTTGTAGAGGATGCGTTGTAGAATTCACGTCGATCAGCGAGTTGGTTCTCAAGTGCAACAAGTTGGTTTTGTAGGTTTACAAACGAAGTGTCGGCCTTGAGGTCGGGGTATTGTTCTGCAACCATGTTGATGCGAGGAAGCATGCCAGCAAGAATGCCTTCCGCAGCACCAACGCCCTTGACGTCGCCTTGTGCAAGAGCACCGGCAGCGGTTTGTCGGGCTTGAGCAAATTGCTCGAAAATTTCTCGCTCATGCTCTGCATAACCCTTAACGATGTTGACAAGGTTTGGAATCATGTCGTAGCGTTGCTTGAGCAAGACATCGATGTCTGCCCAAGATTTGTTTGCATTCTCTTCCAATCGAACGAGTCGATTCCATGTACTGAAAAACCAGATGATGAAGATAAAGAATAGAAAGCCGCCAACGATAAGGCCAATGGTAAGTGCGTCCATACAACTTCTATGTGTCAAACACTTATCAATCTATACCACCAATTGCGCTGATATGATATGCTGGGTTTGAATGGAAATGCTATGGACGCCGTAACGATGGCCGTAGTTTTACTCGGCTGTGGTTTCATTGGGTTCGTTTTTGCCCCTCTTGGTTTGGGTGGAGGGCTTCTCTTCGCACCGTTGCTTCATTATGGACTGGACTGGGAGATTGATGGTGCGTTGTTGATCGTATCGCTTGGCCTTTCTGCAACCGTTTCTTGGGGTTCTGGCTTGAGACACCGGAAGGAAGAACTCGTGTCGGATGAACGACTCAAACAGAGTTTACTTGGGGCGCTACCTGGCGCAATCCTCGGTGTGTTCATCGTTGCTTCACTTCAAGGATCATTTGATATCATTTTCAAAGCACTGAGTTTGGTTTTCATATCGTGGGCAATTGTCAAAACCCTTCGTTCAAAAGCAAATTTTTCACAAGAAGAAGATGTAATGAGTCTGCTTCCGTTACGAGTCGGAACAGGTGCAGGAGGCATGTTATCTTCCATCCTCGCAATTGGAGCAGGTGCGATTTACGTTCCTGTTTTGCGAGCGTACGGAGGTCTTGCATCAAGAAAAGCAATCGGTACGAGCCTTCACATCATGATGATCGTTCTACCGATTTCGATTCTGACTCACTTCGTTGCACTTGATGCAGCGCAAATGGATGTACTTTCATCCAATCTCATGCTCATTCTCTGTATGCCAATCGTCGTTGGAATTTCATCCAATCTTGGGGCAAAATTTGGCATTGCAAAGGTTTCTGAGCAACGAATAATGAATCTATTCGTGTTGGTTCTCATCGTCATTGGTGTTCGATACATCCTCGATGTAACATCGAGAATGTTCTAATCAACAAGCATCGAAGGCTTCGATCAGATACTCTGTAATCGGACTGGTCCAAGCGAGTTCGCTAATTCCATCCCGACCTTGCAAAGCATACGCTCGGACAACATCACGAACACGGACGTTACCATCGGAAGAACGTGCGAGAATTGTTGCACCTTTGATCGCCTTACCTGTTCCGTGTGGGTCATAGACCGTGTCAAGAGCTTCTTCGAGGAACCAATCGGCTTTTCCACCCGGTTCGCCCTCGTAGGTTTTCTTTGGTCGCTTTGCACCAAACATACCGCCAGATTTCGGTTTGCTCTTCGGTTTTGATTGGGTTTTCTTTGGCTTGGATTTTGCCTTTGATTCAGACTTCTCAGAGGATTTTGTCTTCCCTTCCGATTTGAATTCCTTTTCGAGTTCAGCACGAATCTCAGCCTCAAGTTTCTCTCTCAGGGACTCTTCATTACCTTCTGCTGCAGATTTTGCAGCACGAGCAACAGCATCATCACGCTCATCCTTGAGCGCTTGAATCACGTTAACATAATGGCTGGCGACCTCAATCAGCGCAGTTTCCATGGCCGCTTCCATTTGCATCGATACAACATCGGAGGATGACTCTCTCCATTTCCTCCACTGGAGCATGGTGTTGTTGTGAATATCCGATCCGCATTTCGGACAAAAGCTTCGCTTAGGGGGTTTGAGAACAGGGATTGCTCGCATTGCATCAGGGTCAATTCCTTCATGCTCTCCACTGGCAACATCGTGAATGTGTGTTGATGCATCCATTCCGTGATTCATCGCATCTCGAAACATGCCATCCGACATGTCGAGGGTTCCCGCTTTGATCATGTCCCATCCAGTGGTGCCACGAACAACAGCTCGAACAGCAGCGTTGGCTGCGGGTGACTGTCCAAATTCGTGTTTCTTCAGTGTAGATATTTCTTCTCCAGCCCCTTCGAACGCTTGGCCGATGTCGAAATTTTCACCATCATCTGCGGCAGCTGCGATTCCCATCGTGATTGGATTGGCACCTTCTTCGACACGAGCGATCATATCGAACTTTTCAGCCATGGAAAGATCTTCTCGGTGACGAATGACCTCTTTGATTTGGTTGAGGTCATGCCCTGTGGAAGTGATGGGACCTTGGACAGTCAAATCGTGACCACAGGAAAGACAGAACTTTGCAGCAGCCTCGACCCCAGCCTCGCACGTTGGGCAATAGACGCCTGCCATGACATCGAGATGGTCCGACCTCTTTTCAACTCTTAGGGTGAAGCGTGTGCAAAGGTTAGGATTCTTACCTGGCTTCAAGACATGCGCTCAGCAAATTGATGATGGACATTTGATCAAGTTCTGCTAGAATACTTGGCAAGCGTGGGCCACGCTCGATGCCCATGATGCACAAATACAGCGCTCTGTATGCATGACGAGGTGATGTTTCAATCCCTTTTGCTGTGCTTGAAATGGTAGTTTGAATACTTGCAGCCTCCCATTCACAGGTGCGAAGGGATGCAATAAGATGCGGTAAAATTGCAATGTTGTCATCATCCAACTGGCTGATTGCCTCGAGATGAGGCTCCGCAAGAATGGTTATTCGAAGTTCGTCAGGGAAGTGTCTCGATTGTACCCATGTTCGCATTCGTTGGAGGCGATCTCTCATCGTTTGTGGGACCGTTCCTTGAAGTCCAAGAGATGCCCAGACATCTTCATCCCGAGATTTTGTTTGTGCGAGCATTGCAAGATGTCGGAAGGTGACAGAAGTTGCTTCCTCAAGTGGTGCGATGAGCGATAATTCAAGTGCAGATTTTGCATCTTCAATAGCGACCTTTTGTCTCCGACTCAAGCCTTCCTTATCCATTTCTATAGAGAAATCCCGAGCGGTTGTTCGCTCGAACTCATCGGCCAGATTCACAAGTCCCATGCCCGTATCAAATTCGATGGCCTTGTTGGGTTTGGTTGATGCAACGAGATATCGTAGAATTTCAGGAGGCACGAGAGAGAGTGCTTCCAATGGACCAATGGTATTGCCTGATGATGAGGACATTGCGCCTTGGCCACGCAAACTGATCCATTCATAGGTCAAATCAAGTGGTGCCTCGATACCAAACAGTTCGACAATTTCCTTACCAGTGTCATAGGAACCGCCTGCAGCACCATGGTCCTTACCGAACGGTTCCATGGTGACGCCAATCCATGCCCACTTTGCTGGCCAATCAATCCGCCACGGAAGTTTTCCTTCACCCTTCGTGACATCACTTGTTCCCGGATTTCCTTCAGAATCGATCCATGAAACAATCGGGTCGTTCCATCCAGTTACGCGGATTCCATCGATGGAGCCTTTTGCATCAATCGGATTCCAAGGAAACCAGTCATCTGCGAGTTCCCGACTTGAAACCCGTTCGATGATTTCTCGAATGCTGTCTGCATTGTTGCAAGCGATGCGAGCGGTTTCAGCGAATTTGCCAGACGCATATGATTCGTAATTATCGATGAATCTTGGGCGAACATCAATTTGTTCGAGTGCTTGCTTGAACGGTTCAAGAAAATGATCTGCATAAGACACGCCGTTTGCAAATCGCTCCACGTCTGGTTGACCGTTCTCATCAGGTGGTGGAATTTGTTTGAGTTGATGACCGATGTATCGGGAATAGGAATCATCGAGGAACGAGTAGACTTTTCGAAGGGGGTCTGCACTATCGACGATGAAAACGAACTCGACATCAAGGCCAGCTTTTTTTGCGGCTTTCGAAATCATATCACCTGTGAGGATCTCACGAAGATGACCGATGTGGAATTCCCCGCTCGGCGTAATACCGGTTGAAACGATGTGTTTGGAGCCACGCTCTGTAAGGCGCTGCGCAACGACATCCGACCAGTGCATGCATTCACCTCAGACTGGAACAGCTCGAATCAATCCTCGGAGTGGAACATCGTCGACTTCGTTTCGTACGGTCTTATTGACGAGAACAAGTGCGAGGACAACTTCACCACCAGAAGCACGGATGGCTGCAATCGTGTTGCTCATCGTTACGCCAGTCGAGAGTACATCGTCGATAATCACGACCTTCTTTCCGCCTCCGACTTGACCATACTTGTTCGAAAGTGCTACAGCCCCTGGCTCGCCATCGACATTACGATGGATTGCAACTTCAACATCGAGTGCTTGAGCAACTTCGTGTGCAAAAGCAATACCATTGATGGAAATGCCGACCACAGTGTCCACTTCTTCCGTTTCTTCCATAACAACATCGGCCATGATGTCGCCGATTGCTGTTATTCGTGCAGGTCGAACACCGATGGTTCTCCAACCGATGCGAACATCGGTTGGACGTTCAGAGGTTGAATCTGTGAGGAGCCATTGAATCGTATCTTGAGAGAGCGATAATTCATCTGCAATCTGTTGCGAATTCAAGCCATCTTTTCGCAAATTTCTGACGATGGTTTTCAATTCATCAATACCCATTTCCATGTTATCGTGTTGGGCGAGTGCACCGACCTCCATGAAGGCTTTGCATGGTTTTCATCAAAGACTTGAAGAGAAAGGGGTGTCAGGCTTTGTCATGAGCGACTTCGATTATGAGACACTGCTGAACAGAGCACGTGAAAACATTCCAGAGGATATTTCCGCTCGTGCACGTTGGCGGTTACCAGAACCACAGATCATGATCGAGGGTTCAAATACCATTTTGCGAAACTTTACCGAAGTTGTTGGGATGATGGACCGAGACGATAACCACGTATACCAATACATTCTCAATGAGCTTGGTACATCTGGTTCAAGAGATGGCCCACGTGCTCGTTTCAAGGGACGTATTCCACCAAAGCGTTTGAAGAAGGCCATCGTTGGCTATGTCAACACCTACATCAAGTGCAGTCAATGCGGCGCTCCTGATACACACTTCATCAAACAAGACCGAACTACGTTGCTCAAATGTCAAGCATGTGGTGCAACTCGTCCAGTCAAGCTTTGATCGAGATTATTCGTCAAAGCGCATGAGCAAGTCGTCATCAATCGTGCCGTTCTTGAGATTCTCAATCAACGATTTGATGTCAATATCTGGTGACAATCGATACCATGTCCCTTCAGGATAAACGACACATGCAACCCCATTCTCACAAAAATCAAGACAACCTGACTTCTGGATTCGAATGTTTTCAAGTCCTTGTTCACGACCTGCAGCTTTGATGGCTGAGAGCAACTCAAGACTTCCTCTCTTCTTACAGGAGGGTCGACTCGCTCCCTCGGGACGTTCATGTCCACAAATGAAAACATGGCGTGCATAGCCAGGCTGGTCACGTCCTTTTGGATCGGTTGGCATGTTCATTCCTCAACTGCATTGATGGCTTGAGCAACGTCTATGTCAAGCATCGTGACCTTCCCTTGGTCATGCGTCGTTAGTTCAACAACGACATAACCCCATCCAAAATGCAGGTCTGCATGGTGATTCTTCGCTTCGCAAATTTCACTGATTTTATCGACAAAGGCCTTTGCTCGAGCAAAGTCTTCGAATTCAAATTCACGCATCAGATGGTCTTCCTGAATCGACCACCCGTCAGGGATTTCCATATATTCAGCCCCAAAGATGTGCATCGTCGTTGCCAGTCGTTTCCTTTTCGACTTTTTCGTGCAAGGTTGAACGTCGCTTCATGTCTTCGCGTTCGAAGGCAAGGAGCTCCTTATCATCGATGTAGGCTGGGCGTGTATGAGCGATGAGTACGATTTGAACAATCGTATCTCGTGCAATAAATCGCTGAACTCCATCCTCATCAAGAACTTCCAGACTGGTTTTTCCAGATGAAATGAGTCGGCCTCGAACCCATGGGTCTGCATCGGGTAGTAGGGCACGTGCATCGATGAGAATTTCGATTAAATCATCTCGACGAAGACCGTTTCTTCGTTCTAAAAGGTCCCCATGATGAACGCTTTGGAGTTTTTCAAGGGCAGGAGAACCGAGTTCTTTCCACAATCCGAGCGCCCATTCAGGAAGGTCAACCTTGTTGGATTTCTTCGCCATATGATTCCCTGCATGGCGACCCTACATAACCATGTGCAATTTCTAATTTCAATCCATGAACGGGGTGAGGGGTTCATCAAGGGTTGGCGCTCCGCTTGAATCGGGGTTGACATGAAAGTCACGTGGCGGCAATTGCCAACGGTCTTGTTCGAGGATGAAGTCCTCGACAAAGCGTTCTCCCGTGCTCGGAAAGCGGCGGACCGTGTTGAAGACCCAAATCGAGTCTTTCGAACTCGAAAACAAATGACCCGTATGGTCCAAACCGCTGCAGATATCATTCACACGATGTTGAACGAAACGGTTCAAACCTGGCCTTCACTTGATCAATCACCACAGTTTGATGTGGCGATGATCGAGGCTTGTGTCGGAACCGATGACTATCGCCATCATCTCTCCATGCTTCAATGGGGCGCTTCACAAGTGCAAAGGATTGCAACACAAAACAACCGAAAAATCATACGAACAGCACGTATTGAATTAATGCATGAAGCTCGAAGAGAAGCCTATGGTCGAATCGGTTCCATCATGGGGCGTGTAGGTCCGTCGTTGAAGTGGCTGAACGAATCCAGAGAGATCCTCAAAGCACTTCCACAAATTGATAGCAGCCTACCTGTCATCGTCGTGTGTGGTGCGCCAAATGTTGGTAAATCTGCCTTCATCAGTGCTTTATCATCGGGCAACATGGAAGTGAATCATTACCCGTTCACAACGAAACAAATCCACATCGGCCACTTTACCCATCGTCGTTTGCAACATCAAATGGTCGATACGCCGGGTCTGCTCGATCGTCCAATGCATGAACGAAATTCGATTGAATTGCAAGCGATTGCTGCCTTAGAGCATATTGGAAGTTTGGTATTGTTTTTGATCGATAAAACCGAGAGTTGTGGCATGTCTTGGGAAGACCAAATGAATCTCCTCGAAGATGTTGAACGTCTTCTTCCTGGTACAGAACTGTTGGTTGTGAGTTCCAAAGCAGATGCGCTTAAGCCATTGCCATCCGATTGGGATTTGGTACAAGAAGCTGAACAACGATGGCGAGACAATGGTTCTCAAGGCCAACCAAAGTTACCGCTTCTTTACGATGATGAAGGTCGACCGACAATGAGTGCTTTGGAGAATGTTGGTCTTGACGCACTAAGACTTGAAGTGGTTCGCAAGGTCAAAGATGCTGAGGTTGTTGATCCACTTACGCTACCAGAAGGATGGCATCGAACAAGCTAGGTTTACATCAACCGGGCGAGCACTGGAAGGATGGTCAAAAAGGCGAAAATGCCGAAGAACACCAACATCCAAACGCGCATGCGTTCCTTATTCTTCTCATCCTTCTCGTATTTCTTGATACAATCCGGATCTTTACAGACACGTTCTTCGGCTTTTGGCGAAATATCAATGCCACAAACACGACAATGCTTGTGTGAAGGAATGTGTGCCTGCGCTTTGGAACGCTTTGGCATGTTCTTGACTTTCTGCTTCACAGCTGATGCATCGACCATCGAATCACTCCGGTTGAACCAAGGTTCCTTCGAATGGCCGTCCTTCCAATGCATCTTCAATTCGACGGATATCTCGACCATCGAGCACGCCAATTCTCAACCCACATTCAATTGCCCATTGAACGGCAATAGGGTCGACTGCAGCGCTTTGACCAGGATCAAGAGCTTCTTTCCCTGTAATCTCTTGAAGTTCTGAAAGCGTGAGCATGTCAATCGGCTCAGCGTCATCATTGGTACGGGGATCTGCTGTGTATACGTGCGATACATTGGTTGCAATGATGACATTTGCAGCACCTGAATCCCGAGCGAAGGCTACACTCACCGCATCGGTGGTATGGCCTGGTTTGGTCCCGCCCATCACAACAACATCAAATCGTTCGAAGAGTGTAGCAGCAGTATCGGTACTTGTTGGAACAACATCCGCTACGTTGCAGCCGATTTCTGCCAACATCGTTTGAAGGATTGTTGCATTCAACCGTGTTGCAGCAATGCCGATTTCATCGAGTTGATATCGGTCTTTGACAAGATGTTCTGCCAGTTGAATCCCATCTCGTGCAGGTTTTCCCCCACCAATGACCAAACCGATTTTGCGTCCATTCCCTTCGAGATGAACAATGGTCTGTCGAAGTTGACCGAGCCATGTCTTGACATCATGGTCGCCATAGAGGAGCGAGCCTCCCAATGCGATGATGGCTGGTGCGACCATAGAAACGCCTCGACAAGGCGTTTCTTATGGCTTGTCCTACGAAATTCAAGGCGAGAGTTGAAAACCCTTG
>CEUM01011967.1_pt1 | contig 20178 bp, 12 predicted proteins | sample 356421 | NCBI WGS metagenome assembly CEUM01 (sample SAMEA2622716, study PRJEB7988) | marine metagenome | biome: marine biome (ENVO:00000447); feature: surface water layer (ENVO:00002042); material: "saline water (ENVO:00002010), including plankton (ENVO:xxxxxxxx)" | depth 5 m | reverse complement strand
TGGATTCCTGTTCCTCCAGCGTGTGGATGGAATACTGTATCTCCTGCAGTTTCTGCTTGTGCAGGAGTCATGCACTTGATATCAATTGCATGAATTGGTCTTGGGATGTATGGTTTGAAGTGATTCAAAATTATTTTTTGGCGCTGCAGTGGACGCATTCCTTCAAATGATTCAGAAATGACACGAATGTGAAAATGGTCCTGTGTACCGTTGAGATCAATCGCCTCAACATCACAATCTGGAATCACTCCGCGGATTTCTTCTTCTAACCATTCGCAGGTCACCATGTTGCAGGGCAGGAGGCGCTGTGCTTTCAACCATTGTCCTACTGGCCTAAACATGCGCCGGCCAAAATTAGCACGTGATACCGTGTGGCTGGCCTCGTCTGATGGCCTTGCAATAATCTTCGGATTAATCGGCCAAGTAATTCTCGCTAAAGCGCTACTGCAATCCGATTATGGCCTACTCGTAGTTATTTTAGATGCATTTGCAACAATGTACATTCTGATCGATGCTGGGCTTCCCACTATCATTGCTCGAGATGTTCCTCGCTCTCCAGGTGCAAGTCGAAAGGCTGTGCGGCGCGTCCTTAAATTGCAGGCTTTCATCGCTATTCCGTTCTTGCTCGGTAGTGCCATTGTTTCAACCTCAATATGGGATGATGCTCCATTGGGATTGTTGATGGCTTGTGCTGTGGTGGCCTTTGGGCATATTATGTCCTATCCGCACAAGGCGATGTTGAGAGCTTTGGGCGAGGCTAGAATTGAGTCGGTTCTCAAATTAATTGAGCGCGTAATTACAACAGGATTGTACTATCTTTTCCTGGTAAATGACTACGATTCTCCTACGATTTATGCATGTGGATTTTCAATTGGAGTTTTAATTTCTCTAATTGGAACTTTATGGATTGGTGAGAGGCTTGCTAGAGATGGAAATGACGATTTGCCAAAGGAGTGGAATTCGAGTAAAGCCCTACTGATTTCAGCTCTTCCATTTGCTGTAACTTTAGGCATCTTACCGTATGTCACTAAGTTGGAAAAGTTCCTCCTTGCGGGCCTAGCATCCTATGATGATGTGAGCCTGTATCATGTCGCTCAATTGGCATGGATCGCTGGGCTTATGCTACCGCAAGCAATGCGCGCTGCATTATTGCCTTACCTAGGAGAGGCACGGGATGAGCCTGGAAAATTCTCTGGAAGAATGCTTGCTGCCCATCATTGGACTATTGCGATACTGCCTGTTGGGTTAATTGCAGGTCACCTGATAGTATCGTTTTCAGTCCCTAAGTTCTTTGATTCAAATTATGCTGACGCAGTGCAGGTTTTCGATATACTGCTAGCAGGTTGGGCGATGACATTACTTGCAATTCCTTGGTATGTTGCCCTACAAGCAGGGCATAACCCGTGGAGGTTTACTACGCTGATTTTACTTGTCGTACTTGCGGCAGGATTATCGGGGTGGTTATTGATTCCTGAATATGGGGTGATGGGAGCCGCTTGGGCTAGCGTTATTGGATGTTCGATAATGCTATCATTTTCCAAGCTTCTATGTGGTGATGAAGAGAGATTGAGTGATGGTCTTGCCCTGTTCAGTGTAGCGATTTGCTACTTGCTGTCGATTGGAAGTTCTCTAGCATTAATTGGCCTGCTTACAATGATTCCAGCAAAGAACTCCATTGATTTCTTACGTTCTCAAACTGACTATTTACAGGAAGAGTGAGGTCTTGCCCGTCTGCTAATCTGCTTTCGACAGCATCTGCTAAATCAGCAACTTCTGGCTTACATACATCCATCCATTGCGACATGTCTCCAACATCAACTGCGACAACCGGGCAACCGCACGCAATTGATTCCTTAGCAACTAAGGGACCTGATTCACGAGTTGAAGTGATCAGGCAAACATCAGCAGCTAGCATTCTGTCCCAGACCATGGAACGTGGTTGCTTCTTTAGAGTTGTAATTCCTACTTTCCAACCACGTGTTTCTAATTCCTCGCCAACTCTGAGTGCCAACAGGTGATTTTTTTCTGGGCGACGTGGGTCGGCCGGAAATAGAATGTCGATTTTCGATTTCCTGAATAATCCATTGAATTTCTTCATCGGTTTCAACCATTCATCATCAACATTAACGTGACATGGGATGGTGGTCGAATCAAATCTTGAAAGAGAATCTGAAACAACGACTAGGTGATTTGCAGAGCGTGCAAGCGATTCGATTCTTTTTCCACGATGGTCATTTAATGCAACATCAAAATCATGTCCATGAACTACTGCTATCCAAGGAACGCCATGCTTTTTTGCGATTGATTTAGCCGCATACGCAGCAGGCCAAATAGTGTGACAGATTACGACGTCTGGCTTCCAAGCACTGCTTATTCGGGATGAACTAAATGCTGTTACTGCAGGGAAATCGGGGAACTCCCAATGGCGCTTTACAGCAACTTCAAAATCGCCATGGGTGTATGATTTAGGAGCCTTAGAAACACCCTCCATAGTTGACCTTCGTGCCTCATTCATCCTAAGCATTCTAGGAAGAACGTTGAGGATTTTTACCTCGTGTCCTAGTGATTTTAGCAATTCCGCATGGTCGCTAACAAATGTTCCTCGCGCAACATTTCCCGGCAATGGGAAAAGCCGGGTAACCAGCAAGATTCTCATCGAGATCACTCTAGTGCTTGATGGATTACTGCAAGGTTGTCTGATACACTGGCCTTGTCGTTGAACAAACCAGAGCCTACCACGCAATTTGAGACTCCCCAGTCGCGTAGCATCGCTATGTTGTGGGATTTTACTCCCCCGTCAACTTGGATTTGCACCGGCCTTCCGCCAGCTGCTACTTGTGCATCGATTGCTTTTTTCAATCTTCGAATTTTTGATTCAACAGTAGGAATGAACGACTGTCCGCCGAATCCTGGGTTAACACTCATTATCAGTACAAGGTCGATTTCTGATAATACTTCCAATGCCGCATCAACAGGAGTTCCTGGATTCAAAGTTACTCCTGCACTTGCTCCTGCTGCTCTAATTGCTGTGACGCACCTGTGGAGATGCTTAACCGCCTCAGCATGAACAGAAATGTGGTTACATCCAGCGTCGATATATTGCTGAAATGATTCCTCTGCATTTTCAATCATCAAATGAGCATCGAATGTCGGACCATCTCCTAGTGCCTTGCGCAGCTTAGCAATTACTGGTGGTCCAAAGGTAAGATTTGGTACAAAATTACCGTCCATCACATCGAGATGGAGCCAGTCCAATCCTGCATCAACAGCCTCGCTGCAAGCGTTTCCTAAGTCTGCAAGGTCTGCTGTTAGTACTGATGGTGCGATAATCATCACTACCCTCTCATATCCTCCGAGAAGGGGGCAAGTCATGAGTATTGGGGTGTACAAACCCTCATAGGAGAGCCCACGGTCGGTAGATTAGGTGAGAGAATGGGTGAAGTCATTTCTGTGGGTGATGCTGATTTTGATAGTACTGTGAATGGAAATGAATGGGTTCTTGTGGACTTTTGGGCACCGTGGTGTGGCCCCTGTAAGGCACTAGGACCGATTTTGGAGCAGGTGGCTACTGAAATGCCGGTAACTGTTGCCAAGGTTAACACTGATTCTGATTCAATGAATGCGGCACGCCTCGGCGTACGTGGTATCCCTGCGTTATTCCTTTTCCACAACGGAAAGATGGTTGCGAGCCAAACAGGAATGGTTCCAAAGCCAGCACTGACCAACTGGTTAAACCAACAGATGTCTGCAAGTGATTTCTGATTACTTCAGACTATCTTTACGCTTCTTAGAAGCGCTTCCGACCTCTCGCAGGAATCGCTCTCTAAGTGCTTCATGAAGCCACATACCTTCTTCCAACTCTAGCAGAAGCCCATATGTCAGTAATCTTTCAGGAGGGTTTCCTTCCCAATCGACTGCAGCAGATAACTTACTCCATGGAACTGGAGACTCGGCGACGGCAAGTGTGGCCAGTAGCTCATGTTCCTCACTGGGCATATGGTCAATAATCTCCTCATCAAGGAATTTCAACCAATCTCCGTGAGTGGCTTGGCCGTAGATCTCTAGGAGTTCTAGAGCTAGCGGGTGGCCCCCCGTTAATCGGTGAACATCTACAGGACTCGGTGGGGAGCCATCCATATTTTCTACCCAATCGCTAATCTCGTCTATCGATAATCCTTGAAGTGGTAGTTCTTCGACCAATTCTCTTGTATGTACATCTCTTCTATCGTAGACATTCAATGTTGTTCTTGAGATGAAAACCAACCGCAGCGGGGCTTTCTTTGAGATGTCAAGCAGCGCACCTAACAAATCCCTAGCCTCTTTTGCAACATGATGTACGTCGTCTAACACAATAAGCCAATATGGAGGTGGGCCTCCTGATTCGCCAACGAATCTCTCGCGTATCGCTTGTGCATCTGTAAGATATGCTAGCAATCTGCGACGCCAAGAGTCAACATCGAATTCTGCGCCGGGAGTCAAAGGTAAGGTTTCCATCAACTGATACGGATCATGTTTGTCATCAACTCCGAATCTGTGAAGCAAAGATACTGCCAATCCAACCGCCTTATCCCAAGGCTGGCAAGGATACCAACAAACCGACAAGTGTGGTACTTCGGTCATGTGTTCTCCTAGCCAATTTGCCACCAAAGTCGATTTTCCTATGCCTGCGATTCCGTGAATTACCATACATGGAGAGCCTTTTTCAAACCAAGAATTCAGTTCTTGAATTGGGGTTGTTCTTCCGTGAACCGGTCGTGTCTTTGGAGGAGAGGTGTGGTACGTTGCATGGGCTCCAGCCAGCAATTTTAGCCTACCAGGAGGAGGCAAATCCGAATCTTCGTCTTTCTTTGTAACCAATCCAAAGCGAATGTCTCCGAAGGTAAGAACTCCTTCGTGTTGTGCATGAAGAAGGATTTGTAACACTGACAAATCTGCTTGTAAACGAGTTGCTGCCTGACTGGCTTCTATTTCTAACAAGGTATCTGTTTCGTCACGAATTAGTACTCTTAGTTCTGATAGTTCATCCAATCGCTTCTTGGCTTCACCTCGGCCCTCTTCAGTGAGTTGCCAAGTCTTTTGCCGTCTATCATCGCCGCGAATTGAGCGAGAGTGTTCGCTAACCAAGCGCTTCTTCAACAATGTTCGCATCGCTCTACTGACATTAGGGGGGTGCTGAGCGCAAGCTTCTGCAATCCCTGGTCTTGTTAGGGCAGAGGTTACGACATAGCGATCTGCCTGTTCGTCTTCATCCAAAAGATGGAGCAGTATGCGGTCTTTGACCGCTATATTCACTCGAGGGATATCGCCGGCCACGACTCTCCCTACTATGGTATGGCATTCAACGATTCCCCTTCAATGCCTGAAATCCGTGTGAACATCTTGACCGTAAATCCTTTTGTAAGGAAGATGCCCGAGGAGTATGGCAAGCGCCAGCCGCCGTGCATTGACTCTGATATTTTTGATGATATCAATGAGTTGGGTAACCCTCGCGTCTGGGGCAGATATCGACGGTGATGGAGTCGATGATTCCGTTGATGATTGTATCTATGCTGCCGGAAATTCAACCGTGGATAGGACCGGTTGCCCTGACAGAGATGGCGACGGGACATCCGATTTCAATGATGGATGGACTTCATCGAACCCTAATTTTGCAAAAGATGTTGCAATCCCTCAAAATTATGATTTTACCGATGTTGACCACTCCCCTGATGGTACTGCAATTGCTACCAGCGATGAAAATGGATATTTGCGATTATGGAACGCTACAACAGGTACCAATTTCCGGTCAGTGAATGTTGGAGGAGAATTATCTAGTGTATCATGGTCTGGCGATGGCAGATTTATTGGCGTAACCAGAAATGACGATTCGGCGCATGTTTACTATTCAGACAACTTGTCCAGTGTTCACGGCACAATAAGTGCTGATGTTGGAGGAGGAGACTACCCCTATGACATTGATCTTTCAGCTGATGGAGAAATGGCAGCAATAGCCATCGGACGTTCCGGCAATGGTGGCACTAACGGTGTTGTAAGGATGATTAACATGAGTGATGGGTCAGTAATTCAAAACCTGAATCCAGGTGGCGAAGATAGATTTTATTCAGTTGAGTTTTCCCCTACAGGTAGCCATTTACTAATTGGAAGTAACAATGATTTCTATGTCGTCGAAACCTCATCATGGTCTACGGTTAGATCCGAATCCTCACCTAATGGCGCAGTCAATTCAGTCGATTGGTCACATGATGGAAAGCATATGGCAATTTGCGAAGGATGGGATGGCGGAGGAGCCACAATTCGTCTGTATGCTGCAGGCTCTTGGACCCAAAAGTGGAGTAAATCAATCTCAACGTCCTGCTTGTCTTCAGATTTCTCTCCGGATGGGCGACAAGTAGTCTTTGGAATGAGTTGGTATCAAGGTGATGGAGCAACAGCAAGGATATACGAAGTCTCAACAGGTAACGGCGTAGATAATATTGTCCAGCCTCGACCAGGTAACTGCAGCTCTGGTAGCGGCAACAATTGTGGGCAAAATAACGGACTATCGTGGTCTCCAGACGGTTCGAGAATCGCTCAAGCATTCGGAAGGAACGACGAAGGTTTCTACATTTGGTTCGCAGACTTAGATCCTGACAACGATGGATGGAATACATCTGACCAAGGAGATGGCAGAACCGATGCATTCCCTGATGATGGCACTCAATGGAATGACACAGATAATGACGGGTATGGAGACAATCCACTACCTGCATCTCAAGGAGATGCTTGTCCAAATACTTACGGAACCAGTTTCCAAGACAGATTCGGTTGCCCGGATGGCGATGGCGACGGGTACTCCAATGAAGGAGATGTATTCCCAACCGATCACGAACAATGGGCTGATTCTGATTCTGATGGCCGTGGAGACAATTACTACTACGATGTACAACCATTTACTGAATTGCACATTAATCAAAGGGGCGATGCATTCCCGATGAATCCATCGCAATGGAATGACACTGATGGTGATGGTTGGGGAGATAATTACGACAATGCTTCATGGACATCCATTAGACCAGTAGATGACCCCTCTACTCCAGATGAAGACGAAAGTTGGCCTGGAGAGTATGATTCCGCCGCTACGCAAGTCGACAAGTTCCCTCTGTTCAGATATCAATGGGCAGATAGTGACGGCGACTGGATTGGTGATGAGCCAAACACTCCTCTTTCCGATGGTTGCCCTAACACATGGGGCAATTCTACAGAGGACCGTATTGGATGTAGAGACACTGATGGTGATGGATGGTCTGATGCTACGCCAGATTGGCCAGCTCACCCTACAGGAGATGCAGATGCGTTCCCTGAAGACCCTACCCAATGGAGAGACAGTGACGGTGATGGTTTCGGCGACAATACTTCTGGAAACAATCCTGACGAATGTCCTGGCGAATATGGAACCTCTTCCATCGACAGGGTAGGCTGCCCTGATGCTGATGGCGATGGGTGGTCGAACGCAGGAGACCCGTTCCCAACTGACGGAACACAATGGGAAGACAGAGACGGGGACAACTATGGAGATAACCCAAATGGGAACAATGCAGATGCATTCCCTGATGATTCTAGCCAATGGGCTGATACAGACGGAGACGGATATGGAGACAGGCCAATTCTTCCAAATGGCGACTTTTTCCCCAATGATCCAACTCAATGGAGTGATTTCGATGGCGACGGATTCGGAGACAACTCAGATGGTAATAATGGAGACCAGTGCCCAGAATTATACGGTCAATCTACCATCCCAGCTGCAAGAGGATGCCCTGATTCTGACAATGACGGAGTTGTAGATCCATTCGACGCATTCCCTGAGGACTTCTATCAGCAAACCGACAAGGACAACGATGGTTGGGGAGACAACCAAGCTGTTCCTAACGGTGATGAGTGCCCAGACGAATATGGAACCAGCACTAACAATTCCAAACAAGGTTGTCCTGATGCAGATAACGACTCATGGGCAGATGAAGATGACATGTTCCCCAACGACCCACTACAATGGGAGGACACTGACTTAGATGGCTGGGGAGATAACTACGGTTGGGTTAACACCACAATTGCGGACGAACAAGACATTGGTGCTCTAATCACAATTCGAGACCAGTGGGGAGACGCATTCCCACTAGACCCTAGCCAATGGTCGGATACCGATGGCGATGGCTGGGGAGACAACAGTACAGGAAGGCTTCCTGACGCATTCCCTGTGCGAGTGACTCAGTGGGCTGATACTGACGGAGATGGTTATGGGGATAACCAGAAATTAGGTTCTTGGCAACCTGATGAATGTAATTTGAAGTACGGAGAATCATACGTTGATTACTTTGGGTGCACCGATACAGACAAAGACGGGGTTTCTGACCAAACCGACCCTTGTCCTTACGACTCGACCATCAGCTCTGGGTTGAGAGGTCAGGTCCAGTGTGCATCTTTCGATGACCACGACGATGATGGAATTCCTAACAAGTATGATGCTGACTATGTGGCAGGTAGCGAGGATGACGCCGCTGGTTTGGATAGTGAAATTATCGTATTGATTGCCTTGCTTGTATTCCTTATGGCGGTAATATCAGTTGCAATGATTGCAAAGCAAGCTGGCAGAAGAAAGGCAGCATACAAGCGTGCTGAAGAGATGAAAGTATCCGCGATGTTCCAAGAAGAAGAGGCTAGAAGACTTGAATGGATTGACTATTATGTCGCACAAGGTGATACTGCGAAAGCAATGGAATTGGGCTGGCAGCCCCCTGCAGACGTTCCACAATGGCAACAGCACCAGATGCAACAAGAACAGGCACAACAGGAAGCAATTCCTACAATGTTCAGTCTAGATGATATGTGATCACTCTTGCTGTACTCTTGCTTTTTCTCTGCGAGCTTTCTCTGCAAGACTATCGTCGAATGCTAAGAAGTCAAGATTAGCCCACGCTTCATCGTCATCGAGCGCTGCAAGCGCTTCGTTATCACTTAGCAGTTGTTCTACTGTGATGTAAGTGGGATTCGTTCCATCCAATAACTGGTATTGATGACCGGGAAGAACTAGCCAATCCTTCGGTAAATCATTCAATCTCTCTCTAAGATGAATCAATGATTCGCGCTGTGCATTTACATCGCCACCAAATAAGTCAGTTCTTCCACAACGACCCAAAAACATGCAATCGCCACTGATGACAACGCCTTCACCGATGAACGTCATGTGCCCGGGAGTATGCCCTGGTGTGCAATGAGCTTCTAGTTTCAATTCCCCTATTTCCTGAATAACGAATGAATTGGCTTTGTTGTTCCATTCATTGTTTGAAGGACCATTCCATCCGCGTAATGCCTCATTTTCATGTACCCAAACTTGCTTTTCTTGCAAGCCATCTACGCCCTTAGAATGGTCCCAATGTGAATGTGTAAGCCAAACTTGTTCAAGTTCCCAACCATTCTCTTTACACACATTAGACCAGAATTCCGAGAAGAATGGGTCGACAATCACCGCTTTGTTGGTTTTCTTACAAACCAATAGGTGGTTGAGATTGTCCCATTCGCCCAACTGCGCCTGTAAAACTAGCATTTTTTCAGTCTCTAGAATGCAATCTGCCATCTTCGCTCACCAATGGCATGAACCGCATCACTTCTAAGGGATGACGCCCATGGTATACCATGGGCAGAGAGCGAATGCTGGCTTTGGTTCTTGCCGGGCTGCTGGCAATCATGGCCCCTAACGCATTTGCAGATGCTGATAATCTCAGCCTAAATGCAACAATTATCGATGCTCCAGACAAAGGCTGGTACGGCAGTGGTGACGTTGTTGAATTAACTGCATCACTTGCTAATGATGGGGAGGCGACCAGTATAGTAGTCGACCCTTCTTGTGACGAAGTTCTCAGGGTTTGGAGCCAATCTGTTTTGGTGTATGACGGAACAGAAGCATGTCTCGACCAAAGTAGAGGCATGGATATCGATGCATTCTCGACTACTAGTTTCGATTCACTAACATGGGACTTGACCAATTCTCAAGGAGAGATTGTGCCTTCAGGTGATTACATGGTAGAGTATTTTATCCCGGGTGAAGAACTCTCTTCTTCGGTTCCTGTACACGTTCAATCGCCTTTTGACATCCCTGAAGGTCTAGAATTGAGTGTCATCGCTACCGCACGAGAGGATGTCTTCTCTGAAGCAGAACCGGTAATCATCTCCGTTAGACTTCACAACTCATTGAATGAAGATGTTGCTCTTGATTTCGGAGAGTGTAAATTGATTGTCAACTCGGAGTTGTTAGGTGAGTGTGGGCCAAACAGTTTGCTAGCTAATCAAATTGTTACGATTGCTCAGATTCCTTACCTAATGGAAATTGGAACTAATGAGTTCGCTGTCTCCATCGGCGATAGTGAACTATCTCAAACAATTTCATTTGATGCTTTATCCGATTCTGACCAAGGAATAAACTCAGGCAACCTTGATTCCATTTCCCTAGACTTAGTTCTCGAAGGAGACAATCAGTTCGGTGAAATGGAATCTTTTAGCCCAGACATTTCAATATTCAACAATGGGCCTGAAGATGTTGCAATTGACTTCTCAACATCTTGTCGTGGCGAGATTTGGGTCCTAGACTCTTCAGGCAATGTTGTCATGGATTCCCGTTCGATGAAAGAGTGTTCAGAAAATGAAGTTGAATACCAATTACAGCCAGATACAGCGAGATCTTTCACACAACCGGATTGGAACTTTATTGACATGTTTGGATGTCATCTTCCACCGGGTGATTTACTCGTAGTGATGGAAATTCCCGAACACGACCTGTATGCTTCAGAATTCATCACTTTAACCAGAGAGCGTGACACGTATTGCGAGGATGATTCTTTATTCATCGATGCTGAGCTCAGCGGCGAGGACCTACTAACTGTAATCCCATCTGTGATTGGTGATGAGTTTGAAATGTCTTGGTTCACAATTTGCGGATTGGAAGCCGCTTTGTTCAGCGCTGGAGAACAGATCGATATGCATCTTTCTGAATGCGATTACCTTGAGCAGTTCTCAGTACAAGCATCTGAAATTGAGTTAAGTCCAATTGAATTTGACATGGATGGATTAGATGATGGAGAATACACTCTGTTCTTCGAAACTACCACATATCCACAAGTTCGCTCATCGGTTAGTTTCGATTGGCCAATAGTCTTCGAAGAAACAAGCGAAGAAGAAGTCACTGAAGAAACAGAAGTTGCTGTTTCAAGAATTATCTCAGGAACATGGAGTTTAACATCTAACGAATTGGGAACCTGCTGGTTACTCAACTCTCCTGATGAAGGAATCCTAACCCTTTCTGGTGCTCAAGGACTTGTCAACTGGGCTCCTGAACGCGGTGCAACAGGCGAGTACCTAATCTATGAATCTGAGGCTGTACCAGAATGTTCCGATTTCGCTGCAGTTTCATTTACTGTTGAAGAAGTGTATTCGCAAGGAGTAATTACTGAAAGTGTTGAAGAAGATTCAGAAGTTGTTGAAATTATTCCAATTGAAAGTGATAGCGAGGAGATTAGTCCTGCTGTCGTCACCATTGGAGTCGTTGTTGCCAGCAGCGGAATTCTCTCCCTTCTTGTTGCAATAATCGCTACAAATGAGTCATGGAGAATCCCTGCAACCAGTGCAGGACTCTGGTTCCTAGGATTGGTTGGAAGAACTAGTGAAACGAGTGATGGACGTTACCAAAGAGGGCGGTTAATGGGTTACCTAACAGCAAACCCAGGTTGTCATTTCCGTGCATTAATGGCTGCTCTAGAAATGTCGAATGGACAAATTACTCATCACCTAAAGATTCTCGAAGATGAAGATAGAATTTGGAGAAGAGCTGATGGTCGTTTAGTTAGGTTCTATCCATTCACCTCAAACCTTCACCCAGGAATTCTAGATGACGAGCTACCAATGCCTCCTCTATCTCCAGACCCTAACAGTTTACAGGGCAAGATTCTGCGATTGTTAGATGATGATGGACAACTGAATCTATTCCCAACTCAATCTGAGTTGGCACACCGTCTAGAGAGATCACAACAACTGGTTAGTCACCACTTGAGAACGCTTCAGAAGTACGGACTGGTCGAGAAAAAGAGGAGTGGCGTGAGAAACAGATATTGTTTGACTCGAGAGGCCGTGTTCTTACTTGAGACTACTGAACTCTAATTCTGTAGATGGTTTCAAGGCAATTACATATGTCGACTACTCGCCCCGTAGGGGCGAAGAGGCGTTTTGATGTCGGATTATATTCCACAGAATACAGAACTATCCTGGCAGAAGGCCTGGGAAGATTCTGGCATTTTCAATGTAGAATATAATGAGGGTAACCCTGTATTCTACTGCCTCGAAATGTACCCATACCCGTCAGGAAAAATGCATATGGGGCACGTTAGAAACTATTCTATTGGTGACGCAGTAGCCCGATACAAGAGGCTGATGGGATTCGATGTTCTCTACCCTATGGGATTCGATTCATTTGGAATGCCTGCAGAAAACGCTGCTATTGCTGAAGGTGGGCATCCTCATGATATTACTGAAAAAAATATGGCTTCAATTACAGAACAAATCAAGCGCATGGGATTCTCCTATGACTGGAGGCGACTTGTCAAAAGTCACGACCCACAATACTATCGCTGGAACCAATGGTTTTTCTTAAAATTCCTTGAGAGAGGCCTTGCTTACCAAGAGTTCGCTCCCGTTAATTGGTGTGAGCCGTGCAGCACTGTTCTTGCGAATGAGCAAGTAAAGGCAGGAAGATGTTGGAGGTGTAATGCACCAGTTATCCAAAAGGGGATGAGTCAGTGGTTCCTAGACATCACAAAATATGCTCAAGAGTTACTCGATGGTTTGGAAACAATAAATTTCCCACAGAATGTAAAGGCCTTGCAGCAGGATTGGATAGGACGCTCTGAAGGAGCTGAAATCGAATTTGCAGTGGAAGGAATGGATGCAAATATCCGTGTTTTCACTACTAGGCCAGATACTCTGTTTGGTGTTACATTCGTTACTTTGGCCCCAGAACATGAATTGGCTCAGAAACTAGTATCTGGCACCCAGTATGAACATGATTGGAAGATTCTACATGATGAAATAATCACAATGAGTGAATTTGACAGAATCAAAAATATGGGTAAGAAAAAGGGTGTTCCTACTGGAGCGTTTGCTATCCATCCCTTAACCGGCGACAGAATCCCTATCTGGGTTGGTAATTTCGTTATAGCATCATACGGCACTGGTGCTGTGATGGCTGTTCCTGGTCATGATGAAAGAGACTTTGAATTCGCCAAGAAATACGATATTCCAATAAAACGTGTTTTGGTTATGTCTGAAGATGAATCTGCTGATAGTGAACTAAAATCTGCTGAATGTGATTTGGGTTGGATGGTAAACTCTGGAATCGAAGGATTTGATGGCCTGTATGGTGCTGAAGCAAAATCTGCAGTTTGCGAGGCGCTTGAAAAAATAGGCGCTGGAAATGGTACAATCAATTGGAAAATTAGGCCTTGGCTGATTAGTAGACAGAGGTATTGGGGAACTCCAATTCCAATAATTCATTGTGATTCTTGTGGAGCTGTGCCAGTTCCAGAAGACCAACTGCCAGTCGAATTACCGAGAGATGTTATTTTCGATGGCAAAGGAAACCCGCTCGAAACCAGTGAATCTTTCCTAAATGTGGATTGTCCAAAATGTGGTAAGCCTGCAAAGAGAGAGACCGATACAATGGACACATTCGTAGACTCTTCTTGGTACTTCCTAAGATTTACAGATTCAATGCAGACTGAGAACTGTTTCAATCCAGAAATCGCAAACCACTGGATGAATGTTGATTTCTACTGTGGGGGTATTGAACACGCTCAAATGCACTTAATCTATGCTAGATTCTGGACAAAGGCATTGCGCGACATTGGATTACACAATATTGACGAACCATTTGAAGAGCTGCTTTGCCAAGGTATGGTCAACAAATCAGCACCGTGGTGTGAGCCTTGTGGAATTACATTGTCTGTCGATCATGCTGGCCAGCAATGCCCCCAATGTAGTTTCATACTAACCGAGAGAAGTGCGAAGATGAGTAAAAGCCTCGGAAACACCGTTTCTCCAGAAGTAATGATCGAAAAATACGGAGCAGATACAGTACGATTGTTCATTCTGTTTGCTGCAAATCCTACCGCTGGAATGGATTGGTCAGACTCAGCACTTGAGGCAAATTACCGACAAATGGTCCAATTGTATGGAATGCCTTCCAATATATTGGAATGGAACGGTGGTGCTAGTGAAATCGATTTGTGGATGCAGGCCCGTCTCAAACAGAGATGCTTGCAGTGGCAGAATGCAATGGACAATTACGACTTACGTGGTGCTGTAGATGCAAGCCACTTCGACTTGGTTAAAGACCTGAATTGGTATCGTAGAAGAGGAGGAGAGAATCCAGAAGTTGGTAAGGAAATCCTCAATGTATGGACACACATGATTTCTATCGCTACACCTCACCTAGCAGAAGACTGGTGGAAAATGCAAGGCAACACCGATTTGATGGCAGGAAGAGTCTTCGATTTACCTGGAGAATTGAGCGAGGAAGAAGTTGCAGCACTAGAGGCCGAATCTTATCTTCGCTCATTCCTAGAGCAAGCAAGAAAAGTTGCTAAAATTGCTGTTAAGCACATAGGCAGTGAACCTAGTCATGCCACAATACACATTTCGAGACCGTGGAAGAGAGAGTTGGCAAAAGCAGCGATTGAACACATCAATTCGGGTGAAAATGTCAAAACTTTCGCCGGAGTTTTGTCCGGATTACCATTCGCTCAAGGTGAAATGCGAGGAGAAATCATGGGATTCTGGGGTAAGAGAATGCTTCCTCAAATCTTCAAATGGTCAGATGAGGAAAAGCAGATGATCAGTGGTGCATTGAATGAAGGTGATATTCTAAGTGCTGCTTCAGACTTCATCTGTAGCGACCTAGGACTCACTAGCGTCGACATCGAGGCCGGAGTCACTGACGTCGGTCGGAGTGGTTCCGCTATTCCTTTGTCCCCCTCCATCGTTTACAGTTGAGTTAGTCTCTGCACCTACTTTCGGCACTGGCTTAGGCGGTAGTGGTGGCTGTGGTTTGAAAGTAACATAAGCCGCTACTGCAACTAATATTCCTGCAATTATGAATAAAATCGTAATCAGTGGGAATGATTCTTCTTCATCACTACTAGCTTTGGTATCATCGCTGGTTTCTACAGTACAACCTGTCGAAGACACTACTTCGCCTACTGGTGTGGAAGGGCAAAGGTCGTTCAAGTTGTGAACACCATCACCATCATCATCTAACTGAACACCAGAACAACCCTCAGAATCTACATCCATGCCACTAGGTGTGTATCTGCATTCGTCATCTGAATCCATAACTCCATCGTTGTCATCATCATCATCTTCGGTTGTATCAACACATCCGTCTTGGTCCAAATCCATCCCAACACCTGCTTGCCCAACATAGCCTCGTGGACAGAGGTCTTGTGAGTCACTAATCCCATCAGAATCATCGTCTGTATCTTCCAAATCGTCATGGCATCCGTCACCATCATGGTCGAATGATGCGTTCCAATTTATCTCACCACGAGGACAATCGTCTGACAAATCCAAGACATTGTCACCGTCGTCATCCGCATCTCTATCTGCGTCTCTACAACCATCTTGGTCGTGATCGATATCGTGTTCACTAACCCAGTCGAATGAATCGGATGGGCATTCATCGTATTCGTCGAGAATACCATCACCATCGGTATCATTTTCACAAGCATCGCCAATTCCATCTCCATCCAAATCTGATTGGTCATCGTAAATTTCAGGACACTTGTCTAACTGGTCAACGTATCCATCACCATCGGTATCGACGTCTTCGCAGCCATCTTGGTTTTCATCGTTCTCGATTGTAGATGTCCAGCCTACGGGCCCCTCTGGGCATTCATCGTAAAGGTCGAATATTCCGTCTTCATCATCATCTAAGTCTTCAGATGCGTCTCTGCATCCATCACTATCATGGTCGGTTATTGGTGATGAAATCCAGCCTGTCTCTCCTGGCGTGCAATCATCCCAATCATCTCCGATTGAATCGCCGTCATCATCGTCATCACATGGATCGCCGTACAAGTCACCATCGGTATCTAGTTGCTCTGGATTCGCGACTCTAGGACAATTGTCTGAACCGTCTGTAATACCATCTGAATCGTGGTCTCTTGCATAATTCCAAAGGGCAATATCGCTATACCCTGAAGATGAAACACTGAAATTACCCATTGTAACAGTGTTCTGTATAGCCATCCCAATCAATGGTGATTCATCCAGCGCAAAGTGGAGTGAACGAGCAACGTCGTCACCAGAGCCGCCTGCTGAAACCGCCCAAACCCATTCATTGGCAGGGTCGATTTGGGCAACGAACACATCTCTCTTTTCGCCATTGGAGTCTTTGTCAGATAGTTGGTCCACGCCCAAAGTAAAAGCCGAAGTGTATGTTCCTGTAACGATAACGTTGTCCTTAGAATCGATGATTAGGGTTTCAATCAACTCCCAACCGCCGCCACCAGCATTATTCACATTGTTCCATATTCCATTTGATGTGATAGTGGCGTGGAACATATCTCTCCAACCGTTCGATGTTGCGTTAATGAAACCAAACGTTGCAGTCCCTTCTAATTGACCAACTATGTGAACGGTTCCTGTGCTGTCAACCGCGCAATCATTAGCCCATTCTTCACCAGTTCCTCCGGCAAATGAAGTCCAGGTGAAATTGCCGGTACCGTCCAATTGTGCAACATAAATATCTGCTTCGCCTAGCGAATCTGTTCGTTCAACGAACATTATCGAATCAATAAAAGTCCCTGTGACGTGAAGGTATCCATCCAAAGAGTAGCACATACCACCGAAGGCCTCAATGCCACCAGGGCTGTTAATTCCATTAGCCCACAACAGTTGACCATTTTCATCATAGTGTAGTAAAGCTAAGCTAGTTCCTTCAGCCCCAGACAATAATTCATTCTCTACCCACAAGAACCCCTTGTGGAAGATTCCTACAGAAATCCCACCGTTGGGACCTACTGCCACATCGAAACCTGTAAGGTCATCTTGATTTGAAATGGTTCTAATCCAAATTGGAGTAATCGTGTTTCCTGATAGAGCGAAACGCCCGACGAAAGCGTCTCCTTCTTGATTGTCTTGACTTTTGTTAAGTGTAAAGGATGACATGTTCATCTCACAAGCTTCGCCCGCTGTCCCGAGACAAAAGTGTCCAAGCAGAATTAAATCTCCTGAGTTGTGAAGTGCTATTGCATCGATTCCGTCAGCACCTGTACTACCGAAACTGAAAGCAGCGGTCCAATTTCCTGTCGCATTCATTATTGCAATATACATGTCCGTATCGCCAGAAAGACCTACTGCTCCTAAACCGATATCATCGAACATAATCGCTGAGGTAAAAGAGCCTGCTGCTACGGTACTGCCATCATCCAAAACGACATGTCCAGCAAGAAGGTCTTCATCAAATCCGCCTCCTGAAACAGCCCATCCCAAGGGGCCTTGGTCCTCATCTGCAACAGATAAGATTGGAAGGACCATGACCAAAACAACGGCTAAAACCAATATGCGTCGCATACACTCCCATCTGCTTCTCTCACTTGAAGTGATGGCATAATTGTCCACAACATCAATGCTGTATCACAACTTGGGATTTACATGGGCAGAGTATTCTCTCACACTACTAGAGAGCAGATGCCTCCAGAACAAGTCAAAAAAGGCCTTGCTGCTTTCAGAAATCCCAGCAAATGGCCGGACTGGAATAGCAGTGCCAAGAGTATGCTAGCTACGCAACCTGAGTCGCTGGATGAAGGCGATCACATCGCAATTTTCCAACTAATCAAGGGCAGCCTAATAGAAACAAAATGGTTGGTAAAATCGATTCGTGAAGGAGAAGATTTCTGTGAAATTGAGTTATTGGGAGAGGGTCAAAGCAGAAATGAACGCCCAATTGCAAAGGGTTTGAAGAATCTGAAAATTTCAATCACATTCCTTTACCAAGAAGACGGGGGCATTGAAGTGCACGCTAGTTGCGAAGTTTCACTGATTCTTTCAGTGTTTTCTAAGCAAATTAATGCGTTTATGAAAAAACAAGGTGAGCAGTTTATCTCTGATTTATCAAGGATAGAATGACCGGTTTGTCTATGAAATGGGGTCTTCCTGACAATAACATGGCAGAAGGCGGTTCAAAGAAAAATGGCCGCCGTGGCAAGAAGCCAAGAAAGCCAAAACAACATGGTGGACCTGCGAAGGATTTGCTGATTGAAAGGCATGCTGAATACGACTCTGCTGCAAAAAAGGCTGCGAATGAAAGGTTCTTACAAAACCCTCTACCAATCGCAATCCCAGAAGATTTTGAGGAACCTAGGCGCTTTTCATTCGAATGGGGAAATAATCCTGTGACTCTGAAGACTGAATCTGTTCTAGCTGCTAAAGTAGTTCGACGTGGCGAATTTGGATGGCTATCGGATGAGAGGGTCGCTGAAATCGGAGAAATGGTTGACGACTTAGATATGACTCTAGACCAAGCACTATCTTTGCGAAGTGCCCTACTGCAACAAAAAACAGTCTACTCACACGGACAACTACAATCAAGAGGGAAAGCGATTGCTAGGCTATACAGAGAAGGCATGAGCATTGTTAAACTATCAAAGAAATTCGATTTCCCGCCAATGAATGTATTCCGTGTTGTACTCAAAGAAATGGGATGGTCGAAATCTAGAATCAAAGAAACGCTGCGTGCACCTTCAAAATTCAAAGAAAGAGAAAGGAATGAATTCAAAGCAGCGGAAGCCGCTGACAGAGTTAGCAATGTTGACCAATCTGAAACTCATTCAAGAGCAGACCTTTTCGAGGACATTCTTGCAGATTGGTTTGAAGAACAAGGCGTGAGAGTTCGACGTCAGGGTGAGATGGTGAAAGAACAAATGGCCGAACATGGAAGGCCAGTGAACACTCCAGACTTGTTATTCTTAGACCATGTAGAAATTAATGGCGAACCTGTTGCATGGATAGATGCTAAGCATTTCTACGGCGCTGATGTCAACTTTCAAAGAAAGAAAATCGTTAGACAGGCTGGACGTTATGTCGATACATGGGGCCAAGGAGCCTTAGTGTTCAGACATGGTTTCTGTGAAAATGTCCACATCCCGGGCACAATATTACTTGACTGCGGTCCCTTGAACCTAGAACCGCTAAATCAGCCTACTGAAGAATAGTTTCTCTAACACCTAAGCCAAGCGCCCTAAGCCTTTGTGCTAATTCACTGGTATCAAAATCCGATTGCAAATTCCTTGGTACGACGATTAAAGAAGTCCCTAACATACACAAATGGCAACTCATCGTATCATCCGAATACTCTTGCACTGTACTGAATAGATTTGCTCTCGCACTTTCATCTAGCAATCCAGATTCTAGTGCGAAGCGGTCTGCTTCTTCTAGCAAACTACTCCAAACACTCGGATTCCAGTCAAACTTCTCCAACCGTTCAACTGCTGAATCACCAGCTTCTGTTATCTTCATTTTCCATTCGGGATTGTCAATATAATCCGAAGTGTGCTTTTCTCCCTCAGGATCCCAAACTAAAATTGCAGGGCAACCGACATCAAAGCCGTATGCTTTACCTGGGAAAGGAGGGCTTCCGGGATTAACTCTCAATTCACAACCTCCCGCCCATAGGCCAAGAATATCTCCTAAGCCCCCCGAAAATTTCCTTTCGATTCTATGAGCAAGTCTGGCAAGCTGGCCTTCGTCGCCACGGTCAAACAACTCACCAAGAGCAAGGCTGGTCGCAAACAGCCCCGCAGCGGACATGCCGAATCCTTGTGAAACTGGCAACTCTAGCTGCACATCAATACCGACTGATGATTCTATGCTGAATAATTCTCTAAATGCATTTAGCATTTCAAGATACAATTGTTCCCCCTCAACAAACGGACTTCCGTCCATTGAAGTTACCGTAATCATGTCAGAGCCTTTTGGTAGAATACGTACTGTCGACAAAACACCATCCTCTAGACAAAAACCGGCTCCTTTGGAGCCCTGATTTCTAGCCAGTAGGGGTTTTGAGTGAACTGAGAAAAGGAGTGTCACGTGACCTCCAACATGTAC
>CEUM01131336.1_pt1 | contig 20290 bp, 10 predicted proteins | sample 356421 | NCBI WGS metagenome assembly CEUM01 (sample SAMEA2622716, study PRJEB7988) | marine metagenome | biome: marine biome (ENVO:00000447); feature: surface water layer (ENVO:00002042); material: "saline water (ENVO:00002010), including plankton (ENVO:xxxxxxxx)" | depth 5 m | reverse complement strand
AACGCGGCGAGACGCGCACCGCGCGCCGAGACCCCCGCGCGCGCGACGGCGCGCGACCGAGACGCGACCGAGACGCGACCGAGACCGGCGGTCGACGTCACGCGCACAGAACGAACGCTCGCGACGCGCGACGCCATCCTCTCCCGAGCGCGAACGCCGCGACCGCGCGCACGTTGCGTCCGCGCTCGTCCGCGCTCGGCGCGCTCGGCGCTCGTCGACGGGTCGCCGCGAGTGCGCGCGACGACGTCTCGCGCCCATCGCCTCATTCCATCACCGCGCCATCGCGACGCCGACCGACGCGCGCGCTCGCGGCGTCGCTCGAACGCTCGTCTCGAATTCCTCGTCTCGCGCGCGCTCGCGAACGCCCTCGCGCGCGCGACGCGCGACCGAACCGGCGCGCGCGCGCGAGGAGAGATTGCCGTTGAGATTCCACCGCGCGCGTGAGGACGCGAAGTCATGCCGTCGCCGGCGATGCAGATCGTCACCTTCGACGGGGAGTACGCGGAGGATAATGTCATCGCGTGCTTGCCCTCGAACAGCGCGTCGTGGGAGTCGAGGTACCAAATCGTCGCCATCATGGGGCCGCAGAGCTCGGGGAAGTCGACGCTGCTCAACCACGCCTTCGGAACGACGTTCGTGGAGATGGACGACAGTCTCGGACGGTCTCAGACGACGCAAGGGGTGTGGTTGTCTCAAGGTGAGACGTGTGAGACGCCGACGCTGGTGATGGACCTGGAGGGAACGGATGGAAGAGAACGCGGGGAGGAGGACACGGCGTTTGAGAAGCAGACGGCGCTCTTCGCCATGGCGAGCGCGGACGTGTTGTTGGTGAACATATGGTGTAACGACATCGGACGCGAGCAAGCGAGCGGGAAACCGCTGTTGAGGACGATTTTTGAGGTGAATTTGAAGGTTTTTTCGCCGGAGAAGAAGATTGTCTTGTTGTTTGTCATTCGCGACAGGTCGAAGACGCCGTTCGAGCGACTGGTGGAAAATTTACGAGCGGACGTGGAAGCCATCTGGCGAGGCATCACGAAACCGGAGAGGTACGCGAACAGTGAGATCACGGATTTGTTTGAGTTGAAGTTCACGTCCCTGCCGCACTACGAACACGAACACGAATCGTTCGTCGCCGAGGCGAAGGCTTTGCGCAACCGTTTCGACGCGCCTCGATCAAACGAGGATAGTTTACGCGCCGAGCAAGCGGCGGTGCCGATCACGGGTTTGGGCGTGTCCCTTCGAGAGGTTTGGTCCACGGTCAAGGCGAATAAGGATTTGGATTTACCCGCACACAAGATCATGGTGGCCACCGTGCGATGCGAAGAAATCGCCGACGCCGCGCACGCGCGACTCGCCGAGGACGAGGAATTGACGAGCCTGCTCGGCGAGGCGAAGCAAGGAAAGGTGTCGCACCTTTCGTCGAGACTCGAAAAGTTGACGAACACCGCGGTGACGCCGTACGATGACGAGGCAAAATACTTTGTCAAGGATGTTCGCGAGGCGAAACGCGCGGATTTGAAGGCACGCATCGTCAAGACTCTCGGCGAAGTCACGGCGTTACACCTGGATCACGTCCGCGGCGAGATCGTTTCGTCGCTCGTGCACGAAGTGAATTCAACCCTGGGCGATGCGTCGGTGGCGTACGCGCAGGCTAAGAAGAAGGGCGGAGACAAGGTTGGATTCACAGAGTTTATCAAGGGCAAATTCTCGACACTCGACGCGGAGTGGGAGAGCAGACTCGACGATGCGCTTCCGACGGACGATCTCTCTTGGGCCGAGTTCGTCATCGCTCAAACGAAGGAGTTTCAAAAAGAAATCGATCAAGCGGTCGACACTCTTCGAAAGGAGCGAATGAACCTCACGATTCACGCGTGCGAACGCGCCATGGAACGCGCCGTCGGTTCTCAAGCCATTGGGTTGTTGGAAGAGGCTCCGCGCGACATGTGGCACAGGATGCGCCAGATGCGGACGGCTGCGGTTGAAAAGTGGGACAGTGAAGTCGCCGAGACTGTTGATGAGTTTGATCCGAACGCGGAAGAGCTCGAGCACTTCCACGACAATATGCGTAATAGAATCACAGAGGTGGTGGAGGCCAAGTCGCGCGACGCCTCGGCGGCCGCGTTGGCGCACATGAAGCAGGCTTTCGCTCGCGTCTTCTCCAAAGATTCGAAAGGTTTGCCTAGAACTTGGCGTCCGTTGGATGACGTGGCCGCCATCAATAGAAAGGCGCAACGCGAGGCGTTGCGCGTGCTAGCGCTCCTCGCCGTCTCGCGCTTGGACGACAACGTAGATGAGAAGACTGATGATGCACACATCAAGGCGATCGAAACTGCCCTTTACGGATTGATCCCCGCGGTAGTGCAACCGACGACAGGCGCGGACGAGGCAAACGAGGAGCCCAAGGCGAAGGAGGACGTTTCCGCGTCGCTCCCCACGGAGTGGGAAGACGCCAATGACGACGACGTCATGTTGAGCCCGGCTGAGTGCCGCACCGTATGGCTTCAGTTCGAGTCGGACACTCTGTACGCCGTCTCACAAGCGATGGCGGCGAAGGAAGCCGCTCGACGCGCGCTCACGGGTGGTGCACCAATCTGGATGATTGTTTTGCTCATCGTGTTGGGCATGAACGAAATCAGGTGGCTTCTCACGCATCCGCTCACCTTGTTCATCCTCGTCGCCGTCGGTCTCTACGCGCGCGCCATTTACAATCAGCTGGACGTCGCGTCCGCCATGCAGCTCGGATTAATCCCGGGACTCACCGTCCTCGGCACGAAAATCGTTCCCATCGGTTTGAGCATATTGAAAAAGCTTGCCGACGAGGGCGCGGCGTCGTGGTCCCCTGACCCCACGCCCGTGCCCGCGGCGCCGGCACCGACGCCGGGAACGGTGTTTCACGCCGGCAGGGATCCCAACGAGCCGCGTCAGAACGCAGATATCACCGCCGACGGCGTGCGTCAGCGAACCACCGCCGACGCGCGATGACGCCTCCTCCGACCCGTCTCGCGGTAGACCCCCCTCTGCGTTCACATCGCCTCGCGTCGCGTCGCGTCGCGCGTTCCAAGGGTACGTATGCGTGTCATATTTCACATGTTCTATCTTTTAATTTTCCTCAATCGTCCTCGATCGCGTCGAGACGCGTCCATCCGTTCTCCGCGCGTCGGCTCCGACCTCGACCCCGCGTCCCGAGATCACCCGGCGGCCCCCCCCACCGCGGTCTCACGCGCCGCCTCGCGCGCGCGCCCTCGATGCGCGGACTCACGCCTCCTCTTCCGCCGACGATCCGAGGTTCGCGACCCACTCAAACGCGGGATCACCGATCATCCAAAACAGCCCGAACACGGCCACCCCGCCCCACCGCGCGGCGCCTCGCGCGTGTCGCATCGTCGGCATCGTGTCCACATACGTCGCCGCCCACTGCGAGCGAGGGATGACTTGTTTCGCGATCTCTCTGAGCATGGCGACTCTCACGAGACGCGCGCGCGCGTTGTGACGGTGGAGGACCGCGATCGATCGAGCGTCCCCAAAGTGGATTTTTGTCCCGAGCTCGAGCTCGAACGCGCGAGGAAGGGATTCGCGACGACGTCGAGCGTCGTCGAGCGTAAAAATCGGGAAAGTGCGAGGACGAAACATGGTGCGTTCGACGACGAACGCTCGAGGGAGGAGGACGGGACGAGACGTCGATGTGATTTCTATCGTTGATACATTGTTTCGGCGGCGAACCGCCGACCGAGGCGAGGCGAGGACGTGCGCGCGCGTCGTCGCGTCACGAGGACGGACGAGCGTCCACGGCGTCGTAGGTCACGAAAGGACCGTCGTAGGTCACGAAAGAACCGTTCGGTGATTTCTCATCGTCGGCGGTTTCGCGGTACAGATCCGCGGCGTCGGCGCGAATGGCGACCACCATGTCCGCGCTCGCCTTGAGAAACAGCGCGCCGCCGAAGACGAGCGCCGCCGATACCTCGCCGACGAAGAGGAACAACGCGAGGGAGAGACCGCCGAGAGCGAGAGAGACCGTCACCTTGAGCGCGGTGGTCGTGTGCGATGGACGCCAGTGGATCGTCATCGAGCCGAGCGCGCACGCGCGAGTGCCGATTGGATAGTCACCGGTCGCGGACGTCGACGCGGGCGGCGCGCGCTCGAGATCGCCGGGGGCGGACGCCATCGGTGCCGATACCTCGGCGGCGGCGGCGGCGGCGACGCGCGCGGTGTCGCGACTCGACGCGACGCCGAGTGAAGACGCCGCGGGTGTTGGTCGCGTCGCGAAGACGACGTCGGGACGCGTCGACGGGTGCGTTCGTTCGAGCGTCGACACGAGGACGAGGCGGGCGAGAGAACGCGACCTTCTATGATGACTAGACTTATTTTAAAAAATGATGTCGTGCGTGTGCGTCGCGCTCGTGTTGAACGCGCGTTACGAGCTTCCCGAGAAGAAGTAGAGGGAGTTCGCGGCGGCTGTGGCGATGATGTCCTCCTTCGGATGCCACGCCATGTGAAGGATTTTGCTCGCTCGGAAATCAGCCGGAGGAAGGCTGAACAGTTCGTTGACATTGCCGGCGCCGGCGGCGCCGCCGTAGTATCCGTTCCCTCGAGTCTTCGGTCCGAGCCTACCGCGCGGATCCTTACTGACTTCAAACTGTCCTCCCGATTCGCCCTCGTCGTCGATCGCGGTGTTGAAGCTCTTGAAAACGTTTCCGTACGAGCCGGTGGCGACGTGAGAGCCGTCGTGGTTGATGCAACATTGGAATTTGTCGAAAATGGAGTCATTCTCGTACAAATCGCACAATTTGGGACGGAGACTCTCTCGAACGTTGATGATTGCCACGGGTGCCTTTTCCATGTTCAAATCCCACAACTTCAGGGTGAGGTAGTCTCTCGCGAGGAGGTACCGACCGTCTCGACTAAATTTGATATCGCTGATGCTTGCTATGATTTCGGAGAAAAAACTTTTCTTCTCCGCTGGCTCTGGAAGCTGAAACAACTTGCAGTGCGCGTCGCACACGGCGTTTTGGCGTAAATCTGTCAAACGAATCGTCCCCTTACTCGACGAGTACGCCAAATAGTTGCAATATTTCGGATGAAATTCGGCGCACGTGATGACTTCGCTCAAGTCTTCCATGTTGGTCGGCTTTATGTCCACAATGTTGAAACTCTGTTGATTGCTCTCGAGATGCCACATGTTGATTCGCAAATCATCCGCACTGATGAAGGTTTCCCCATCGCTGTTCACGCTCAGAGAGTTGATGTGATACGCGTGCGCGTTGGCGTACGTGCGCCGATTGCGCGCCGAGAAGACGCTCTCTCCCCGAACGACGGATGGAATCTTCAAAGACCCCGCCGGGAGTGATGCGCTCGCCCCATTCGCGTGCGATGACCCCCCGTTCATTCGCCTAAATCCAATTCTATCGTCATCTCTATCGGTGTTGAAACCACTCACGCACTCCAAGTGTTTCTCGTACACCTTCCAGAGCTTGACTGTCTTATCGTTGGTGGACAACAAAAAGTTTGCGTCGTTCGCGCCTTGGTGGCACCATTTGAGCGTGTTTATCTTTTCTTCAATCTCCAACGACTTGAGATAATCAAACTCCGGTTCGTGCGATTGGAATTCCGTAAGATATCGGTACTCCACGGGCTCTTTCCGTCCACTAAACGCCGCACCTTTACCTCCGAATTCGGAGTCGTCCGCATCGCACGCCATTCCGCTCTCGTCGAACCTCGACCTGAGTTCCTCCACCGCGCTCTTACTCTGATGAATCCGCTCAAACAACACCACGCGCCCTCCTCGATCACCCGTCGCCAATTTCTCCCCGTCAGCGTCGAATTCCACCGCGGAGATGATATCGGCGTCTTGCACCTCCTCGCCCGGCGCGCGCTCGCCGAAAACCTGGGAGAAATCCCATCCCAACTGCGTCGCCGCCGTCATCGTCGCCGCACCGAGCGCGCGCGCGTCGTCCAAGATCACGTTTTCGACCCACTCGTCCGCCTCACGCGCGTCTCACGCCTCGACGCGCGTCTCGCGCACCCCCAATCCCACCAGCCGCCGCCGCCGTTCGTCTGGCCCACCGCCGATCCTCCGCGCCCGGGCGCGCGCGCGCGACGACTCGACGACGAACGCTCGCGCGCGATCGACGCTCTCGCGCGTTCTCTCGCGCGTTGACGCGTCTCGGACCGCTCGAACGGCGGATCGCGCGCGCGAGGGCGCGAATGGCGCGAGGGCGCGCGGAGGGCTTTCGCAGCCACTCGACGGCGACGAGACGCGGCGGTTGGCGGTTGGCGGTAAAAGTGATGTTACAGCGAGAATCAGAGCACGCGGGCGGCCTGGGTGGGAATCCTGTAGAAGACGTTCATCGGGGCGATGGGACGAGGGTCGAAGACGGCGGCTTTGTTGTCGACGAGCCCGCCCTTGGCTTTGGATTCCACCTTGGCGCCGGAGTCTTGCGCCTCGGCTTCTGCTTCGGCGGCGGCGCGGCGGACGCGTTTTTCTTCCTCGATGGCGGCGGTGGCGGCGTCGGGAAGGATGGCTGGATGTCTGAAGGTGAAGATCATGGTGAACGAGACGCCCCATTTGATGGCGATGGGAGAAAAGATGGTGAAGAAGGTTTTCAAGAAGACGCCGACGACGACGTGCGTCGTGAATCGAACGACGGCGTCGATAAAAATGAAAGCCCAGGCGAGGAGAATGAGACCGATGACGACGAGGGCGGTGACTCGGGGTTCGTCCCAATCTAAGATGCTGACGATGCGCTCGAGGATGCCCGCGGCATCGTCGAGGACGACTTGAGCGTCGGTGATCATCTTCGTGATTTCGTCCATTTGACGCTGCAACGCCGCGAGGGGGTTGAGTTTATCAAACGAAAACACCTCGCGGGGCTTGGCCGCCTCGGCTTTCTCAGCCTCGATCCTTGCCTCTTCTTTTTGCGCCGCCGCGCGACGTTTTTCCTCCTCGGCCTCCGCTTTTTTCGCCTCTTCGAGCTTCTTCTTTGCCTCCGCCTCGCTCGCGCGTTTGCGCTCGAGTTCCTCCTCTGAATCCGGGGCAAACGCGAGGCCGACGGTGAGCCAATCGTCCGGCACGCATCGATCGAGCGTGCGCTGATACCGCGAGGGGAATCGCATGAGCGATTGAAGCGCGATGCCCAGGAAGAACATCGGGAAAAACATGTGCGGATGATGAATGACGTACACGATGACGAGCTGCGTGAAAATCGTCACCGGTATGGATTCCCAGCTCATCGCGTACGAGAATCCATCGCCCACGGACGTCAGGTTGGTCACTACGCGCTCCATTCGAGCGATGGAGCTCTTGATGCTCTTGATGCTCGCCTCGTTTCTGGAAAAGTCGAGCAACTCTTTCGAAACCGCCTCGGGAATGGACGGGTTGGAGTTGTACAATCGACGCATCATCATCGTCGAGTGGGCCTTGAGCATTCGTCGTTTCTCCAAGTCAGACAACGGTTGAATGTACCACTTATCTGGTAAGACCGGTTCCATGCATCGCCTGGCGTATGACGTGGCCGATTTGTGCATGAAGGTGAAAGAACATCGGAGCGTGCCATTGGTGACGACTACGCCGCTGCCGTTCACAGTCTTGAGCGGGAAATCGTCCTCGTAACGCAACGCGTCGTCTAATCCAGAGAGCACGCATCGTATCTTACCGATCAGCGCGCCCGTCTTCAGGTCAAACATCCCGACCGTCACCGGATCGCTCGGTTCCATCACTGGATACCGCAGACGCAGATTCCAGCTCGGATTACTCTGTCCGATTCTATCCGGTAATCTCGACCAATACGGTCCCGTCTTCACCATCACGAACGTCGATGGGGACCCCTCTAAACCGTTCGCCTCGAGCACGTCGACGTTCACTCTCCCCACGGCTTTGCTCGTGTTGCCTCCGTGCAAGTGTTCAAAGTATTCTTCGTCGAGATACGCACGAATTTCGAGGTCGCCGTACGGCGTTCCGTGCGCGTCGCAACTCTTTCCTTCGAGATCCACGAGCGTGTACCAATGCGCGTCTGGGCACTTCTTGATACCGTTGTGCACCGGAAGCTCGCACACGGGGATTCGTAAGACACCGATTAAATCGTCGTAACTCGTCGCGCCGTCGTAATCGTACACGCGCAACACCAAATCCGACTTGTAGGGCTTCGCGGTGATGAAGTTGAACGTGCTGTTCCACTCCGGGTCCGTCGCGTCGTCGATGTAATGCGTGCGATGCTTCTCCTCGGTTCCGTCCGGTTGCTCGACAGCGACCTCGACATACGGATCGCTACCATCGTCGTCGTCGAGGTTGATGATGTTTCGACCGCATTTCACCTCGACGCGCAGGAGCGCCGATACCGGATCGCAAAAGTGGTTGACGAGTTGTTGCGCCGACGGATCGGGTTTTCGCAGCACAGGCACGCCCGCTATGCGGTAATCTGCGTCGTGACGATTACCCAGCCAGTACTCGATCTCGACAGTGCCCGCGATTTGTCGCTCACCCTCCCAAAACATGAGCTTTTCCTTCAAGTGATTCATGTCGAAAAAGTCCGGTTGTTGATCCGCCGGCAAGTTTTGCAGATCGAGCGTGACTCGCGTCTTCTTCGCGCTGTACACGCGAGTGCCCGTGAGATCAATTTTCGCGTAGCCGATAAAATCATGCAGCGCGACGTCGCGATCGAAGACGTGAAGCTCGACAAAGTCCGTCTCGTCGAGCTTGATCTTATTCGGCGGCACTCGAAACGTAAATACTTCGTCCCACTCGGGATTCAACGTCTTCCAAACCGTCTTCGACGTCGACTCGAGTCCGCGATATCGCACCGACGCGAACGGATCCGACGTCCCTCCCTTATCCATCGCGAGCACGTCGTTCGCTTTGATCAACCGCACGAATAACGCCCTCGACACCTCGTCCTCGACGTCGATGGTCGGCATCTTCGGCGTCGGTCTCGGCTTCGCCCCGAGCTTCCCCGCCTCCGCCACGAACGAGCGACACTTCTCCTCGAGCGTCTCCCTGTACTCTTGCATCTGATTTTGCGCGTACTCGACGATGTTTTTCGACTGTCTCTTCGCCTTTTTCTTTCGCGACAGTCCTGGTCCCGTCGCCACCTTCTCCTCCGGGTCCGGCGCGTTCAAGTTCCAATTCATCACCAGGCACTCGTACGCCGGCGCGCTGTTCGTAAAACTCAGATTCAACACTCGATCGTTTTTACCCGTCACGCGCAGCGACAGCCTCGACGTGCCGTCAACCTTACTCACGTCTCGCAGTTTCACCTTGACGTTCGCGCCGCCGAAATTGACGCCAAGAATGTTCGACGAGAACGCCAGCGCCGTCTCGTACACCGTCATCCTCCCCGGCACGGGCGCGCGCGCCTCTGGATCGTGATACACGCAATCGAACGCGCCGTACGCGCGCTCCTTCGCCTTGGCGTCCCCATCGCTCGAACCACCCGGCATTCGTAACGGCGACGGGCCGACCGACGGGGACGCGATCCCCGTCGCGCTCGCGCGCGCGGGCGTCGACGGCGTGGACGCATCGTCGCGCGTCGTCACCGCGCGCGTCGTCGTCGTCGTCGCGGACATGGTCGCGCGCGACGCGGTGTGCCGAACGCATTCACGCGGGAATGCAGCGAATGATCACTCTTCAACAGTAATTCGAGAGACGCGAGCGAGACGAGGGCGCGCGCGCGAACGGGTCGACGAGAGACGACGACGACGATGTGGGTCGATGATGACGTGACGATGATGATGTGCGTTACGAAAGCGTGCGCGGTGGTGGTGCGCGCGAGCGAGGAGTGAACTACGACGCGACGCGCGGCGACCGCGGCGGAGCGTCGACGAGGATGTTGCGCGCGGGTTCCCACGTGGCTTCGTCTTCGCCGAATCCTCGCCATTTGATGAGGAGTTGTTCGCCTCGGCCGCGCTTGCGGCGAGAGAGGATGCGTTCAAATTCGTAGACGTCGTCGCCGAGATCGGTGAGCGGGGTCGATGCCGGAGTTCGGGGAGAGACGACGGCGCGCGGCGCGGATTTCGTCCTCTTCGCCGGCGGCGTCTTCTTCTTCGTCGGCGATGACTTGTTTCGCGGTGACGATGGTTTGGCGCTCGTAACGACGGTCGACGCAGTGTCGCGACGTCTCTTGCCCGACGGCGTCGAGGCCGGAGAGGAGAACGGGAGCGCGACCGCGGAAGCCGGCGCGGGCGACGCGCGAGACGCGCGCGCGACGGGCGATCGGCGCACGATCATGAACCTGTCGTCGTCAGACTCGCTCGATTCACCGTCGGAATCGCTGAGCTCTGAGGAAGACACGTCTCGAACGCTCTTCTCGTCCGCGGACGAACCGCCGGAGAGGTTGACGACGCGAGTGTTCTCGTCTTCGGCGTCGCGCGTCGTCGTCTCCTCCACCGGTCGGCAAAAGTCGTCTCGCAACCACTTCCCCCACGGAAACTCGAGCTTACGCGCCGCGATTTCCTCTCGACTCTCGCCCGTGTTTTGATGAACTAAATAATCGTGCACGTTATCGAACCCATGCGAGCGCGCGAGACCGATGATTTGATGCGTCGGCGCGAGTCCCGCCTTTTTTCGACACGGGCCGCAGTTGCAACACGTCACGCACCCCTCCCCGCACGATCCTCGGCATCGTGGGCACATCCAGCACCCGCTCGCCACGGCTTCGTCGATGTCCTCACCGTGTCGGTTGCTCAGACACATCCTGCAAAACGCCACCGGTAACCGCGCGCCCGCGCACGCCTCGCCGACGCACGTCACGTGCGTCTCCACCGTCTTTTGACGACACCAGTGACAGGTCACCCCGAGCTCGCTGTCGTACACTCGACCGCCCACCTGAAACACCGCGCGCGGCGCGCGTGATTTCTTCTCCACGCGTCTATAATTCACGTTCGCCGCGCGAGTGAACCCAGAATCGCTTTTATCGATCGTTCCGTCGTCCATGCCCGCGTACGACACGCGCGCGCGCTCTCGCGTCGACCGCCGCCGTTCGCTCTCCGGCACCATCCTTCGCTTCACCGGTGATTTTCTCGGCGTCTGCGCGCGGTCCATCGCACGGCGACCGTCATCGATCGCGCGTTCGTCTCGTCAGTCGTCGCGTCTCTCGCCTCTCGCGTCGCGTCTCGCCCGTTTTTCGTCGCCACGGCGCGCATTGCCGAATTCTCTCATCGCATCGCGCGCGCGCGCACCGTCGGTCGTTTCACCGGCGTCGCGCACCGCGCGAGATCGGTGGACATGGCGACGAGACCCATCTCCGCCATGCGCTTACGGTTACTCTCGATGCGTCGCGCGCGTTCGAGCTCGAACTCGTTCATCGTCATCGTCGCGTCCGTCTCTGATGCGGATGAATGCAATTTTGGCGGGAAAACGTACAACTTGACAAAGGGGCGGTCGAGGAGAGACGGGAAGAGTCTAGACGACGCCGGCGCGTCGAAGGGCGAAGAAGGCGCGAATTTTGGCGAACCACGCGGCGTCGGCGGCGCGTTCGGTCTCGGATTTCCCCGATGGAGGCGAGTCGCGAACGACGCCGTCGAGGTACGCGCGCTGCGGCGGCGCGCGGTCGACGCGAGGATCCGGAAGGCGTCGAAGCCGCTGGCGGTCGGAGAAGGTGGTGACGTCGGCGCGCGTGAGACGGTGGGACGGTGGGATGGAGGCGATGGCACGATCGTAATCGAGCGTTCGACCGTGGGTGAGCGCCTCGAGGAGATGGTTGAAGACGGTGGCGGGTTGGATGGATTTCGGTTGCGCGCGCACGGCGATGGCTTCGATGTGTTCGCCGGAGAGTTGAAAGGCGTCGTAGGACACCTCCCAGTTTGGCTTTTTCATCGTCCCGCCGGGTCCCTTTTTCGGTTTATACTCGGCGAGATCCCACCTTTGCGGGTTCGCGATGGTGCCGAAGGACAAGACGTCGCCCGACGCCTCCGGCGTCGGTTCCGCGGTGGGCGTGGCGGCGGCGATGATGTCGCTCAGCGTCTCCACGCCCGTCACGCGCACGCCGACGGCTCGAAGCGCCTCGACGGAGCGCGGTTGAGAATATGCGATTTTCTTGCACAGAGACGCCGATAATACCGCCGCGGGTGCCATACCGAGCTGTTGCGCGCGCTCGTCTCGCCAATTTTCAATCTTGGCGAGTAAATCGACGAGCGCGTCGTGACGAGGCGTGCCTCGAGACGCCTCGAGTCGTCTCATCCAATCCAGCTCGGCGTCGATCATCTCGCCGTGGCCGACCGCGAGTTCGTGTTGCGGTATGCAGCTGATGTCCACGCCACCGGCGTTAAGCGTCTTCTTGACCTCTTCAACCTTTTGGGCGCGCGCGCGTTCCGCGGCGACGACGGATTCCGGCGCGAGGAGCATCAGCTGCGGCGGAGGGTCTTGGAGAAAACTCACCGCTGCGGGCGTGAGATCGTACACCGGATACGTCGCGTGCGCACCTTTGACGATTTTTTCGAATAAGATTTTCTCTCGCGACAACAGACTGAGCATCTCCTTGCAGAAATCCTTGGTCGCGCACGCCGGCGGTAACGATTTGCGCGCGGCGAGGATGGCGTCTCTCTGCCACGGCTGCAACTTTCGTCCCGTCTTCGGATCTTTACCCATGACGTAATCGAAAAGTTTCGACGTCGGTTGCGACCCGACGTACCGCAACGCGAGAAAAATCGGTCGACATTCTTTCGCCAAATCTCGTCGCGCGTTCTCTTCGCCGCCGCGCTCTACGCGCGCGCAATTATCGCACGTGCCCCCGCACCGCGCGAAGGGTGCCTTTTCGCCAAAGTGATTCAAAATCATCACGCGTCTGCACGTCTCGCGATCGAGCGCGTACGTTTTCAGCGCGTTGGTCGATTTGAGCTGCGCGTCGCGCGCTTCCACTGTCTTGAGATCCTTGGTGTAAAACTCGGAAGAATATCGCGAAAATTCGTGATCGGCGAAGAGGAGCGTCACCTTGCTTCGTAAGCCGTCTCGACCGGCGCGACCGATCTGCTGGTAGTACTCCTCCATCGTCTTCGGCGCGCCGAAGTGACCGATGAATCGAACGTCCGGTTTATCGATGCCCATGCCGAACGCCGTGGTGGCGACGATGCACGGCGATTTACTCGTCAGAAACGCCATGTGCGCGTCTTTTCTATCCGGCGGCGACATTTTTCCGTGGTACATGCGCACGTTTCGTTCGCCCAGACGGTTTTGCAACGCGCCCGCGACTCTTACCACCTCTGCGATCGTCGCGCAGTACACGATGGACGGCAACACGCGCTTATCTTCCAACGACAAGATGTGTTTGCAAATGACGTCCAAATCGCGGCCGAAATCGGTGCGCCGCTGCACGTCGATGTGTAAATTCGGTCGATCGACCGAGTTCGAGCTCACGAACGGATCGTTCAATCGCAAAATTTTCGCGATATCCTCGCGAACGAATCGCACCGCCGTCGCCGTCAACGCCATGATGGGCACGCTCGGCACGCGTTCGCGAAGCACACTCAACTGCGAGTAACTCTCTCGGAAATCGTGCCCCCACGCGCTGATACAGTGCGCCTCATCGATCGCAAACAATCCAATCTTCCCCGCGTCCGCCATTCGACGCAATCCATTCAAAAACGAATCGTTCGCCGTCAATTTCTCCGGCGTACAGTACACGATTTCGTACGCGCCCTCCAATGCTCTCGCGTCGGCGCGCGCGTCGATTTGCGCGCTTCCCAAGAAAACCGCCACCTCCCGCTCGCCTCTCCCCACCGTATTATTCAACGCCGTCACCTGATCCTGCATCAACGAAATCAACGGCGACACTACCACGGTCGTCTTCCCGCTCGAGTACGCCACCATTTGATACGGCAACGATTTCCCGCTCCCCGTGCTCCAATACACGCAACAGTCTCGTCCGCGCGACGCCTCGCGCACGACGTCGAGCTGTCCCGGACGAAACTTCGTGAGACCCGTGCGTCGTTCGAGCGTCTCGAGCAACCGCGCGTCGTCGTCCTCGAGCGACCGCGCGTCGTCGTCCCCGAGCGTCGTCCGCGTCGCCTTGACCGCTCGCGTCGTCGATCCCTCGACCGGCGGTGCCTCGTTTTCATCCGTCTCCCGCGCGCGTTTCGACGCCGACGTCGACGATCCGCGCCTTCGCTCGACGTCCGCGAGCGCGGCGGCGAGCGCGCGCTCGTCGTCGTCGTCGAAGAGCTCGCTCGCGAGGTCCATCGCAAGAGACGGACGGACGCGACGCGGCGACGAGTGTCGAGCGACGCGTTTGAAATCCATGCGTTGCGGGACGGGGGGGGGACTCGGTGAGGGGTCGTGACTCGTGGATTCATTGGCGTCACACTGTATACACACATTCCTTTCGCGTCGTAGGCGTCGGCGGCGGCGTCGGCGGCGTTCATCTAGGCGAGATAGTTGTATTTTTGTGCGTCGTCGCGATCGCGCTCGATGTACTCTCGCTCGATGAGACTCTCGATGCGCTTTTTTAAGTCGCTCGCCTTGGTCGGAAACTTGAGCTGCGACATGAGCTCGGATAAGAGCAAGGAGTGCGTGAGACTCTTTCGAGTCTTCATCACGCGCACGATGGCGGCGTCCACCTGCTGCTGACGATCCTGGAAGACGCGTTCCATGGTTTGTTTGTTCTCCTCGGTGGTTTCCTTGATTTGAATCGAATTCACCTTGATGCGGAAGAGACGCTCGTTGAGCGCCGCGTTGACTTCAAAGACGTCGTCGTCGTTGACGTCGCGCGATTTTGGTTCCTTGTTGAGGATTCGAACCTTGGCGCACGCGAGGGATTGGAGCGAACGTTTCAGTTCTTTTTCCTCGAGCCCGCTCGACTCGGCGATTTCCTTGTAAGACAACTTCTCGGCGCCGTTGAAGAGCAAGAGCACGACGCACTGGAAGAGCGAGACGCTCAGCTCCTTCAAGCCGCTCCCGAAACGCGCCTTGAGCACGCAGTGTCCTTGGGAGTTTTGCCACGTCAATTTCCGACCGGAGTGCTTGCCGAGATAAAAGTTTTGAAACTTATTCTGCAAGTTTTTGAGTTGATCGGGAATATTCACCGCGATGGCCGGGTACGTGGGCCAGCATCCCGCGGTGAGCACGTTGACGCTCATGTCGATGCTCTTCACGTCTGCGTCGTTCTCATAGCTCTGTCGGAAAGCTTGCATCACCTCGTGACTGAGATCGATGTCTTTGAACATTCCCTCCAAGTGCGTCGTGAATTGACTTCCACACTCCGCCTTGAGCTTGCTAATCATGCTCTTCTCGGCGTCGATGCTCGCGCTCTTGCCGTGCAAGAGACGCTTGGCGAGTTCCCTCTTGTAAAATCCTTCAAATACGTCCTTGCCGACGATGTATCTGAACAGCGTCAGCGCTTTGTCTAAAATCATCTCCAACTCCTCCTCGCTCGAACCCTTGTTGCTGCTCTTGAGCTTGGAATCGATAAACTTGGCAATCAACTCAGCGGGGACGTTCTGTCGACAGTTGATGAACGACTCGAAGGATTCCTTGACGCCGTTTGTGAAGGCATCCTTGGACCCATCGACGCCGGCGCCGGCGCGACCGAAGGATTTTTCTAAGATTTCATCCACCGCGTTCTTCATCGCTAGCAAGCGCTCGACCATCTCTTTATCGTTCGCCTCGTCCTTGACGATGGCGGTGCCCTGCTGTTTGAGATAACTCACAAACGCCTCGCACAGACGGTCCAATCCGTTCATTCGTGACAGAAGCGAGTGGAGACGCTTCAAATCTTCTAATCTATGCTGTCGCATGAGTTCTAGGAATCCCTTTTCGAGAATATCCCCTATGTGCGCCTCGATCAAGCCCTGTTCGCACACGTGCATGAGCCCCTTGGCGGTGCACGCGTCGAGATAATTCGAGCACCTCTCCGCCTCCTCCTCCAAGCGTCTCTCGCAATGCTTGAGGTAATCCGACACATCCGTCTGCGCCGCGCACTCGTTCCCTTCTTTGCGATAAAATTCCTGACTCGCCTCGATGAAGACGCGCTCGAAAGCCTCCCCGTACACCCCCAACGCGCTCAGCGCCCGCAACACGCGCTTGGCCAACGCTCTGTCAATCTTCTCACCCATCCTCTCCCGCTCGATGAGATCCAACAACCCCCTCACCACCTTCACCCTGACCGTCGTCGCCGTTTTTCCCAAGTGTTCATGAAACAACCGCAACGACACGTCCCACAGCGTCGACGATTTCCCGCCGCCCTCTGCGCGCGCGCGATCCAGGTACAAAAAAATTGACCGCAGCGCCGACGCCTGCGCGCAATACTCTCCCCACACCTCATCAAACGCTCGCAAAAACACCAATGAATCCCCACTCTTCGTCGTCTCCAACACCCCGAGCACTTTCCCCGCTCGCGCGTCCACCCCTCGACGAAAATCATCGTACGCGTCGTCGCCGTGCCCGTGCACGCACAAATTTTCAACCATTCGATACAGCGTCTCGTGACTCTGTTCCGTCGGTCGTTTCTCTTGCACGCGCGTCATCGCGTCTCGCAGCGTCTCACGCGCGTCCCGCGCGAACGTCTCCGGGACGATCGGCGCGCGTTTGAACGGGGTTATCGTGAGCGCGCCGCGTCCGCGTCGACGACGCGCCGCGCCGTCCTCGGCGGTCGTCGCGCCGTCCGCGAGATTCATCCCGCGGTCCTCGCGCGCGCGACGCGAGGCGCGAGACGCGGGCGCGGTGGCGCGCGAACCGTCACCGCGTCCGCTCGGCGCGGACGTCACCGGCATCGCGACGCGGACTGACGCCGAGCGACGGGCGGGAGGCGATGGGAACCGTGGGAACCACCATGGGGCGCGCGCGAGAGAGCGCGAGCGACGTGTCACCCTTTGACGGGTCATGACTCAATACAGACCCCCCTGGTCGGTCGCGCGCAGGGGAACCGCCCGCGCATCGCCCGCGCGCGCGTCGACACACGACGACGGTGATCCGCCATGAGCTCGCGACGGGGGCGCGGGAACGAACCCGCGATGGGTTCGTCTCGCGCGAGCGCGCGCGTGAGCGTCGTCTTGCGATGCAGGTGCGAGAGAGACGCGACGCGCGCGACGACGAATGCATGGGTTTAAACGACTCGAAACGAACGCCGAACGCGACGCGCGCGTTCGGTCCGTGGACGCGCGGATGCGTGGAGACGAGGGGTGTGACTGACGATGGTGGGGTGTGTGGTGTTTCGCGTCGACTCGCAGACCTCTGAACGCGAAAGAACGCGCGGAGAAAGTCCCCGAAGTCATCGCCGTGGATGAGAGCGCGCGCACCATGTCGGTGACGCCGCGCGGCGGAGGCTCGAGCGGTGAACGCGCGGGCGCGGAGCGAGCGAGCGCGACGAGAGAGTTTTCGTTCGATGATGTCTTCGGGCCGTCGTCCACACAAGAGCGCGTGTACGACGCCGCGGTGCGTCCGATGGTGCGAGACGTGTTGGAGGGAATGAATTGCACCGTCTTCGCCTACGGACAGACGGGAACGGGGAAGACGCACACGATGAGCGGAGCGAGAGACGCCGAGTGCGATGTGTTGAGTCAAGACGCGGGCGTGATACCGCGCGCGATGTCCCAGTTGTTCGAACATCTCGAGAGCAAAGAGTTGGAGCACAGCGTCAAGGTGACGTATTTAGAACTGTACAATGAGGAAATCACCGACTTGCTCGGACCGCCGGCGGAGGAGGCGTCTTCGTCGGCCTCGTCGGCTTCGTCGGCGGCCGGTAAGGTGAAACACGCGCTCATGGAGGATGGGAAAGGCGGCGTCGCGGTGAAAGGTTTGGAGGAAGTGTACGTGGGGAGCACGGAGGAGGTGTTCGCGGTGCTCAACCGAGGAAACGCGCGAAGACGCACCGAGGAGACGCTCTTGAATAAACACTCGAGTCGATCGCACAGCGTCTTCAGCGTCACGGTGCACGTCAAGGACGTATCGCCGGATGGAGAAGAATTCGTGCGGTGCGGTAAATTGAATCTCGTCGATTTGGCTGGGAGCGAAAACATTTCGCGATCGGGCGCTAAGGAGAAGCGCGCCAAGGAAGCCGGCGAGATCAACAAGTCGCTCGTCGCGCTCGGACGCGTCATCACAGCCTTGGTGGATAAGTCGGCGCATGTGCCGTATCGGGACAGTAAACTCACTCGATTACTCCGAGACGCGCTCGGTGGGAGGTGTAAGACATGCATCATCGCCACCGTCTCGCCCGCGTCGCACTCGGTGGAGGAGACGCTGAGCACGCTCGAGTACGCGCACCGCGCAAAGAATATCAAAAATAAGCCGCTGATGAACGGTAAGATTCCGAAGAGCGTCTTCATGAAGGAGTTACAGAACTGCATCGAGCGTCTGCAGGACGATTTACTGGCGACTCGAGAGAAGAACGGGGTATTCATGTCCAAGAGCAACTACGACGCTGAACAGAGCGAACACGCGTCGGCGCGAAGACGCGCCGAGGAGCTCGAAAACGCTCTCGCGTCCATGCAGGTGGAGCACGACAAGGTGACGCGCATGTTCGACAAGACGAAGAAGAACTTTTTACAGCTCAAGGAACAAAATGCTGAGGTGGAGAGCGAGCTCGGGGCGACCAAGGAGAGTTTGGAGACGACGACGCGCGAATTGCGCTCCGCAGAGAGAGACACGCGAGACAAGGAGTTTTTATTGAGCACCCTCGAACAGACGCACGAGGACATGTCATCGGCGACGCGCGCCATGGTGAGGGACATGAGCGCGGCGAGGGGCGAGGTCGACGCGTTATTTGAAAAAGTGAGTCGCCAACAGAGCGTCATGGACTCCAACGCGGACGCCGTGCGCGAGCTCGGCGCGTCGGTGAACGAGCGATTGGAGACGCTCGAGAGGGGATTAGCGGGCGTGCAAGACGTCGAGCGCGTCGCACGCGATCGCATCAAGACCGTTTTAGAGGAGTTTATGATCAGGAAGGAGCGCGAGGTGAATGAATTGAAGGAATCGTTGGCGACGACGCAGCGAGCGGTGGAACGGGCGGCGAGAAGCGCGAGCGACCACGCACGCGAGAGCATGTTAAAACACGCCGACGCGTTGACGCACGCCGCCGAGGAGCTTCGCGCGGGTGCCGAGGCTACCGCGGAGGCTGCGGTACAAGCCGTCGTCGCGTCCAGACGAGGGTGCGACGAGACGGTGGAATCGCTCGATCAATCGCTCGCGAGCGATCGCGCCGCCTTTACCGATTTGGCCGACACGGTGGCGTCGACATCCGAGCGCGGCGTCGCCGATTTCATGTCCAAACACGCCGCAGATCTCATCTCCATCCGCAAACGATTCACCACCGATCTCTCCACCGCCATTCGAGCGGACGCACCCACGGGAACCACCCCGGCGCGCGAATCCGCGCGCGCCCTGCTCGCCGAACCCGTCACGCCGAGCGCGTTTCGATTTCATCGCGACGACGTCCTTCGCCGTCGTCCCACCGTCGACGGCAAGCCTCCACCCTCCTCGGCGTCACGACCACCGCTCTCACCCATAAATTAGCGATCGTCTCGTCTCGACTCGACGATCATTTTTTAATCCAATCCCGAAACGAAGACGCCGCGTCCCGTCCCCTTTCGTTTCGTTTCACGCAATCTCGACGAGCTGTCGATGGATGGATGGATCGTTCGCGTCATTCATCCTCACACCGCGACGCGCGAGCGCCCGCGAGACGCAGAGACGAGGACGGCGCGTGATATGGACGGTGCGTGATGTGGTCGCCTCGCGCGTCGTCGACCCGCGCGTCGCGTCGCGTCGCGCGTCGTGCGTCGTGCGTCCCCGATCGACGAGGTGACTGACGAAGATTTAAAAAATGATGGGCGATTCGCGCGACCATTCTCAGGCGACGGCGATGCGTACGACGCGTACGACGGCGAGGAACCCGTCGTGGACGAGGAACTCGAACGGAGACGGGCGCGAGGTGTGACGCCGTCGCAGGCGCGATCCAAGTTTAGGGATTTTTTACGTAATTTTCGAAGCGCGCCGGACGCGAACGCGACGGATGGACGATACTCGTATCGGGACGCGTTGGATCAGTCGACGACGCCGAGAGCGTTGACGGTGTGTTTCGATGATTTGATCGCGCACGATGCCGAGTTGGCGAGAGAGGTGAGAGAGAAACCGAACGAATATTTACCGATCATGGAGGAGGCGGTGGCGGACGTGGTGGAGAGCTTCACGCCGAACGACGCGTTGACGAACGGCGAGGAGCCAGACGCTGGTGGGGCGCTCATCGCGGAGGAAGAGGATCGCAGACGCGGGAGAAGAGATCGAGCGAACGTGCAGGTGAAGTTGACGTCGAAGGAGATACCGCGCGCGTTGAGAAGTTTGAACTCAAACGACGTCGGGAAATTGGTGTACGTT
>CEUM01001291.1_pt1 | contig 20305 bp, 12 predicted proteins | sample 356421 | NCBI WGS metagenome assembly CEUM01 (sample SAMEA2622716, study PRJEB7988) | marine metagenome | biome: marine biome (ENVO:00000447); feature: surface water layer (ENVO:00002042); material: "saline water (ENVO:00002010), including plankton (ENVO:xxxxxxxx)" | depth 5 m | reverse complement strand
CGATGGCAAGAAGGTTTATCAATGGCAATTCTAAATCGCGTCGATACAACACGCGACACTAAAGAACAAGCGTCTATTGGCCCAGTTAAGTCCTTCTACAGACCTTATAACACTTCTGTAGATTCGCTAACTTCCCCATCGGTTTTCTAGACTGTTTTTCCAGACACCACTCGAAATACGTGATAAAAACAAGCCCGATGAAACTCATACTCCTCACCGCCGTAATTTTTGTCCAGGTCGGCCACCTTGTTTCGGCGACGGAAAAACCGAACATCATCCTAATGATGACCGATGATCATGGTTGGGGTGACGTCGGATTTAACGGAAATGAAGTAATCATCACACCGAATCTTGATCGTGTCTGTCGGCAGGGAGCCCGCCTTCACTATTTTTTCGCAGCGGCACCGGTCTGTTCGCCAACACGGGGTTCAGTACTGACAGGGAGGCACTATTACCGTTACGGAATCTGGGGTGCAAATGACGGACGACTACCGCGGCAGGAATACAGCATTGCGCAAGGTCTCAAAGACGTTGGCTACAAGACTGGACATTTCGGAAAGTGGCATGTCGGCTCTCCACACCCATCCTATCGCGGTAAAGGAAGTGGTGGTAACGCGAACCGTCTTGCCATGCCTCAATGGTTTGGCTACGACAAGCACTTCGTTACGCACCATGCCGTCTCCACATGGAATCCGTACGGCCACGACGGCTCCAAGGGAGCGACGACGGACAATCCCTATTGGGAAGACGGGAAACGAGTGGTCGAACGTCTCGTCGGGGATGATACGAAGATCATCATGGATCGAGTTATTCCTTTCGTGGAACAGGCAGCGAAGGATGGAAGGCCATTTCTTTCGATCATATGGACGCATACCCCTCACTCACCTTTGCGAGCCGGTCCGGAGTATAAGAAACTCTACGAGGATAAGGGAGTGCCCAAGAGACTGTTGGATTACTACGGAGCGATCACAGCACTCGACGAACAGGTTGGCCGACTGGAGAAAAAGCTCCGCGAACTGGGGGAGTGGGAAAACACTATGTTCTGGTTTTGTGCAGATAACGGACCCGCCAGTCATGTTCTTCAGGGTGGACATGGCAAAACCGATGGTATGCGTGGTAAAAAGGCACATTTGTTCAACGGCGGAACCTGCGTCCCTGCCTTCGTCTGCTGGCCCGGCAAAGTGAAGCCGGGGATCACGATAAAGACGCCAATGTCTACCATGGACTATCTACCTACAGCATTCGCGGTAGCCGGCGCGAAGATGCCTGATGAGCGTCCAATTGACGGCGATAACGTCCTCGAAATCATACTTGGGACAAAGGATAGGCGACCGCGACCGATTCCGTTCCGTTTCTCAAGCAATAATGCGCCTGGACTCGGTCTACTCGACGGCCAATTTCGCTACTATACCAACTTTGATTCAGATGCGCCGAAGGGCGACCTACTGTACAACTTTGTTCTCGACCGCGGTGAGCAACATAATTTGATTCAACAGATGCCGGAAGTTGCAATGAAAATGCGCAAGCAAGCACTCGCGTTCATCGATTCTTGTAGAAGCAGTTATGCAGGTTCAGATTATCCGGATGGATATCAGCCCCTCGGGAAATGGAAATCGATGAAGAACACGCTATGGGAAGCCCCTCAACCCGTGGGCAACAAGAATTAAACGGCGGTTTAACTCAGAATCCGGTTGTCAGGCTATTCGAAAACCACAATAGAATTTGTTTTCGTTAACACTATCTCCACGCCACCCTATCTTTTGGTCCCCTATGCATTAGTAGGCCGCCACCGTATGAGTAAGTGGTTTCATGCAGAATTGCTGGTTAGAGAGTTTTTCGTGTAAAATGTTTCGCATTAACAATTGTGAACCACGAGCCTCTCGTTTTAAGATTAGTAAACTATGAATCGCTTCGCTGGTCTCCATCTCATTTTGCTACTCATCACGCACTTTACCTTCTCCCTCGACACCACATTCTCGACCGAGAAAAGGAAAGACTCTTACCTGAAATCCTATTGTGTAAAGTGCCACAATGCAGAAAACCACCTGGGCGATGTTCGGCTGGACAATCTTGCTTTGCGTGTGACCGGTGATGACTACGAATTGTGGAAAAAGGTTGTGCACAATATCCAGCGTGGTGATATGCCGCCTAAGGAAGAAGAGCAACCCACGGAAAACGAACGTCGGAATTTTCTTTCGGATGTGATTCGGTTGATAACAAGGTATGAGGAGGATGCGAAGCGAGTACGGGATCCTCTGATGCGTTTGACTAACAATCAGATCGCGCATAGCCTTCAGGAGTTATTGCAAACTCACGAGCATATTGCGGACCAGCTGATTAGTGCCTCGGTCGACAAGCACGGCTTTTCGCGGCAGAAGGAACTCGATCTTTCGGGTTCATATCTCCAACTCTACACCAAAGCGCTCGAGGAGGTCATAGAGCGGGCCATGCCGAATATTACGCCGGTCCGCCCAAATGTGTTTCGCATCGTTGACAATGACTGGGAAAAATGCCACTGGGCAGGGGATAACTATCTTTACACCGGACGACGGCGGCTGTACGAAGGGCCAAATTGGATCGGCGATGATTTTGAGATTCCTATACCACCTAGACACGAGTACCGAATGTTCTTGCGTGAAAACAGTAGTAAAGGCAGATTCCGTATTAGATTGACGCTTCGCAATGAACCCCCTGAAAACGGCCAGCCGAGTACTCCCCAGGAAATCGGCGTGTATATAGACCAGTCTGGTCGCCATCCCTACAAATTGGTCGATTCGATCACCGTACCTGTCAAAACTGGGCCACAACAATTTGAATTATTCGGCGCACTGGAAGACCACCTCGGTGTGGTTTCCGACCCCATCTTGGCGTCAGATCGAAGTCCGGGGTATTGGCTAAAATTCCGCACCCTCACCATTGTTAATCACAACAAGCTCGAGGGATTCCCGCTCCCAGCGAGGTTTCTTTGGACTGAACCGATTTATCTTGTGCGGCCTGACGAACAGTGGATCAATGCATTCGGCCATACTGCTGGTCTGATTCCCTCGGCAAATGGAAACAACGGCACACACGGCAATGAGGCAACTGGTCCCCCAGTTTATCCCCAGGCGATGAAGACACACGGATATGTAGTCATCGAAAAAGTGGAGTTTGAAACGCCTTACTTTGAGGCCTGGCCTCCATTAGCTGTTCAGCCGTTCCTGACTGACGGAAAACTGGACGGAATAGAAATGCCTTCCAAATTAAAGTCGTTTGCGGCAACGGCGTGGCGCAGGCCGCTGACCAAAGCCGACGCGATGCATGTCGAGAGTATTTGGGAAGAGGAAAGTAGCTTTGGCAGTAGTGAACTGGATGCCTTGCGAAGTTCAATCGTCACGATATTGAGTGACCCGCGATTTCTGTATATGCGTCAATTGAATAACTACGATTTGATCTCCCGCTTATCTTACTTCCTCTGGGACGGTCCGCCCGACAGCACTTTATTCGAATTGGCAGCGACACATCGCCACCTTGATGATTCCGTAATCGAAGGTGAGGTAGATCGCCTCCTGGCCAACAAACGCGCGTGGCGTTTCATGGAAAATTTCGTGTCGCAGTGGGTCGATTTCACTCGTGTCGATCAAATAGCGATCGATCCGAATTACTACCCGACATTCAAAGAACGGGGGATGCGAATCAAGGAGTACATGAAGCAGGAATGCGTTGAGTTTTTTGCACATGTTCTAAGTAAGGATTTAAGTTGTCTGAATTTTCTCGAATCGGATTTTGTCTTAGTGAATGAAACTCTGGCGGAGCATTACGGTATATCCGATGTTTTTACGCCGCGATTTGAGCCCGTTACTGCGCTTGACGATCGGGGAGGCGGTATTCTGGCTCAGGCCGCGATCATGCTGGCTCAATCCGATGGGCAGGATGCACATGCAGTGAACCGCGGCGTCTGGATACGTTCCCGCCTGTTGGGTGATCCGCCCTCCGATCCCCCGCCGGACGTGCCTTCACTACCTGAAATAGCGAGCGGTATCCAAAATGCTCGCCCTAGCTCGGTTAAGGAGAGATTGGATCTGCATTTAAAGGCAGGAACAACGTGTTATGACTGTCACAAGGATATCGATCCATGGGGCATTGCGACTGAGGGTTTCGATGCAGTTGGCCTGCCACGAACCGCCATTCAAAAAGTCGGCCCGGTCGTCAAAAAAGTCGTTATAAACGAACAGGAGATCGATGGCCTGTTGGCGTTGAAACAGTATTTGCTCAAGCAAGGGAAAGGACAGTTCGCATATGGGTTTACACGTCACATGCTTTCTTATGCCCTGGGAAGGCCTCTCACGTTTCGCGATGAGCCGGTAGTTCGGGCCTTACAATTTGAGTTTGAAGAAAACGCGTATAGTATGCGAGCGCTCATTAAATCGATTGTCACGTCAACAGCATATCGAAAAGGTTTATAATCAAGGCCCTAAGACCAATCCTGGTGCCAAACTCGCGAGGAAGAAAACACGTAACCATGGCTAAAAGAAAGCAGATCCATCGACGTACATTTCTACGTGGCGGGGGTGGTGTAGCCTTGAGTCTGCCGTTACTCGAATGCATGGCGGATGATGCGAATTTCGAGGTACCAAAGCGTTTCCTGGGACTGTATGTGGGGCACGGATTTGCTTTGAATGGTGAATGGTCGTGGTACCCAACCGTGATGGACGACCGGATGCTTTTCGGCAAATCGATGGAAGCCTTTACCCCTCTGGCCAAACGTCTGACCTTTGTGCGAGGCCTGGAACATCCTCAATGCGTTAGTGCCGGCGGGCACAGCACCGCAGATTCATTTCTGACCGGTAGCAACCCAGCTGCTACCGTGAAGAGCCCGTCCCTCGATCAAGTCGCCGCAGCGAAACACGGGTATAAGACGCGTTACCCGAGTCTCGTGCTAGGCAATGAAGGAGGCTTGGGTGGTGAGGGCCGATCGAACACGCTTTCATACAATCAATTCGGACGTGGCATCCCTTCGTCTAATAATTTGAGAGGGATGTATGATGCCATGTTTAATTCCGATCCGGCCTTACAAAGAGCTCAGCACAAACGATTGAGTTCGGATCAGCGTCGAGTCGATCGTGTCCTGGAGTCGTATCGCGAAATCAAACGCGAGCTCGGACGCGATGACTCCCGAAAGCTGGAACACTACTTGCATGCTTTGCGTGATGTCGAAAAAGATATCAAACGTCTGGAGACCTGGATGGATGAACCCAAGCCCCAGGTGGCACCTGATGAACTCATGCTGGATGCGACCGTAAAGGAGCCGGCCACTTTCATTAGTACGATGTACAACCTTATCTACCTGGCGTTCAAAACCGATTCAACCCGTTACGCGAGCTACATGCTGCAAAGTATGAATAGTAGCGTTTGGGACAATATCCCGATCCAGCTAGGACTTGGCGGTACGCATCATATATTAGCTCACAACGCGGTGCAGGGAGGTTCGCACCTGGTCAAACTTGGGAAGTACGACAAGTTTCAGGCGGACCTACTGGCGAAGTTCATCACAAAGCTGGCTGAAACCCCGGAGGCCGGTGGAACGATGCTCGATAACACGATCGTGCTCTACGGTAGTAGTAATAGCCAGACACACGTGAACACCAACTATCCGTTGATGTTGGTGGGAGGCGAGAACCTTGGCCTCCGCCAGGGCGAGGTTCACGATTTTGGCAAGAAGGCTCCGCCGCTGTCTAATCTTTATCTCACGATACTTAACGCATTGAATGTACCCGCGAGGAAATTCTCGGACAGTAGCGGTACGATTTCAGAAATATTGTCATGATACTTTGAAAGTCGTTTCGCAATTTCAAGTGAGGTCGGTTCCACATATTCGGCTTGCTGCACAACGGCACGGACAAATTACTAGCAACTTTGAAATGCTGTTCATGGAAGTTATGTGTATGTACTTGGCAATTCATGACCTCAATCACAGCCGTCACCGACTTACCACGCCAAACTAAAGCATGCGTGTGAGTGAGAGCAAAAGGTCGTGGCGAGATAGCCGGTTATGCTACTGCCTCTTGTATTTGTCGCTGAGAGTTTAGAGGTGCTCTTTTCAGATTAACGTGTATCAGCCGAAGGCGTTAGAACCTCAAGAACTCTTAATCCGGAAGTCTTGTTACCACGTTAACGCACGCTTATTGGCAGCCTGTACCATGAATTCTGTAGATAACCCTTTGCGTTCCAGGGAACTCGCTGTGGCATAAAACCACCAGATGAATCAAACGCTCGTAGAGTAACCGTCTTAGTTTTAGTGGTAACTCTAACTCGAGCTCGCCATATCTGCCAGCAATATTCGCTTCTTTCACCAACGAGCCGGACGGCCTGCCATGTCACGCCATCATCGATTGATAATTCGATCCGACGGACAGTCGTTTCAGGTCGTCCAGTCGGCAAGACATAGCCAGCAACGTCAATAGCTCCCGCGGGGATCATGGTCTTTAGTTCCGGAGTCGCAATTGCGCCGTTGATCGGGTATCGATAAATAGGTCCTGCTTCCGTCCAATCAATCGGATCAGTACTACTTACTAATTTATAGGCTTGCGACAAATAGTGATTAGGAGAAGGCTTGTCACTCACAACAATTCGACCTAACCACTTCACGCTACGTGCCCCAATATAACCGGGGACGACAGTACGGAGTGGATATCCGTGGTCTGGTGATAAAGGCTCGCCATTCATGCGGTCAACTAACAATGCTCCCGGGGTGCCGCCGTCCTTTAGGGCTTTTTCTATCGGTACAGACCCTCCAAAAGGAATCACGGCATCTTTACGTGCGATTTCGTCAAGCCCCTCAAACCATACGTGGCGGGCCTCTTCCAACACTTCAGCTTTTTTCAACACGTCGGACAGAGCAAATCCAGACCACTGCGCATTTCCGATTGCCCCTGCTTCCCATTGCACACCTCCCACCGCACGTTCTTGATTGAACTCCGTACGGCGATTACCAGCGCATGTAAGTGTCGCAGTAACATCTCGCCGCTTAAGTTGATTCAGCTGTTTTAGTGATAAGTTGATCGGATTCCGGACGAGCCCTTCAACACTAAGCACAAATTTCTCCGGATCAATCTTGGGGTTCGGAGCATGGGAGCGAACATAAAAGTGCTTAACTGGAGTAACCCACGACTTAATTAGTTTTTCAAGGCTTGGCTCACCGTTTCGTGGATCTATTGTGCGGAAAACCAAGTCTTTCCCTAATGGATCCATATCACTAGCTATTAATCGGTCGACAGATTTCAGGCTGGTAATGGCAATGCCGCTTCCAATACTTATCATGTCCCGACGAGTTAGAGAGTTTGAATGCACGTTGTTATCCTATTTTATTCGATTGTAAACGGACTGTAGTTCGACTAATTGCTTAGTAGACTCACAATGAATCCGGAAGTCCGCTCCAGACTTAGGAAAGGAACAGTTTCTTCGTAGCGGATCCTATGATAATAGACAATGATCAAGAACTTTTTTTAGTTGCCTGAATGTATAGAAAACGTCACCCGTTCTCTCTAATCTATTTGAGCACTATCTTCTACTGCAATACTAAAATGGTTATCTAACCACCCACCAGAAAACGGATTAGGCATGAAGAGAAAGCGTTTATAAAAGAGGTTGTAGGGCAGTGGTTGATTCTTCAAAATAGGGACGCAAGGCATTTAGCATTTCCTGCGAGATCTAAAGCGATTTGTGTTGAGCGTGACGCAGAATCCGCGGCATATTTGTATGAGAACGCTGTCGTTGAGCAGTTCAAACTGCTTCAGCCACTGTTTAAAACAGGCTCTTATCTCGGAATTAGTCGGGAGTCTGATGGCGGGCTAACTTTTTGCTTCCCTCTAACTGCGTTACCACTCGGGACTCTCCTGTTCATTTTCATCCAACTGATTATGATTCAACAAGCGTTCCTCGGCTTCAGCCATTGGATCACCAAACACATGCTCATGAGGCACAAGTCGCAAATTGGCTTTGTGTTTCCAGTCGGGACAGCTTTTCACATCCATATGAATGGCTAATTCCCAATGTAGTTTGTTAGAACTGGACTCAAACGAATATGCCATTGTGTCCGGGATACAAATATCTCCACTAATCTCTGCTGATTGATAAGGCTGAAACAACTGATAGTCAGACAGGTTCGCGATCTCTTCGAAAAGAATTTTTGTATGAGTTGTTGCATCAGTCCCGCTTCCCGAGGTAACAACCTCGGTAGCTGTTAATTTTGCCGTAGCTTTGTTGACCTCAATCGGTTTCAAAGGGCTAAAGACAAGTTTGCATGGAACGCTTGAATTAGGTGTGATAATGTAGGTATCCATTTCTAAGTTCACTACCCCAAGCTTTTTTTCGCGTAGTCGCCTTAAGATCGCTTTAGCAACGATATATATAAATATGACGAGGAGGATGAGGGCAACGCAAAAGCCAGTCATTTTGCCCGCCTCGTCTTCAAATTGCAGGGAAACTAGGTAGGCAAAAAGGCTTGCCAATAGTGGAAATATTGCACAGCCGAACAAAGTGGATGACGTGTTTTGACCAGTTTTTAATGGTTCCTCTATCTCTTGGATTCCACCTGCAAGCACAAGGAATTCTTCACTTGCTTTAGGATCTAAACTCCAGGGTATGTCGATGCGGACATCGACATAATGATCGATATTTAAATATTCACCGCGATAGGTTAGAGGCACGCCTTCTACCAAGATATTGAAAGGAATGGTTTTAACTTCCCCTGCTTTCATTATCCCTTCAAAAGCAGTATGTTCACCGTACTTACCGCGATCTGTATTACCACGTCCATGAGTCTTCCACAGGCCCGTAATTTTTAACGCACTGCAATTTACATCTTTATTAACCAGGATCTTTACTGTCCCAGTAACCGTATCACCGAGATAATAGGCGCCTTGAGGATCATCTAACTCAATAGAGATATCACATTTCGACATTACATGGCCCTTCTAAAGATTGGAACAGATCATAAAGGCACCCCTCGATAGCCCTGATATCAGCCCCGTATTTATAAAGTAATTTATCAATTGTATTCATGGGGACGACGGGAACTTCTCCCGCTTCACGACGTGCAAACTCTATTCGTTTGCGAACAATCTTATCTAATTGAATTCGATCTGTTTTAATACCTGCCTGAATAGTCCAAACCTTCCGGCCGCACTTTGTTAATTCATCCGAGAAATCCCGATGCGTCCCGAGAACCAGGGGTTGCGTTCCTTTAAATAGTCGACGACGTGCCCACCACGATATTCTTTGTGCCTCATCTAAGAGCAGTGGACTTCCAGATGGAATCTTCGGTCGAATATCTTCAGGGAAGTGAACATAGCCTGAACCGGGGAGGAGATTTCTTAGGGTTAAGAGATGGGTAGTCTTTCCATGGCCCTTATCCCCCAAAAACTGTAAAACTGCGCGAGGTTTACCCAGATGAGCGATAAAGGGAGCCGAATCAATTACGGAAAGCTTTGCACGATATTTTAACGGCAACTCACCAAACGGATTAAACCGCAGATTTAGGTGTATAAATGGCAAAGTTAATTCGCTCTTGTTTACCATTATCAAACTGCGGGGTTAGCGATTGTTGAAAAAGCCCAACGAACAAACCAATGAAGGCCTCATTTTAATAAATAGGTGTCTTCAACCTGTGATCAGGGCGCTGATTCATCTCCAATTATGAACTTTTATATCCTTTCTCTATTCGCCCTTTCGCGACCACAACTCACAAGGCCTTCCCACTCAGCCGACCACGACAAAGTTTCTAACTTGCAATTTTGAGGAAAAACGCGTGCTCATACCGCGGCGGTCTACCGATGCATGCGGGCTCCGAAATTAGCCTCTAAAGGGTAAAGATGTAAAACGAAAATTAAAGAGACGCAAATTCTCATCAGTTAGCCAGGAGGGGCGGCCTATTTTTTGGCACCGTATGCTTCCATAGACCGCCACGGTAGGAGTGCGTGTTTCGAGAGCAAACGAGCTCGATAAGGACTTCCCGGAACATGTCGTCACCGCGTGGATGGGACACTCCAAAAGGATCGCCCAGACATACTACTTGCAGGTCACCGAAGATGACTAAAAGCAGGCCAGCTCAAATCCGACGCAGGAGATTACCGTTTCGCCTCGCAGGGGGGCGCAACCAATACTGTCAGCGCATGAAAAAAACCTAGTTTTACAGGGGTTAGCGATAATACCCGGAACCTTGCAATAGGGAAGTGGGCGCTTTTTTATTTGATAATTAAAAACAACCTAAAGCAGGCTCTAACTTCTGAGTGCTTTGGCTACAGTGGCAAATGGGGGGGTGCTAAGGTACCCATATGGCCCAGACGAGGACGAGAAGGAGAAAGCCTGCCAGGGTAACGATCAGACCACTTCTCCGGCGTTTTTTCAGATAAAAAAGCAATGCCAGACCGGTCACTGAAACGAAGATCATGAGTACTGCAGAGATATCGATTACCCACGACCATGCGGTACCCGAATCACGTCCTTTGTGGAGATCATTGAGAATTGCTACAGCCCCCGTTTTAATTTCAGTGAGGGTGTAGGCACCTGAGTTTCTGTCAATGAAAACATCAGCAGAATACCCGGGGCCTTTGAACACAATCATGCACTCATAACTGTCAGAAACGAATTCTGAAACGGCACCTTTTAGATGGTGTTTAGCTCGGAGAGTTTCCGCGATTGCTAAGCGATTCACATCACCAACGAGCCACGAGCTATTTATTTCCCCAGAATCATCCCGAATAATCTCTTTATCGGCTCCAAACCAATCGGGGTGATTCAGCGTGATACCTGTGACCGCGAAGAGCATCAAGGAGGCAAAGCTGATCATCGAAATATAGATATGAAGCCATCGGAAAAATGCTGAGCTTCTTTTAACCCAGCGTCGAGAGCGTTTGTTCCCCGATCGAATTAATCCCATTAATTGGCCCTTGATGTGGGCGGTGTGTATTCAAAAGAAACCTCCCCCACCTCGATATTTCCTGAAATCTTAGTTCGTTGTATTGAGTCGGTTCCCAATTTAATCGATTTTCGAATGATTTGATATGTTCCGTGTTCCCTGGCAACCTCAATACAAAGAGTGTATTGCCCCGATGGCAGTGGTTTTCCGGAATTGTCTGTTCCGTCAAAATGCGTTTCATATTTTCCGGGGCCACGGGTTGCTCCGGCCACGGTTTTAATCAGATCAACGTTTTCGACGAGTCTTCTGGAGCGATCGTTTCGATACCATCGAGTTAAGTCTCGGTGCCAACGCGGTCCCGGTTGTTCCACCTGTAGCCAAAGTAACGCTGTTTTTACAGGAAACCCATCTTTATCTTCGAGCCAGATGGCGACATAAGGACGACGATAACGCCCTCCTTCCGGCCGATTCAGCGAAAAAGATACTCGTAAGCCGGTGTTTGTTGTCGGCTCTAATAAATTAATATTGGAAGTGGCTCCTTTGTTTGGGTTGCCACCTGGCCATCCTGATGAAGTTATCACAGTGCCATCATTAAGAATCAATAAGCATTCAGTGTTTTTCTGAGATTCGGCCAGTCGGATAGATTGGCTGACTGGCAGCACAGAAAAGGCAGTGGCTAATGCATCAGCGTCCATTCCCATTGGTGCTAGCACCGAGGCGCTGCTGATATGGGTAGATGGTAATCCCGTACGTGGGTCAATGATATGAGAGTGCAGTTTATTGTCTATTTTGAATCCCCGGCGATAATTCCCGCTGGTGGCGACCGACCATGGTTTTTTGAGTTCGATTTGCGTGAACGCCTTTTTGTAAGGAGCAAAAGGGTTTTCAATGTCGATACGCCAAGTTGAGTCTCCGAGTTTCCTTATGTCACCACCGATGTTGATCAAAAAGTTATTTATGGTGGGGTGTTTACGTCTAACACTTTCACAAACCTGATCAAGAATATAGCCTTTGGCGAGCCCATCAAGGCTTATTGTTACGAGCGGTTTGTTTTCTGCTGCGTCGAGTTGATAGGGAGCGTCTGAAAAAGTACTTAACAGTTGATGTCGTTCTTCGGCACTTGGGATCTGCCCATTAACTTCCGCCTGTCTCCATAATTGCGATAAATGTTCTATTCGAACTTCAAAGGCGCCGCTAGTTTGGTCGCGCCAATACTCAGCCCGCTCTAGTACTGTTTTCAGTTCAGGCGATAATGCACTTCCGGGGATTTGGCCAAGCTGCCATCGATTGATTTCAGTAGCATGATCATAGTGGCTAAGAATACTAGCTAGTCTGTCGATTTCACTCAAAACATTGTCTTTGATGTTCTGCGCGTTCGAAGATTTGTCCGACTCTATCTGTAGCTCCACAAAAGTGCCTAGCACATTTTCAAAATGGTAATGATGGACGTCCGCGGAAATAGGTGGCAATTCCTGAGTGGACAAAAATAGTAGAGTTAAAAGTAGCTTTTTCATAACGGGGTTCATTCGTTTAGGATTCCAGCGAGAGGGAAAGAGGCTTTGGGAAAGCATTTGTATACTTATTCGTTTTTGGAGCTTAAGCGTAATTCCATCACGCGTTTTAATTCGGCATAGGAAATAGCTCCATCGCTGTTGCTGTCTCCCTCCTTAATTAATGTAGCGAGTCTGCTTCCAAGTTCGTCTTTTGTTAATTGGCCGTCCCGATTTGTATCACGTCGCATTAATAGCTTTGTATTGTTAGCAGCTTCGTCGTTGCCACTACCGGTCGAAGTAAAGTCCATCGCCGCCACTGTCCCCGGAGTAGCGAGTGGTTCGGGATCTAGTAGTATGAAGTTAACGACCCCCTTCTCCTTTGGATTGATACCGTAAAACAATAATCGGTCATTAAAACTGAATAGCCGCATCGATGAATTGATTTCCGGGAGCGCATGAGGGAAATTTGACCATTGATCAGATGCAATATCGTACACCTCGATAGTGTTGTTCACCGGCTCATCGCTAGACTCCGGCGCCTTTCCGCCAAACAAATAAAGTTTCTTATTAGCGATTACCAAATCGGGAGAAAGACGAGTTGTTTTAGGTGGTGACGCAGATCGCCAAGTTCGGGTGTTAAAGTCGAAAATATCGATGCTGGAAGGCGCCTGTTGGTTGTTATCCAGACCGCCGACCACATAGTAGGCATCTGCATCGGCCACGCCTGCAAACCAGTTACGTGGATTGGGAGGAGTACTGTCTGGGATGGCCGTGATTTTCGTTTCGTCCACCCACCAGTGCAGTACAGGATGACTGTTTCCTTTAGGTTGGGTTCCAAAAAACCAGATCGCATCTTGCTTGGCAACGACGCTTAAGTCACTCAGCGGGTGCGGGAATTCGTTTTCAAGTGTCGTCCACTGTTTCGAGTCGGGATCGTATACCAAGATAGGCCTGGCTGGCTGATCCGGATTCTCCTCATCATGTTTTCCGCCGAAAAGCAGGATTTGCCTGTGCTCACTTGTCTGTGCAGACACAACCGGTTTCGCTCCTTCGGTTGCGACGGGGAGTTTTGGGAGGGTTTCCACTGTTTGTCGCTGTAGATTGAATAGGTATGCTTCATCAGATAGAGCGGGTTGCGGGTTGTTTCGAGTTCGGCCGCCGAAAGCGTAAAGCCTCGATCCACTAAGGACAATACTTTGGTTGCCGGTGACATTACCGTCGATTTTGCTAGACCATTGAATTGCTGTTGGACCATTTGACTCCCTGTTTACAGAAAATGATTCTATCGACGCCATACGCCCCCCCCGCATCGAAGTTCCCCCAATAGCCAGCAGCCTTTGATCATCCGCGGGAATCAAACGATGGAACATTCGTGGATACATTAAACGCCCCACACTTTTCCAGACGGCTGGATCTTCGTGAAGTTTGTAGACGATTCCGGAGTCTCCCGAAACATAGAGTGATCCGCCGGTTGAGAAAGAACTTGTCGCAAAACCAGCGGCGCTACTATCGGAGGGTAAATCGGGGCCTGCCGACCATTCGTTTGTCTCAGGGTTAAATATGGATACCTTTCGACTGATACTGGAGGTTTGTATTCCGCCAAAGATATAAAGACGATCACGATAAGCAGCAACGGACGCTGCCCTGGTAATGTAGCCGGGGCCCCTTAGCGCCTTCCAGCCCTGCGAGGGGTTGTCGAGGTCATATCTAAGGATATCTTCATGCCATTTCGCGTCATTGCTAGATGCCCCCTGAAGATTCCAGCCACCAGCGACAAAAATACTTCTTCCGAGCACGGCCGCGTCCAAGGATGATCGGCTGGCTGGGAGTGGGGCAAGGTCGGTCCATGTGTCTGAGTTGACGTCATATCGGGCAAAGTGGTTTGTTGATTTGAAATCCGTATCCTGGTCAGCTTTGTTATTAAAGGTAAGTCCACCTACCCGGTAAAGGTATTTCCCATCGGAGACGAGTGCCGTGCTTTGGGCTCCTTCGTGCATTGAAAGTTCTTCCCATTCGGCGGATGGATCATTAAATCGTATGCGACGGAAATTGTTTGATACGCCCTCAATAGAAAATCCGTGCGTAGTTCCATGATGCCCACTAAATACGTAGAGGTATTCCCCAAGACGCGCCGCTCCAAAGCTTGTTAAAGTAGTCGGCAGCGGCTTGAGTAATGTGCTACTATTTTGGCCGGTCGAATTGATGCGATGTTTTGGGTCATGAAACGTCAGGGTGAAGTAGTGGGAGCTTGAATCGTATTCTTGCTCGTTGAAAACTCCGCTATCGCCTGCTACCCGATGCCCGAACATAATACCGTTGACACCGCTCACGACCTGTTTATTTGAGAAGGTAACGATTCCCCGTGAATCAAGTTCTCCGGTACCGTTCTTTTCCCCGTCGGCACCATATAAATGTATTTCCGTTCCGCTTAACGGTTTCCCCTTCCATGAAACCTTTACTTCGATTCCGTCCTCTGTTTCCACGATTCCTGCCTGAAGATTCCACTTTAGTTTACCGAGGAGACCGTCGTTATGAGATTTCGGTAACTCGCCGCCCAAATGCATCGTGTAGTAGTCAAGCCTTGAAGTACCAAAGATGCCATACGTGACCTTCGAAGCCAGGTTAGATTCAGGTGGAACCTGATCCTTTGAAACTAACCCCAGAAACTTATCGGAAGATACGTTTATCATTTCTATAGGAGTAAACTGGCCTGCGTCAGAAATGAGCCCGACCTTGGCTTTTGCAATTGTTGGCGGAAGCTTATAGGTCTTCTCTGCTAAACTTTCCCCGAAAAAGTAGACCGCTTTCCCATCAGTCGAAGAGTTAAGCCAAGGAAAATGAGCTTGTAATTTTGGGAGAGCAAAAAACAGGACGTGAACGATAATCAACCAGGGTAAAGTCTTCATGGTTTCTTAGCTTTTCATAAATAAATGCCATATCGGAGGTATAAACGGACAAGCCGCTATCTTTCCCCTTAAGTCTATTGAGATTCAGTCTCAATAGCAACGGATGAATGAAGGCTGTCTTCTAAAAAACGCGGATTTAAATAGTCGCTGTCCTGTTGGCGTTTATCCAAAACCAAGACGTTGTTTCAGGATGCTGTTAACCGAAAGAAATAACACAGTCGTCGCTTTAACCAATGCTTAGTTGGAACTAACGCCCTATTGAATGTTCCAGCGAGAGTGCGAGAATTGAATTAGAATCTTTACATACTGCTCGGACCAGTTGGAGGGTCGTTGGCTATTCATCAACGAGTCTAAGCGTGTGGACAACCAGGAACTTCTTGAGGTCCCCAGAAAGAATGGGGTAAGAAATGAACAACTCACTAAACACTACTGTCACAGCACTCTCAGCTTTGCTTTTATGTACATTGACCGCCAGTGCCCAAACAAATACTAATCCAATCATCGGGGATCTCGATAAAAACGGCCGGATTAGTCGATCAGAAGCTGAGAATATGATGAACACTCCGTCATTAAAGAGCGAGTTGTTCAACGCATCAGCTGAAGAGCAAGGGCGATACTACAATGCTCTGGAAAATAGTATTCGTGTTCGGCTTCTTAAACTATCTCGTGCCTATGATACTCCACGCTGGCCATACGCTGTCGAAATGTGTAGGCGAAATGGTCTTTCCGAGATAGATGCTGAAAAGATTGCATTGGCGGTGCGAGCTAACATAGGTCCCAAGCGAGGTGGTCCCAAGGCAAAGCCAATCAATGATGGTAAGCCCGTCATTGCCGATCAAAATGGCAATGGTCGCATCAGTCGCATCGAAGGAGAGAACTTGATGAGATCGCCAGAATTGAAAAGTAAGTTATTCAATGCATCCGCTGAGGATCAGAACCGCTTCTACAACGCATTGGAAGGCAGCATCCGAGTGAGGTTTCTGAGATTATCGCGAGCTTATGAAACCGTTCGCTGGGATCGGACAGTTGGATTTTTTCAGCGTTATGGCCTCTCAGCCCAAGACGCTGAAAAAATTGCTACCACAATGCAGAACAATTAAGCGGTCGCAACCGTTATCAACGATGGTGGAACCCTATAAAGTTGGTCGAATACCACCTTGGCTGAAAACCTTGCCGTTACAATTGTCAGCCTAAGCGGAATGGTCTGGATAATATTTCATAACGTTATTCTTCATAACTAGTCGATTACTCAACACCAACGATTATCGGTTCGGAACAAAAGGATCTTTGCGATTGGATCTCTTGAGTTCGATCATGAGTTGCTAGAGCAACTCCGTAGTATCCTTGGTTTCACTCACACCACCTCTCGCAGACTGCATTACGTAAGACGTTCCTAACGTTACAACTTCACCATTTTTCGTTACTACGGCAAACGCTTCGCTATCATCACTGAACACGATCTCCGAAATCGGCTCGTTTACCTCATCTCCTATCTGATGGAGCTACTCTGTCCCCGTCAATAAATAAATCGCCGTTACTTTGATCGACGGGTTTGTCAATGGTCATTGTGCTTATCATTTATTCAGGTACCGATGTGGGTCATCGACGGGGAGGGAATAAAGCCAATTGACCGCCTCATAAAGAATCACCTCATCAATGTCGTGTTGATTAAGTAGCCCACGAATAATCTCTTCCCGTCGTGTATTAGCAGCAACTTTGTCTGGAAATCGGAGAGTATATTGTGCCTCGTAAAAAAAACTCTTCGCGCCGCGAAATTTACTGCCATGATTATCTGCCTGGTCTTTCTGGTAGGCGTCCACGAAAATCGATACTGGTTCCTGATCAGGAAGATCCCGTAATCCCAAAAAGACCGGTTCAACCCGGAGACCGCTAAGGTTCAGCATACTCATACCTTCGCCAATGGCTGGAATATGGTTTATGCCTGAACAAAGGTAACGATAGTAGTTAGCGTCGTATTTCTCAGGCTGAGTGTGCGGAATTTCTGACAGGCCCGCTTTTACCTCGTTTTCGACCACGTCGCGTGGCGGGATCACCACCCGAATCCGTGTCTCGGGAAACTCCTGCTCCAAATCCTTCAGTAACAACTGAACTCCATTAGCAATGGCCCGATTTCGTGCAAAACGCCAGGCATGACCGTCAGTTTCTCTCTGACAGGTCCCAATCCATTCCCCCGAAGTCCATGTCGTAATTTTCTCAAGAGACCGGTTGTCACCTTTTTTGATTAGCTCTCTTAAAATGTCGATCTGGCCAGTAGCCAGCGGTGCATAGGCCCTGTCGATGCCCAAGTGGAAGTAGTTTTTACTACGCCGACGGTGATGTGCGAGCGTTTGGACTCCAAGCTCTCCGTCACCACTCGAACCCGCTAATTGCGTGTGAGTTCGGGTGTTGATTAGGATTTCATCAAAGGCAGGCGCTGCGAGGATCGTCCTAAGTTCGCTCACGGCCAGACGACGCGAGGCTTCACGGTTGTAATCCATCATCTCAGGAGACCAATCCGCACCAAAATCGATTACGATTTCGTCATCCTTAAGTTCTCGTAACGCTTTGCCACTCCGACGCACAAGTACAAAACTGTTCTCAATGGCTTGGAAATCTGTTCGATACCCCCCCTCAGCCGTTATACCGGCTATACGGGCTGTGGCATGTTCCGGATCCGTATCCGCGAGAGACCAATGCACATTGATCCGTCCAAGTTCTGAACCCGCGTGGGAATGTGCGATCAACGGCAATTCCACTGGCAGCTTTACCGGTGGATTCATTTCTTGACCACGGCAGATGATTAAATAGCGATGATCGCGCGGACGGTTCAAGCCTCCGATTTCAATTCCACCATCCGCGTGACAACGGAGCGACCAGCCTTTCAGTTCCTGGCGTTTTGCTTTCACCAACTCCGCAATTGTTTCAAAGCGAACCAGCTCAAATTCCCCATTGCTTTGACGAAGTAGCACAAACGAATCGTTTGCAATCGGCGGAACTTGGGACGCAAATACTCGGAGATGTTTTGGTGTAATTTCGAGAGCAGGGGACTCGGCAACAGACTTTAATGTCAGACTTTTTAAGGTTGTATGATCCGCCTCCCCATCAGCCTCGAGAATTGTACGGTAGTGAACAAACCCTACATCCTGTGGTTCAAAATTAACTTTGGGATTTGCTCCGGGAAGAAAATCCCAAAGATACCTCCCGTCAAAATTAAATACGGGAATTACATAATATTTCATCAATGCGTGCTCAAACGGGCGATAACTCACGGTCAGTGCTACCCCATGCGCAGCGGCACTATGTGCAAACATTTGTCCCCAATCAGGGTTCAATCGAAATCGCATCAAAAGGCCATGCCATTCGTAGGGCACCGCTTTCGGATTGTTGTATAGAATTGCATTTAATTGCTCGTGTTCAAGAATTGCCCGAGCCTGTTTTTCAAAACGTGCCCAATTCTCCAGGCCATAATTTTCCGACTGACTAATGGTCGGAAAGGCGCTCGGCCAAACAATCAACCGGTGGACTCCGTGACACTGGAGCCGCCGAAAATATTGGTCAAAAGCGTCCCGTGTTACCGGTCGCCATCTCCCTGTCGAAGGGTCACGAAAGATCTGAATTAAATCGTCAACCTGGTCTGAAAGATAACTGATCGGGCGTTTAGGCGGTGCTGGACAAAGCCTAAGTGTTTGTCTTTCTGGCGTACCATTAGCCTCTCTTAGCACGATCTCCAGTTCGAGCTTATGCCTAATCTCTTGAGCAGCCCTGACGGTCAGCTTTCCGGACGGGGAAAGTAAAACGTCAATTCCTTCAGGCATCTCATTTTCATATGTTAGTGTTTCCCCCAAGTTAAGCGGGTGATCCGTCAGTTGCCACGAGCGTTCATTCCCCGGCAGGTAGGCAAACGGAGTTTCCGTGTTACGGGGCCAAAGTGCAGCAGCCCGGACAGATTTTTCCACGGAGGCACAGGACACTGTGACGACGATGACCCAAAAAAACAAACGGGCAGTCAGAGCACAGGCTTTAGGCGTTGCATTCATAGCAGAACTCGTTACCATCGCAGCTTATTTATATGACTGGCCTCATCAACACAAATAGGCTTCACCATATCATCATGCACTTTGAGGTTCCCTTTTTTACGTCCGTGGAAAAGGTGAGGGGAGACAGCAATCCGCTACGCAAAACAACATAATTAAGGACGCGGTTGACTGCGCCGAGCTAATGTATTCATGCATTGCCTCTCAACCTGATTATCATGATACATGATTCGTGCACTGCATGGACTAAGTTTGTCTGAATGCGGGCACAAGTCTTACCACCATTCTCTATCGGCCCCTGATCTGTGTTGAATTCAGCTTCAGCTGACGCAGCAGCCGAAGCCACTACGCCAGACACACCGCCTATCTAAGCGGGACTCTAGGATGGGTTAGGGAGTCTGGGGAGGCATCGACAGATGCTGAGCGATCAACTCATACAGTTTCAGCAATTCTGAGCCATCTTCTAACGCCCTCGAACGCACGAGTTCGTCTTGAACTTCCTTGTTAGACACGCCGAGCGACCTGAGAATTTCGCGCGCATCGCTCCATGTCGGCAGCCAGGTCATGATTGTCTTAAAGCGTTCAACTCCACCCACACGGTCCATAAAGCAGTCATAGTTCAGGAGGAAATAGACGTGCTCTTGGAACGGGGAAGATGGCTTCACGGCTGCGGTCGCGTCGTAGACGTAATTGCCAACAGTCGGCTCCCATTCGAGCCCCATTTCCTTGAACTGGATCGCCAGAGCGCACTGTCGGGAACTGAATTTCATGTCTTTCTCCTCTAAAACTGGTCGCGGAAAGCTACCCGGCTGCCAGGTAGCCACTGACATAGTAGACAGATGTTCCGGAATGACAATAGTAATCGCTACCGCCTGAAGTTCCATGTCCGCTGTTTGCAGTTATTTCACAGAAGAACATGTGGTGTCAAATGTGGTGCCGGATATGGCGGTCATGAAAGGTCTACAGGTTCACAGA
>CEUM01000585.1_pt1 | contig 20328 bp, 17 predicted proteins | sample 356421 | NCBI WGS metagenome assembly CEUM01 (sample SAMEA2622716, study PRJEB7988) | marine metagenome | biome: marine biome (ENVO:00000447); feature: surface water layer (ENVO:00002042); material: "saline water (ENVO:00002010), including plankton (ENVO:xxxxxxxx)" | depth 5 m | reverse complement strand
TCGCACTTCATACGACGAAGAAGATAGGGCGCGATGAGATCCTTTAGTGTCACCGCGCATCGATACGCCGTCGTCACCTGTTGATTGCTCGCGTTGGTGTATCCGCCGATTTGAATCGGCACCGCGAATTGCGCCTGAAACACGGGCAACGTCCCTAGTTTCCCAGGAAACACGAAATCGAACAGGGACCAGAGCTCGGAGAGTCGATTTTGAATCGGCGCGCCGCTCATGATGATTCGATGCACCGTTTGGAGTTGCTTGGCGACAATGGTCACGTCGGCGTCGGGATTTCGAATCTTGTGCCCCTCGTCGAGCACGGCGTATCCCCATCGTACGGCGCATATCCGATCTCGAAACAATCGCATGTGTTCGTACGTCGTGATCAGTACACCGTCGCCGTGGGACACGCACGCGTCGAACGCGCGCTCTCTCGCGCGCTTCTTCCCGCCGCCCGATTCGCTCGACAGCGCCGAATCGTGTAAAATCGTCGGTTTGAGCTTCGGCGCCCAGATTCGAAGCTCTCGACGCCACTGTCGAAGCATGGTGGCGGGACAGACGATGATTGTGGGCGAATACATGCGCGAGTGGTGCAACGCGCACAGAAACGACGCCACCTGCACCGTCTTACCGAGACCCATCTCGTCGCCGATGATGCCCCCCGCGCGTTGACAGTGCAATTCCCACAACCACTTCAAACACGTCTTTTGATGAGGAAGTAAACGCTCGTACGTGTCTCCCGGGAGCGATAACCCACCGGAAAACTCGACGTCATCGATGACGTCCTCTTCTTCGCCCTCATCGCCGTCCTCGTCGACGGCGTTCGGGACGTCGTCGTCGCTCTCGATCGCCGCGCGGCGCGTTCGTCTCGCGCGCTTCCCGCCCGACGCGGATGCGTTCTCACCCATCTTTGCGCGCCACTCCGCGCGTTTCTTCGTCATCTTTTGTTTCGTCGCGTTACTCGTCGCGTTTCTCACCGCGCGACTCGCGAAAGGCCGCGCGTTCGCCTCTAATTTCGGCGTCTCGTCCGCCGACAGCGTCACCGCTCGACTTCTCGATTCCCGCCACGCCTTGGTCGCCGCCGCCGCTTTACTCGACGTCTCCTTCTCCTTCAACGCGCGCTCGAACCCATCCAATCGATCAAACGGCGTGAGCACACCGATTCGAATCAACCGTTCGCGCTCCGTCTCCGTCGCCGCCGCTTCGTTCGCTCTCGGCGCGTCGAAGAGTTCTTCAAAGAAATCGTCGTCCGCCGTCGGCGGTTTCGCCCTCCCCGCCGTTTTCATCCTCACCTCCGCCTCCTCACCCCCCCTCGCCGCCACCGACGACACCGACGCGTCTCGTACCCTCCTCCTCGCCTCTTTCGAAGCCTCCTCGCGTTCGGCGCGTCGTCTCGCGTCCTCCGCGCGCGCGCGCTGCGTCTCCATCTTCCCTCGCAGACCCTCCAACCGTTTCTTCCCCACCGCCGCGCGAAGCGCGTCCGTCGTCGGATCCACGTCCTCGAGCGCCGCCTCCACCGCCTCCATCTCTCGCTTCGTTCGCTCGGCGTCCGCGAGGAGTCTCTCGCGCGCGCGTCGAGCCTCGCGCGCGACGTCCTCGTCATCGTCGTCGTCGTCATCCATCCGCGCCTCGGCCTCGGCCTCCTCGCGCGGACGCGCGAGCGCGCGCGCGCGCGCGAGGACGCGTCGACGAACGTCATCGACGGATTCAGCGCGCGCGCGAGGACGACGAGGGCGATTCGTCGTCGTCATCGCGCGCGCGCGGACGACCGCGGGCGCGCCGCGGCGCGGGGACGAGGCGGGACGGGGCCGGGGCACTGGGTGTGCATACGTGACGAGTCACGACCCGTGCGATACCGACCCGGGTCGTCGACGCGCGACGTGGTTTTTGATGCGCTCGTTCCTGTTATAATATGCGTCGTGTTGGCGAACGCGCCTCTTCGCGAACCGCGCCACGCGGCTGGTATCACGGAAGTATGTTAGAATATTTCACCCCTAAATATATGAGTATAGTCTTCCCGAGCAGTATGCAATTATATAGATGTAAAATAGAGTACAACACGTACCGATAGTCCTAGTAATAACACCACCTGCTAAACCTCGGGGTGCCCACGCTCCGTGCCGTCGACATCTCGATCGCGCGCGAGGTGGCCATTGCATCACTCGCTTCCGTCGGTCGACGAACTCGTCGCCGTACACGCACGCACCGCGCACCACGTAGCGCGACCGAGCACTTTTCGCTCGACACACAACACCCAACACACTCTCCAAATGTCGGTCAACGTCGATCACGCCGCCCTCGAACGCCACGGGCTCACGAGCGAGGAACAACTCGCCGTGTTCGCGTACATGCAGCGTTCGATGAGCGTGCGCGCGTACGAGGTGCAGCAACACATCGCGGTGCGTGACGATGACGCGATGCGATGGAGATAAAATGTATCGTTCGTTCGCGCGCGGGGTCGAAGCGGTGGCGCGCGCCAAGACGCGCGCGATGGGCGATGACGTGGGATCGGGGTGTAATCGTGCTGACGAGGATGCTGACGTGGACAATGCGGCGAGAGACTGACGCGACGGGCGACGCGCGCGACGACGACGCGCAGGATGGGACGATTAAATCGTTCGGTAAAGGAATTCTGAACGAAGCGGAGGCGAAGAAGAAGAATGAAAAGTCGCGACAAAAGAGCGCGATTGAAATCATGGCGGACCATGAACGGGAAAAGCAACGCGCCAAGGAGGAGCGCCGCGCCGCCAAGGAGGCGAAGAAGCAGGCGAGATTAGAAAAGGAGGAATTTGAACGCACCGGAGGGCAAGTTAAGTTGAGCAAGAAGGAAAGAAGACGTTTAGAGGCGATGGAATGAGTCGATGAGCGGCGTGATTGCCGACGCCTGCGCGCGCGCGTCGGTGAAAGAGCGCGCGCTTTGAAGAATCAAGTTTTCCAGACGTCTCCGCACGACGACAATTTTCCATCTTGCAACTCGGCCCGGTGCTAATTTTTTATGAGAATTTGTACCATACATAGAAGCATTTCATGTACGTAGTTGTAACGAAAAGATCTACAAGTATCATTACATTGCGCCTCGTCACCGCGTTTGTGTACGTTCGCCGACGCTCGACACTCACCGGAGCGGAATCCCGAACACGGTGCACTCCATGCGCGTGTCTTGATAATCGAGCGTGAACACGCCCTCGTGTCCACCGATCTTACCCTCGCGCATTCTAAAGCAAAGACGATCGCCCACGCTGAGCACCGCCGCCTTTCCGACCGGTAGCATCTCCCAGCGACCCGTGCTCTGGCGCCACACGCCCGGACCCTCGTGCAAAGATTTCATGCGGATTCGCTCCTTGATGACGGCGATGGAGAACTGCGTGCGGCTCACACCCTTATTGTCGATTCCACCCATGCCACGCCCGATGGTTTGTAAACCTTTGTGCAATAAAATTTCAGGCGGAACGTAGGTTTTATCGTTCGCCTCGGTGGAGAGCGGATCTGGAACGTACACGAGGCGCAGACTTCTGAACTCCTCCTCGTCGGCGTGACCCGTTGTGATCGCTCTTAAATCGTTTTCATCCTCGGGAAGCAAACTGAGCTGCTCTTGGATCTCTCTCACCTCTTCTAAAAGCTGTTCGAGAGTCTTCTCGTAGCTCAATCCCGCCTCGCCCGCCTCGTCGCGCAGACGCAAGTCGTTCGGATCAAACGGTACCCCTGGATGATCGTCGTTCTCTATGTTCGCCAACATCATTTCTAATCCGAGACGTTCTCCGTCGTCCTCGTATTTGTCATCCAAAAACGTCTCCGAAGACATGACGCCCACAAAGTCTACGATGGTCGTCGCCATACCAATCAGCACAAATGCGTTCGTAATCGAGAGGGCGAGGGCGAAAAGATTGAACGACCCGATCTTTCCGCTCGATACAAACTCGACCGTCGCCGTCGAAAAGTGCTTGAACGTTTGAATGGAAGAATAACGACCAGTCGTGCCGGGGCTGGTGTCAACCATCACCTTTGCGTTGAAATGGTTCGACCGAACTTGTTCCGCACTCAAAGTCGCCTTCACGGTCGTCTTTAGTGGCGCGTTAAAATAGGTATTCGTGAATCCAACTTTTACGTTGAGACGAATACCGGATAAACGATACGGCAACCCTGTCGTCGAGCCGCGATCTCCCTTCGCGTGCGGATTCGCTTCGTCGAGCGAGTTGATCCCCGCCATCTTCAACAATCCCTCGAATGTAACCGTAGGCGTTTGCCTAGACGTGTCGAATTCGACACCGCCGACATCCACGACTTCGGCTTGGAGAAGTTCACCATCGCGCGTCTGATATCGCACATCCAGGTTCATGCCTAAAACGTCTGCGCCAGCGAGGCCGAAAACGTCCATGGTACCATCGGTAGTCGTGCAATCGGCCGCAGTCATCGTGGCCGCGTTCGGATTCGCGCACGTCCTCGTGTGCCGCGTCACCTCCGCGAACGTCCCCAAAGAAAACCCGTTACCTTTCGGAAACGGCCATATGTACTCTGCCGGGGTGAAAAAGCTCGAACATTGCACCTGACTCATGTACGCGTCGTTGAAAATTTTATCTCCTCTTCGCCAATCCACGTAGCCCGTGTTACAATACGCCACGGTCGCGTTCGCCGCGATGGCAGCAGAGAGCGTTTTGTCCACTCTGAACGGATCCAACGTCCACTGATCGTACGTCGACGTCAAATACAGCGACGGCAATTCAAAGACCATGTAGTTGTGACTCAACAGGATCGACACCAACGCGAACGTCCCGATCAGGCTCATGAACGTAAAGTGCAGCGTCACTAAAAATTTATCATTCGTCTTCACCAGCTTGGTCGTGCGATAGGTGAAGATCTCCGTGACGGAGTCTGTTATGAGCTCCTTGAAGCCCATGGCGAGCGGCCGCGATGATCCGACGCGCGAGCGGTGACGCTGGCGTTCGTGCGCGTACGCGCGCGGCTTCGACGAGCGCCCACGCGCTCGTTACTCGTCGTCGCGCGCTGGCGACGCTCGCGAGACGTCGCGCGGCGGGGTTTGCGGGTGTAACACTATCGAGGCCGCGGGGGGGGAAACGAGCCGAGTCGCGCGGGGACGACGACGGCGGCGCGTCTTCGAATTACAATATTGCCGTCGATGCGCGCGAACGCGCGATTGAAACGCAGGCGCTTGAAAGAAAAAAGTATCGTGGATTCAGTACGAGGCGCCGGATTTGCGGTGGTGCATGCTGGTGAGACCGTCGGCGTCGAGGAGCGCGCCTCGCTCCACCTCGGCCAAGACGACCCAGTGGTCGCCGGCTTCCATGCGCTTGCTCACCTTGCACTCGATGCACGCGAGGGAGTCTTTGACGATGGCGCAGCCGTTGGTCTCGGAGATGTCGACGTCGAGGTCGCCGAAACGGTTTTCTCCGGGAGCGAAGGGCTTTAGGAGCGCCTTCATGATTGGTTTTTCGCCGCCGGATTTGAGGACGTTGAGGTTGAATTTTCCGCCGGTGAGGAGGAAACTCTCCACGGCGCGCTCTTTGGCGACGGCGACGGTGATCGCGGGCGGGTTAAAACTCGCTTGAGACACCCAAGACGCCAACATGGCGCTCTGCGTCTCGTCGCTTTTCGTCGTGACGGCGCAGAGGGAACCGACGATGCGACCCATCGCCGCCGCCGCGTCGTTGGTGCCGGAGAGCGACTTTCCGAGCGACTTGCGCTCAATCATCTCCTTGCGACGCGCCATCTTACGGACCTCTTGCGCTAAATCAGTACCGCTCTCTTCGCACAACTGTAAGGTTTCCGCAGTAGGTTTGAATTTGCAACGCAAGGGCTCGAACGCGCTCTTGAATCCAGCGTCGGTGAGACGCTTCGAGATCATTTCGACCGCCTCCCCGGACCAGCCGAACGAACCGAACGTCCCGCACGGTTTTTCCAAATCGGCCTCCTTCACGATGGCGCCGAGCGCGGTCTGCACGGGCGTGGGAAGCGTCCCGCCGAGGGTGGGCGCCCCTAACGCGAACCCCGCGTTGCGCTTCAGCACCTCCTCCACCTCCGCCGGCGTGGAGAGCTCGCAATTGAGCATCTCCGCCGCCACGCCCGTCTTCGCCACGCCGCGCGCGATGGCTTGCGCCATGGCACCCGTGTTGCCGTAGGCGCTCGCGTAGATGATGGCCACGGACGTCTTGTCCGCCGCGGAGGTTTGCTTGTTGGTCCAACTTCTGTATTCGCGAACGAGCTCCGTGACGGAGGACGACACCACGGGACCGTGCGCGGGGCAGATGACGCTCGCGACGACGGCATCATCGTGCTTCGATTCATCGCCCGTCGCGGGCAAACGCGTCAGGATGGATGACATTTGTCTCGCCATCGGCGCCAACAAACAGTCGTAGTAAAATCTCCAGTCGTCGCCGAACGCCTCCAATCCCCCCGTGTCTTCGAGTCCTTCCATCTGCCCGACATGCGCGGAGAAAATTTTCGACGTAAATAAAGCCTGCGTGCGATCATCCCGGGCGAACATCAAATCCGGCCATCTCGGCGTCGGCGCGAGCGTAAACGTCACCGCCGTGCCGCCCAAATCCAAACGCTCTCCGTTCCTCACCACGCGCAATCGCGCGCGAAGCTTCCCTTCCGGCGATTTCCAACTCGCGATCAACGCGTCATTCGACAATGAATTATTCGGTTTCAACGCCTGCTGAATTATCTGCGCTCCAGGGTTCGAACACAACACCTCCACGCACGGCGCGTCCGCGCTTCGATTCGCCACGCACGCCGCCAACGCGTCCAAACGTCTCGGATTCACGTGCAACACGGCGTGAAACGCCGCGTCTCGCGCCTCACCACCGATCGACGCGATCGCCTCGGCGTATTTCACCCCGTGCCTCCCGTCCGGGACGTCGATCAAGCACGCGTTCGTCTCCCCCGTCACCGCGTACGCGTTCTCCGTCGAGCCTCGTCTCGCGCCGTACTCCACCTCAAACGTCCGTCTCTCCGCGCTCTTAAACGTCACGCACGTCGCGCCGACCCCGACGGAGGCGATGACAGCGTCATCATCGCGTCCCTCGTCCTCGGCCGCCGCGCCCATGCCCCGTCGCGCGCGCGCGGCGTCGATCTCGGCCGTCTCGGCGCGTTCCGTGCGCAGCGCCCTCGGCGTCGTCGTCGTCCCGCGACGCGCGCGACGAGGCGCGATCGATCGCGCGCGCGTCGTCGTCTTCGTCGTCGTCGGCGCGATCACCATGGCGAACGGTGCGCGCGCGCGCGCGCGCGTGTGTGTGCCGTCGCGCGCGCCAGTGCGCGACCCGCGCGAATGCGTCGAGACGGTGACCTCGAGGTCCTGGACGACGTCGCGCGCGCGTACGGAACGACGCGCGCGGACGTCGTGGACGCGCTCCTCGCGCGGTGCGGGTTCGAGAGGTGCGCGACGGCGACGGCGAAGACGATTCGATGGAAGACTCGACGTTGCGAATGAATGAATGAATGAAAACGCGCGGTGGAGCGACGCTCGAGCGACTGACCGACCGACCGACGACGACAGATCGAGCGATGGACGCGTCGTGACGTTTCCGCGCGATTTCGTGCGCGCGCGCGAAGAGGAAGAGACGTCGGTGGAGGTTGTGGATTTGATGTCGCCCGAGGAGGCGCGACGACGGAGACGAGACGCCGCGGCATCCGCCGAGGGACCGCCGAGAGAGGACGCGAGCGAATCGGAGAGCGAGATGCCACCGCTTCGCGAGCGTTTGCTCGGATCTCGCGCGAACGCGAGCGAGGCGTCGCCGACTCGACCGCCGACGGGTCGCGCGAGACGGAGGCGCGCGAAACCGTCCGAGGCGGAGCTCGCGGACGCGTTGACGACGTGGATGCGCGCGGACGAGCGCACGTACGAGAGCGCGCTGTTGATGCGATCGATAGACGTGGACGACGCGCTCGCGCGCGCGAGGGCGACGGGTGTGCGCGCGAGCAGGGTGGATTTCGTCGCGTGGCTCGAGACGGAAGGCTTGGCGTATTCGCAGACGAAGAAGCGACGGTTAGCGGCGGCGAACGGTGGTGGGAGACGATAGCGAGCGTCGGAAGACGCGTGTAAATTACGTAGACGTGCGCATTCATCGGTCGGTCGACTCGATCGCGGTCGCGTCTCTCGCGCGACGACTGGACCGGTTCGAAGGGAAAACTCAAAAAACTGCACACGATGACGCGCGTCTCGACGTCCAACGTCGCGCGCGCGCGTTTCTCTCGCGCGACGACGACCGGAACGAATAAAACGCGCAAACCGTCGCGCGTTGACGCGTCGAACGCGACGATGCCGAAGACGAGCGCGCGAGAGAGCGTCGACGTTCCCGCCCTGCACGCGCGCACGCCTCTCATCAAGTCGACGCCGCTCTCGCGCGTTGTCGGTCGAGACGTCCACCTGAAGCTCGAATCGGTGCAACCGAGCGGTTCGTTCAAACTTCGCGGCATCGGACGCGCGTGCGCGCTCGCGGTGAAGAGGGACGGGGCGCCGTTGCTCGTGAGCTCGAGCGGAGGAAACGCCGGTTTAGCCGTGGCGCACTCGGGTCGAGAGTTGGGCGTCGACGTCGTGGTGTACGTGCCAGAGACGACGCCCGTGCGCATTCAAGAGCTTCTGCGCTCGTACGACGCGGAGGTGGTGGTGGCGGGGAAACAGTGGAGCGAGGCGAACGAGGCGGCGCTCGAACGCGCTGCGGCGACGGGCGGCGCGATGATTCATCCTTTCGAGGGCGATGACACGTGGGAAGGACACAGCACGCTCGTGGACGAGATCAAAGAAGATTTAGGAACGAAGCCTGCGGCGATCGTGACGTGCGTGGGCGGCGGTGGGTTGTTAGCGGGATGCTTGCGAGGCGTGGAGAGAAACGGGTGGCGAGACGACGTCGTCGTCGTCGCCATGGAAACCATCGGCGCAGACTCGTTGAACGCGTCCATGCGCGCGGGTGAACTCGTCACGCTACCCGCGATCACGAGCGTGGCGAAATCGCTCGGTGCGGCGTCACCGTCGCCGAAGGTGTTTCAGAGTTGCCTGGAACTCGGCCACGCACGCGTTCGATCGCACGTGTGCGAAGACGCCGACGCCGTCGCCGCGTGCGTCCAATTCGCGGACGATCACCGAATTTTAGTCGAACCCGCGTGCGGTGCCGCGCTCTCGGCGGCGTATTTTCCGCAGCTCGGTGCGCTCGACGATTTGCCGGAGGGAGACGTGGTGGTCGTCGTCTGCGGAGGATCCGTAGTGAATCGCGAATCGCTCGCGGAGCTCGCGGATACATTCCTCTAGGGACGTAGCTTAAACAATGGTCGCTTGCTATATAAATTACACCAATGGTCGTTCCAGTCGCGCGCTCTCTTCTCGCGGACGCTCGAGTCTCGCTAACTCACGTACAATCCGTCGTCGGCGCTTCGACGCAGAGACGGCGCGCTGAGCACGAGAAGCTCTACGAGCTCGGCCTCGGCGCCTTCCTTCTTCGTGAACAACCCCTCACCGTCATCGAATCCTTCATAATGCGTCCCGAGACGCGACTTGACGACGCGACTCCCTGCCGCGTTTTCTACGCCCAAGTCAAACGTTCCGCCCACGCCCGCGTAACTCGACCCGTTCGGCGGCGCGCAACCGAGCGGCACGCGAAGAGCATCCACGCCGAAACACGGTCCCTGCGCCCCGAAATCAAAGATGGCCGCCTTCCCACCAGCGAGAACGTTCGAGACCCGACTCGGCGGTTCGCCTCGCCGATACGCGGCGTCGTCCTCCCACGCGCACAAAAACGCATCGCTCGTCTCTCGATAATCCTCCACCGAATAAAACCCCACGGGATTGAACCCACCGAATCTCGCCCCTCGGCGCGTCTTCCCCACGACGAAACACGGCCCCGCGCCGTCGCACGCCTCGTGGAACGCCCTCGCGGCGTACCCGCTCGCCGCGGCGTCGAACGTCACCTCCAACGCGCGTCCTTCCAGCGTCGTCCCTCGCAACGCCTCGACGCACGCGAGCGTTTCCTTGGAACACATCGCGCGCCACGTCTCGTACGTCTCGTCCGCGCGCGCGTCCGAGGGTACATCCTTGGGCGTCACCGCGTCCAGGAGACGGTCGAACAACGACCGCCCCGCGCGCGCGCGAACGTTGCGATTCGTCGCGCCGACGCGAGCGATGCGAGCGATGCGCATCGCATCGCTCGAAACGCTCCCACGCGCGCCGCGCATCGCGTCGCGCGACGATCAATCGCGTCGATCCACGGGTGCCCAGAAAAACCAGCCTCAGATCCTCGCGCTTCCGTCGACGATGGAGGAACAGAGCGAGGAGCGCTCGGGCGATCACGCCGCCGCGGCGGACGAGGACCCTTCCACGGCGCCCGTTCCGGAGCATGTACGCGATCGAGCGACGCGCGCGCGACGCGAGGATGGGATCGGCGACGTGAATTTCAAAACGCGAAAACGTTCGCGGGGCGCGAGAGACGACGACCGCGCGGACGACGCGCGATGGGAGACCGCGCGAGCGATGACTGACGACGATCGCGCGATCCATCGTTCGCGCTCGCGCTCGCGCAGGTGCAAGTGGGCGATTCCCCGGTATACGTGGTGGAGCGAAAACTCGGTAAGGGTGGCTTTGGTCAGGTTTACGTCGGCAGACGCACGAAACCCGAGTCGCAGGGATGCACGCAGGGACCGAACGCGACGCAGGTGGCGTTGAAGTTTGAACACAGATCGAGCAAAGGGTGTGATTACGGGCCGCCGTACGAATGGAACGTGTATAATTCGTTGGGGGGGATTTTGGGCGTGCCGAAGGTGCACTACAAGGGAAGTCAGGGAGATTATTACGTCATGGTCATGGATCTTCTGGGGCCGTCTCTGTGGGATAAGTGGAATGAGAACGGACAGATCATGTCGCAGGAGATGGTGGCGTGCATCGCGGTGGAGTCGTTGGCGATTTTGCAAAACTTTCATAGTAAGGGCTTCGTGCACGGGGATATCAAGCCGGAAAACTTTCTTCTCGGTCCTCCGGGAACTCCGACGGAGAAAAAGCTGTATTTGGTTGATTTAGGTTTAGGAACGCGTTGGCGCGACCCTATTTGTGCGACGCACATAGAATACGATCAGCGACCGGATATTTTCCGTGGAACTGTGCGTTACGCGTCGGCGCACGCGCATTTGGGACGCACGGCGTCGAGACGAGACGATTTGGAGTCGTTGGCGTACACGCTCTTGTTCTTGTTGAAGGGCCGTTTACCGTGGCAGGGATATCAAGGGGATAACAAAGGTTTCCTCGTGTGTAAGAAGAAGATGGCGACGAGCCCGGAGGCGTTGTGCCGATACACTCCGAGCGCGTTCAGACAGTTTATGGAGGCGGTGATCAACTTGAAGTTTGACGAAGAACCGAAGTACGGCGCAATGTCGTCACTCTTCGAACCGTTGTGCGGTACCGTCGCGCGTCGACCGATCTCGACGGAGGGTGCGAGAAAGGTGGGTATGAAGCGCAAGGTTGCCGACATGCAGTTCGACGACTCGGACCGCGATAGACTCAAGAAGAAGGTTCGCGTCGGTTTACCGGCGCAACAATGGATCACGATTTACAACGCGCACCGCCCGATGAAGCAACGGTACCACTACAACGTCGCCAACAGTCGCATCGAACAACACGTGAACAAAGGAAACGACGACGGTTTGTTCATCTCGAGCATTTCGTGTTCCACCGATCTCTGGGCGCTCATCATGGACGCTGGCACGGGTTTCAGCGCGCAAATCTGGAACTTATCCGCGCAGTTTCTCCCCAAGGATTGGATTCTCGAGCAATGGGACGACGGCTACTACATCACCGCTCTCTCTGGTTCCGCCAACGGCTGCGCCATAGTGGTCATGTCCAAGGGCTCGACGTACACGCAACAGTCGTACAAGGTCAGCGACTCGTTTCCGTTCAAGTGGATCAACAAGAAATGGAAGGAGGGCTTTTACGTCACCGCCATGGCCACCTGCGGCAATCGATGGGCCGTCGTTATGTCACGCAACGCCGGTTTCATCGACCAGTGCGTCGAGCTCGATTTCATGTACCCGAGCGAGGGCATTCACCGCCGCTGGAACTGCGGATATCGGATAACGTGCTGCGGCGCCACCGGCGACCAATCCGCCTTTGTCCTCTCCATCCCGAGAAGACGTCCGGGCGACGAGACGCAAGAGACTCTCAGAACGTCCGCGTTCCCATCCACGCACGTCAAGGAAAAATGGGCCAAGAATCTATACATCAGCGCCGTCGCCTTTGGTCGCACGGTGAGTTAACCGAGCGCGGCGAGAGCCCCGCTCGGCGCTCCCCGTCCACCTTTTTTAGAACGCCATCGCCCCTCACGCGCGCGTACGCACCTCGCACGAATAACATATCGATCGTTGTCGTTCACGGTTGTAAACGTTTTTGTCTTCACGCACGACGTCCGCCGTCTCAGCGCGATCGCGGACCCGGCGCCGGCGCGCTGAGTCATCAATCCCTCTGTCGGCACTTTTCGTCAATCGTCGTCGACCACGGATCGAGCGCGCGCTTCGATCGACCGAGCGCGCGGCGAATGTCATCGACGATGACGCTCGCGACGATGCCGGCGTCGTCCTCGCGCGCGACGACGTCTACGCGCGCGCGACGGGTGCGAATTCACGAAAACGCCCGAGGGGCACCGCGCGCGCGTCGACGCGGGAACGCGTCGTGCGAGCGTCGCCTCGTCCTCGCGCGAGGCGCGGAGGACGGCGAGGAACTCGCATCGAGCGCGCGCGCGTCTTCGGACGAACTCGTCGCGCGTTTGCGTCGCGGGGAGAGCTCGAGTTCGATGGACGGGCGCGCGGCGGCGGCGAGACGCGCCGAGCACAAGGCGAACCGAGAGAAGGACGCGGTGACGAAGGGGGTGTTGGCGTTGGCGTTGGGCGTGGCGTCGATGATGCCGACGATCACGACCGAGGCGTCGGCGCCGTCGCCGGTGGTGACGGGGGCGAAGAGAACGGTGGTGGCGGGGACGATTAAGAGCGCGACGTCGGACGCGAATAGGACGCGAGACGCGTCGGCGGCGGAGGATGTGTTCGTGCGAGACATCGAGCGGTTCGTCGGGAGAGTGAACATGTGAATCGAGACGAGGTGAGACGATGGTAGCTTGCTTTTTTCGCGGCTTTTTTGTAACAGACTTAGTAGTACGAACCGACTTTGCGGTGGTGACTCGCGGTGCGCTCGTCTTGGTTGAACACTTTACCCTCGGAAACTTCACTGTACACGATCCAATGGTCGTTCGCCTCCATACGAGACTTCACGCGACACTCCATGTACGCGACGGCGTCGGCGAGGATGGGCGCGCCGCAGTTGGCGGGCGCCCACTCAACGCCTTCGAAACGATCGGCGCCGGGAGGGAAACGCGTGAGAAAGTGCTTCATGATGGGCTCGTACCCGTTTTCTGGAAGACAGTTCAACACGAACGTGTCGTTCACTTGCATGAGAGATTCGATGGCGCGATCCTTGGCGACGGAGACGGTGAAACCTAGAGGCTCGAACGACGCCTGGGCGACCCAGGACGCGATCATCGCGGATCTCGCCGTGCCTTGCGCCGCGGTGACGACGTACAGACCGCCACTGACGCGACCGAGCGCCTTGGCGACGTCCGGGGACATCGCGCTCTTCATGTCCGCCAACGTCTTCTTCTTCGTCAAGAGCTGGCCCAAATCCGTGCCGGCTTCTTCGTACAACTGATACGTTCCTTCCGTCGGTTCGCTCGTCACCTTGAGCGGAGAGAAGGCCTCGGTGACGCCGAGTTCGGCTAATTTCGTCGCCAACGGGTCCACAGGTTCGTCTTCACCGCCGTATGATTCCGCGACGAAGAAGTTTTGCTTCGCGTGCACGGCGCCGATGATGTTGGCCAACTGGTCGTTTGCGGGACCGCTCGACGGCGGCGACAACAACACGACGCCCGCCGCGTGTTTCGCCGTCTCGATGAGCTCTTGCGACTCGGCCGTCAACAGATCCATCATGATCACCTCGGTCTCCGTCTTTGTCAGACCTCGCGCGATGGATTGCGACAACCTGTCGCTGAAACCGTACTCGGCCGTGTAAAAGACGGCGACGCTCGTCTTGGCCTTGGCCAACGCCTCTTCGCTCCAATTCTTGTAATCACCCACCAGTTCGTCCACGTTGTAGCGCAAGAGCGGACCGTGACCGTTACAGATGCCGACGAAATCAGCGCCCTCGGACTCGCACTTTCGCAGCGCCGTCAACACCGAACGTGCGTTCGGCTTCATCAGGCACTCGTAATAAAATCTATAGTGCGGCATCAACGCGCTCAACTCGCCGTCGAACGGATCTTCCGTGCAGTAGTGCGATCCGAACGCGTCGCACGTGTACATCAATCGCGATTTCGGATCGTACGAAAACATCGTGTCCGGCCAGTGTAAATTCGGCGCCATGATAAACTTCAATTCGTGTCCGTCGCCCAAGTCGATGACGTCGCCGCCCTTGACGACTCGTCGCTCGAACGGTTCGTGAATCAAATTCTCCAAAAACGCCAGCGCCACCTTACTCCCCACCACGGTCGCATTCGGCGCAATCTTCAACACGTCCCCGATCAATCCCGAGTGATCGGGCTCGGTGTGCGAACACACGATATATTTAATCTCCGTCGGGTCGATTTCGTCTCGAAGCGTTCGCAGGTACAACTCTCGAAACTTTTCGTGACTCGAATCCACCAGCGCCGCACACCCGGGCGCTCCTCGAATGATGTAAGAATTATACGTCGTCCCTTTCTCTAAACCAAACTCGATGTCGAACCGATCGCGATCCCAATCCAACGACCGCACGAGCGTCGTATCGACGCCGATCGTCGTCGCCTGCGTCTGCAAACGCTTCGAACCCTCAAACAATTCAACCTCCGACGTTCGAACGGGTTCTCTCTGAGGCGGAATCGCCGCGACGACGCGCGCGGTTCCACGCGCGCCTCCTCTCGCCGCGACCCTCGAGGCGCGCGATCCCACGCGCGGCGTCGCGACGCGTCGCGTCGTCGTCATCATCTCGACACCCGAACCCGACCGTCCCCTCGACCGCGTCTCGAGCGCGCTCGCACGCGCGCGCGCGTCTCGCGAGCGACCGACGCGGTCGCGCGCGCTCTTCCTCGCGTCTCACGCGTCTCGCGCGCGTCTTCGAGCGCGAAACGAACGCGTCGTCGAGTGTCGATTATGGATCTCGTCACTCGTCGCCATGACGGCGTCGAATCTTCCCCCGGCCACCGTCTCCGAGGCGGTCGAGCGCGTGTGGGTGTGCTACGGTACGAACGCGCGCGAACGCTCGTCGTCGGTTCTTTCGATTCGATTCGCGAATCTCTCGACTGACGCGTCGCGCAGACCCGATGTTTCAATTGCGCGAGTATTACGTTCGAGGCGAGCTCGATTCGTGCGACGGTCGATGGGCCGATCTCTGGCGATGTTTCGCCATCAAGCGCGCCGAGCGCGAGGGCACGGACGCGCCGAAGCCTCTGAGCGCGCGCGAGGCGGGACGAGGGCGAGGGGGGGCGGAGACGAGACCGATGTGGGAGACGGCGGACGCCGCGCGCGCGGGACGCGAGTGGCGGAAACTCTTCGGCGCGAACGTCCCGAGCGAAAAGGAATTGCGAGAGGCGGAGAAAGAGGTGTTGGCGAAGCTCGCGACGGAGCGAGGGACGAGAGAGGGTGAGAAGGCGCGCGGGTGAGAGGGATGAGGGACGACGGATGGCGCGGGCTCGTCGAGAGGCGCGCGTCACTGAACGCCTCGGCGACGCATGCGATCGGCGCTTCGTCGAACGACGACGCGCGCGCGCGGTGTGTTGGAACGCGCGCGGACGCGCTCGCGCGGGATGTCGGTGTCGCCGTCGGCGGTGGTGGAGAGGCTTCGCGAGGCGTCGGCGGAGGTGATCTTGGGAAGCGGAAGCGCGACTCGACGCGCCGTCTTGACGCGAATGGGGATCGACCACGTCGTCGAAAAGCCGGACATCGACGAACGGGCGATCCGATTCGATGATCCCGCCGTCTTGGTCGAGGCGCTGGCGCGCGCCAAGGCGCGAGCGGTCGTGGAGAGGGTGCGAGACGACGCGCGCGAGGGGCGGCGTTTACTGATCACGTGCGACCAAGTCGTCGTGCATCGCGGTGTGATTCGAGAGAAACCGTCGAGCGCGGCCGAGGCGCGGGAGTTCATACGGGGGTACGGCGTCGACGCGCCGTCGACCGTCGGGTCGGTCATGGTGACGGATCTCTCGAGCGGGGAGTCGGCGTTGGAGGTGGACGTGAACACCGTCGTCTTCGCGCCGTTCCCAGAGGACGTCGTGGACGCCATCGTGGACGAGGGTGAGTGCATGTACTGCGCCGGTGGACTCATGGTGGAGCACCCTATGTTGCAGCCGTACCTCAGGCGCATCGATGGGTCCATGGACGGCGTCATGGGGCTGGACGCGGGCGTCGTCGAGCGCCTGTTGAGCAAATTCGTTTAATTGTAATTACTACGCGCGCTAGACTAGTCGATACGCTAAAAACGTCATACTTCTACATCATTCGTTCGCCATTTCGTTTTCTCTCTGCCACTGTTCGAGCACGGTTGAAAACGAGCCGACTTCGCTCGCGACGACGCGACACCGAAGCGCGTTTCGAGCCTTTCTATCCATGGCGAGCAAACGTTTCGCCATCTCCACCGGCGTCACTTCTTCGTACGACGCCAAAGCTTCTAACGCTTTGCGCGCCGTCGTCTCGGAATCGTCCTTGCCGTCAATCTCGGGCGCGTATTGATGAAACAAGGCGCCCTCGCCGACGGGCGGAAACATCGCCGTGCTCAGATGCTTGTGTAACTCGCGCGTGCGCTGCGCGGCTAAATCCGAGTGAATGTTCTTGTGACCATCGTTTATCGCCTTCACGAAGTACTTTTCGTACAGTCTCCGATCTCCCAATCGCCACGGCACGACCCAGTTCATCACCGCCCACAGATCCGACGCGTCGCAGTTCGAAAAGAGTTGATCGGACAATCCCACGCGGAAAACGTGTTTCGGCAACATTTGCGCCGCCTCGTGCGCCTTCGTATTCTCCCCCTTCAATCGATGCACTTCGTCGTAAAAGCACATCAACCAAGGCACGAGAATCGCCCGGCGAACGACGTTTCGATACGCGTCGTGCGACAACACGCACGCGCGCGCCTCTCCCGACCGCACGCGCTCGAACGCCTCCTCCGCCTTCGCCGCGCTTCTCGCCGACTCCACCCCACGAACACCGTGCGCCTCGAGCGTCTCCACCCACGTCGCGACCGCGTTCGGGGCGCACACCGCCAACACGCCGCCGTCGCGCGTCTCGCCGCCGAGACTCGCCGTCGCCGCCGACGCGAACGCGCACGCCCCGACCACCGACGTCCCCTCGCCGTCGTCTCGAAGAACGCACCCCGCGTGCGTCGACGACATACAAAACGTCCGATGCAACGCCTTGACGACGTCCAGCTGTCGCTCGGACGCGCGCTTCGCGCTCGTCGCCGGAACCGTCATCGAGCTCGTCTCGCGTTCGGCGCCGTCGGGCGCCCACAGGACGATCGCGCCGGAGGACACCTCGCGCGCGTCCGACGGTTCGCCGTTCGCGTCTCGATGACGCGGCGCGCTCGCGCGCGCGTGCGCCTCGAACGCGCGCGAGGCGAACGACGCCTTGGGCGGGCGCGCGCGCGGGGACGAGGGCGTCGCGCGCGCGGCGACCAAGGCGTCGTCCTCGGGGTCGGGCGGGGTGTCGCCCCAGAGGGACATCGCGCGCGCGAGTCGTCGAGCGACGACGGCGCGAGGGCGCGACGACGACGGGACGCGGCGCGGAGTGCGGGCGCGCCGAGCGCCGCGACGGCGGTGGCGGCGGCGGCGGCGGTTCGTTTGTTTGCGCGGCGTGTTGTCTACTAGGCGTCTTAGAAACTACAAGTGCTCCGTCGCGCGCGAGCGCGAGGTGTTATTGGTACGCGCGACCGTCGTCGTGGTCGCCCTCCTTGCGGCTGGTGAGTAATCTGGAGCCGGAGCGTTGGCGGTCGTACGCGCGCGTGAAGGAGGTGGTTCGATCCACGGCGACATCCTTTTCAGCCATTCTCGTTCCTCGCGACGCGTTTCGGTCTAAAGTGGGCTGTCGGCGAAGCGCGGTCGTCGGTTCGCCCTGTTCTCCGCTCGCGCCGACGGTCGGTTGCGAGTGACCCGCGCCCGTCGGACGAGTCAACGCTTGCGTCTGTTGATACTTGAGGATGGTCCAATCGAAGACGTAATCGTACTGATACCCCTCACGAATAAACAAGTCCCGGAAAAGCTTTCTGAGATAAGAGTAGTCCGGTTTGTCTGAAAATCTGAGCGAACGAACGACTTGAAAGTACGTCACAAACTCCGGCGGGTAGCCTTTGCACAGGACCTCGATCGGAGTCGTCATCTTCTTCTCGCTAATCTTTTCATACTTTTGCTTCTTTGTCGCCGCTTTCAATCCTTGCCAGGGTAACGACCCGCGCAGGAAGTAGATTAACACGTAACCTAACGACTCTAAGTCGTCTCGTCTGGACTGTTCGATGCCGACGTGCGTGTTGATGCTCGCGTATCGCGCGGTTCCCGTCAAGTTTTTATTCTCACGGTACGGAATGTGCAAGTGCGTCTTCGGATCTCGATACTTCTTCGCCAAGCCGAAATCGATGATATTTACTTGATTCGCTCGCTTCCCGAGCCCCATGAGAAAGTTATCCGGCTTGATATCGCGGTGGATGAAACTTTTGCTATGCACGTACTCGATCCTCGACACGAGCTGATCCGCCAGCATCAACACCGTCTTCAGGCTCAACTTTCGGTTGCAAAAGTTGAACAAGTCCTCGAGGCTCGGTCCGAGTAAATCCATCACCATGATGTTGTAATCACCCTCCACGCCGTACCATCGCACGTTCGGCACGCCGGTGCCCCCTTGCAAGATTTTATACAACCTGGATTCGTACAACAACTGCGGATGCTTCGTCTTGCAACTCTCCTGCGAACGTACACGCGCGAGCGCTCGGTCAGTCGATCGATCGAACGCAAAAAAGAAGAAAATATCGACGCAACGCGCGCGTTTCCCGTCGTCGATGACGAAAACACACACGCACCAGCTTGATGCCCACTTCCTCGTTCGTTTTGATGTGCGTCCCTGCGTCGACGCGACGCGCGAGCGGTTTCGTCGTCAGTCATCGCCCATCTCGCGCGTTCCCTCGCTCTCGCCCGTTCAAAAAGCGCGTCAACATCGTCTTCACGCGCATCGCGCCCCACATTCTCGCGCACGCCCGCGTCCTCGCGCTCTCGAGCCTCGCGCGCACCTAGGTAAATGTCTCCGAAACTCCCACTTCCGATCTTTCGCCCCAGTCGATACTTGTTCCCCACCCTCAGCTCCAACCCGCTCTGCGACGAGCTCATCTCGCCCGACTCGCGCGCGCGCTATTACGCAGCACCGTTCGCGCCTCTCTCCCGCGCGTTCGCGCCCTCGCGTTCGACGCACGCGCGCCGTTCGATGAGAATCCTCCACCTCGCGCGCGCGCGCGCGCGGCCTTCCGCGGCGAAGATTCCTCTCTCGCGCCCCCACTCCTCGCGCTCTCTCGCGCGTCCGCCGCGACGAACGGATGGGAAAGTTTTCACACGAGCTCGCGCGGGGGTGAACGCGCGTGCGTGCGCGTCGCGTCGCGCGCGTGTGCGGCATCGATCGCGCGCGCGCGCGCGGTCGGTCAGCGCTCGATCGCGCGTGGATTCGTTCGTGGCCATGTACACCATCCACAGTAGGACACAACACTTCATACTGTAACATATGTGTAGACCATCGAGACACCAACCCGAATCGGGCCACCCGAACGGAACGCCATTCGGCGACGGCGCGCGACCGACGCGACGCGTCGCCTCGGCCGCGCGCGCGCGCGATGCCGAGCGCGGCGTACGACAACGTCGTTCGCGGTGGACTCAGGCTCAAGACGAAGGCGTCGGGCGTGGCGAAGGAGGCGAAGAAGCGACACAAAAAGGACAAGAAGAAGGAAAAGAAAGAGGTGCGACTCGACGCGACGCGACGCGACGCGACCGCGCGATTGACGACGACGGTTCTTCGTGATTCATTCACAGAAGACGCGCGCCGACGACGACGACGCCGGCGCGGATGAGAAGGAATCGAGCGCGCGCCGCGTCGACGCGAGAACCGCGGCGGAGCGCGCGTACGACGACGCGTACCGACGGTCTCGCGAGCGTAAGATGATCGAGGACATGGCGAGTAAATCGCACAAGGATAAAGTTCGCGAGTTTAACGAGAAATTGAGTAAACTGAGCGAACATCACGATATACCCAAGGTCGGTCCGGGGTGAGCGCGCGCGTAGAAATGTAGAAATACAA
>CEUM01007929.1_pt1 | contig 20378 bp, 14 predicted proteins | sample 356421 | NCBI WGS metagenome assembly CEUM01 (sample SAMEA2622716, study PRJEB7988) | marine metagenome | biome: marine biome (ENVO:00000447); feature: surface water layer (ENVO:00002042); material: "saline water (ENVO:00002010), including plankton (ENVO:xxxxxxxx)" | depth 5 m | reverse complement strand
GTTATCACGAGTTGTTTATTACGTTTTCCAACGGCTGGAGGATAGTATTTATTTTATCCCTTCCATCAAACTGTGTACCTCTTGTTTGTGTTCCATCAGCAGGTCAAGACCTGTAAACACTCTTTGCTGCAGACCGTTCTTTTCACGTGCATAGCGTTTTTGAGACTCCGCTAAAACTATCTACCAGATACTTGAAACAACTCAACGAAACATTATTCCATGATGCTTACCTTCATATTTTCCACGTAATCTGTGTTTGTTGGGATTCGTTGGGGTGCCTATTGAAATAAATTGTCTTCAAAAAGTTGTACACCTTGAATAAGTAAACAGACCTGTTCCATTATATCTTCCAAGTTGGATTTAAGCGCAGATAGATCTTTTTCAACACGATCACGCGCTTGGCGATACTCGCCTTCTTTGTCGTGTAGCTCAGCTTGGAGGCGAGCACATGTATCACTTCTACAAAGCAAACTATAAAAACATATTACACTTTCTGGTTGTTGTCGATTACCTCTCCATCAAAGTTTTGGATACGCTGCGCTTCAAAATACTTTGCGCATCTATCCTCGAGTATGAGGCTCTATGTTTTCATAAGCGGTCGTGGGTACCCTGGTATGTTTGAAACGTACCTCAAAAGTGTTTCTTCATGGCGAAGTGAAGTACAGGCCTGAGTCGTTGAAACATTCTTCAACTGCAAGTAAATGAGACACGCACGAAAATTCCAGCAGTTGCACACCTGGTCGATAGATTCGTTTCCAGTTCGCGACACCAAATGGTGCGCTTGGTCGCTAGACACCGGCAGCTGAAGCTGCCTCGCCAACAAGTCAACATGGGCTGCAAGGCTAGTGAGCTCACGCATCAAATCATGTATCTGTTGCTCTAGCGCAGTATTGTAGTCATAGCAATCTTGCACAGTCGTACCGGGTATTGCTCCCTTCTAAAACTGTTTTCAAATCAAATACAGGCTCTAAACCAAAATTACCTGGCCTGGGATACCTTTCATCGCGTGACATTCAAACTCATTTGCTGCCCTCTAATCGCAATGATATGATGTGAACGTGCTTGCATGATACAACAACTATATTCACCTGCTTGCTATGCAACGCATAACTCTGTACGGCTCGCCGCTTCTCTATCTCGAATAACTGCCGTGCTTGGTGTTCTAGACGTTGCTTGTGCCATGTTTTCTGTTTTTCAAGATTGTCCTTATCAAGAATAGCTTAGAAGCCCGACAACCAACAAACTAAAAACACTCACTAGTTTGAGTTTCGTGTCGTCATCGCAAACGCGATATGGAATGTTGCCGTCGTTGAAACACTTTAGTTCTGTATTTTGCTGTTGCAAGGTGAGTGTAGACCGTTAAAATTTGCAATCGCCCTCACCTGATCGACATATGAGCGTTCGCTCGATATCCTTTCTACTTGATTTTGTACATCGTCGAAGCATGCGCTATATGCGGCAAAACTTTCTTGATCCAAACCACTAAGAAAAAACTACAACGTGTGAGGAAGTAGTATTTCTCGAACCAGCAACTCACCTTGTAGGCCGACACGTAGCGTTGCATGATGGTATCGCCAATCTGGATCTGTGTGATCGTTTTATTTGAATCCGCTCAGAAACGTTGCCTATCAGTACCTTGGCCTGTGTAGTCGATTCATAAGCTTGGATGCGGAACAGCCAACTCAGAGCAAGTAGTGCTGTTGGCCACGCGCTTCGATCTTGAATCAGAACGGGCGCTGTGCTCGCATGGAAGGGGTAGAGTAAGTACTGCAACGTTGTAACAAAATCTTCCTCGATCCTAGCTTGCTTGTTCCGTCGAATATGAAGTAGTCCAAGTGCACGTTCTGCAACTTTTTTCAAATCGTTAGCGCCCAGTTGCTTCACGTACGAGTCGGCGAAGTCCGTGGATTCACGGAGCCGTAAAGTGATGTAAGTTTCTGAGTTCTTCAACTCGTCTTCAAGCCTAGGATCCATAACCATACTTAGTTGCATGGAACGCGCACTGCCGGTGTGCGTCAACGAATGGGACTAAGGTTCTGTCAGTAGAGCTGGCTCGTACTGGGGAGGGGATGTGGCGTTCCACAATGGAACTCGGGACAACGCAACATGGTACTAACAAAAAATATATATGACAGTAACTTCAAATTTCGCCCAAAGCGGGACTAATGAATAGCTACAAACACCAGAACCATACTGCTCAGAAGTGTTCAGAAACTGGTCATTACAAGCTTGTGTTTCACGTTTCATTGTACTATGTTTCATACTGGAAATTTTAAGCCTGTGTTGACTGGTACTGCTCGGCCATTTTCTTCAGGTTCGCCAGATTTTCCGGTCCTATAAAGCGTAACTTGTAAAGATGGAAAGCACAATAAGCTATGTGTACACACCTAGTTGGTTGACGATGCCTGGTAAAATATCTTCCAAACCTTGTTATAGAGTTAATATTAGGGATGAAATGAATATGAACGCAGCACTCACGCTTCGTCTCAGGATGACCGCTGACTACGTACGCATTGGCATGGGGAGATGCTTGCACTAAACGAGAGTTATGACGAGGTGTACTCCCTGTGAAGCGTGAAAACCCTACCTTTAGGATTGACGAACTGTGTGACGCTATCCGAGTGGAAAATATTAACTTCTTGTATGCCAGGTATGGTGTTCATGCCCATCTTCTTCAAAACCGACTGTAATCGCTTATCGTCATTGCTGACTGACTTGTGCATAGCCTTCTTTTTCCTAAGAAAACAATCATGAACCGGGCTCTATGTCAAGTTTCTATTCCCTTTACCTTCTCATCGATCCCTTTCCACCCATCCGGACGGCGCCGGCCAATCGCTGTAATTTATCGGCATCCATTTTTGTATACTCTTCCAGTGTGCGCCAGCTAAGGGCGACTCGCAGCGGTCCGCGTCTGCCAACACGACAGCTGGGAGCCTTTCTGCCCGTGTGGTTCCCTTGCCGCGAGCGTCTCTCCCTTCTATCGTTTGTTATTTATGAAGGCAAGTCGACAGAAATGTGAAATAATCTTTTATTCCGGTTGTTGATCTCTTCATGGCATTATATACAAGTCAAATTTACCAATATGTCTGCTACAAGATGACCAAAACCTCCTTATGCGTCATATGAATGGTCTATAGCACTAAAAAAGGATATTGATACACACAAGTACTATCCTACGGTCAGAAAGTAACCTGATGGTCTGTGGCTCGTCAAGGCGCGTTCAAGTATTTTTATCACGGATTTTACATAAGCGTGTGAAGCGCCACAATATTGTACATATCGAGGAAAGCGCGCGCGCGAACTTGTTTATCGGTTGGGAGAGAGTGAGCCTGAGAGCAGGGAAGCACTCGCACTCCTTGGGCGTCTTCGTAGCACAAGTTTGAGCCTAGGCCTCGTCGTTGTCGCTTCCTGTGACCAAGTAACGTCTCATGCGATGGCACAGGCTACGAAATGCACTCAACAGCGCATATCATAGTGCATGCAATGGTTACTGCACATACGGATCGTCCACGGCACCGTTACCAGCCCGCAGTACTTTAGCTTCTCTGCGGAACAAGTACAGACGGGGTGAACCTATCACAGCTATAACTTCGTACGACTATCCCAGTGCAGTTCATGTACGTCTTCAACTCTTATTTTTAAATGCGCACATAATCACTTATAGGTGGACAGGGCAGGTTTCGACATGACACTTGTTGGTGATTCTGCAGCTATGGTTGTGCACGGTCAGGATACGACTTTGCCGATGACACTTCATGATATGATCACGCACTGTCAAGCGGTGAAACGAGGAACGAAACGAACATTCGTAGTTGGTGATCTCCCATTTGGATCATACGAGGCTAGTGCGAACCATGCACTTGAATCTGCCATACGGCTTGTGAAGGAGGGTGGTGTGGATGCAGTTAAACTTGAGGGTGGCTGTGATGCTCGAGTACTTACTGTCAAAACAATAGTAAGCGCCGGTATTGCCGTGGTCGGTCATCTAGGTCTCACACCTCAAGCAATAGGGGTTCTTGGCGGTTTTAAGCCTCAAGGCCGGACAGCCACCTCTGCACTAGAAATTTTCAAGGCAGCACTGAAACTGCAAGAAGCAGGCTGCTTCGCTATCGTATTAGAGTGTGTCCCGAAAGAGGTTGCGGATTCAATTACATCCGCGCTGCATATACCGACTATTGGAATTGGTGCCGGTAGTGGAACAAGTGGACAAGTTTTAGTGTTCCATGACTTACTAGGCTTCCTACAACATCCTCACCATGCAAAGGTCTCTCCTAAGTTCTGCAAGCAGTATGCTTGTGTAGGTGAAAACATCCAAAGTGCATTAGCAAAGTTTATTAATGAAGTGGGTACACACCAATTCCCGGATGAACGCTTTACACCATACACTTTAGAAGCTGATGAGCTCGAACTTTTCAAAGCCAGCCTTGCCAAAGCAGGTTTTTCCTGATGTAGTTGTAAAATGTTATGTCATGAACGTATCCAGTATTTGTATTCGAATCCACATTACAAAAACAAAATGACATGCATTTGGACCTACATCTCATTTAGCTCCGTGATCTCACTTTCACTTATACGTCTGGATGAAATTCTGTCTCCTGCGAGCGTGAGTTCGATGAGCTCAACACTTTCACAAGAAACAGTGGTGACATCCATGATCTTTTTCAGAACTTTTAGGGCAAGCTTTTTCGCGTCATCTGAAGATAGGTTTGAGGTGTAATCCGATTTCAGAATTGAATGTGCCGTTTGACTATTGGCACCAATCGAAGTCGCCTAACAAAGTTGACAAGTGAAAGTGAGCCTCTGTACTCTCGATACTGGCGAACTTCTACTTACCTGCCATCCTGCATAGTTTCCAGAAGGATCACTCTGATAGAGCTGAAAGCCTAAATTTTGATCCCTGTTGATTTTGATACAACATAAGCTGAATCGATAAGAAAGTGAATCACACATCTCACCAGCCTGCAAAAATGAAAGACACGCCATATGGCCGAAGTCCTCCAAATTGTGTATAACTTTGTTTATGGTCTGCTATATGTTGAACAAGCACTTCCACCGGTATCGCTTGTCCGTACTTATGCTTATATCGCAGCGCCATAGCTCTGTCACAATTTTGAGGTCATTCTAGAGGTAACTTGCTATTTCGGTACCTTGCTGCTTGTATCAAAATCTCAGCGTCTGCGTTTATGCCGGCTGAAGCTGCGACTACATGTGAATCTATCTGATGTAATTTCTCAGCGAGCGTTTTCTCGAGAAGCTAAGTGTAAGGTACTTTATATTTCACAAACGATATCTGTTGCTGAGAACACGTACCTTTGACAGAACTCTCTTTTCTGTTGCTAAGATCAAACCACCAGCCGTTTTGATTCCTACTGCAGCACCTGCATGGTTGATGGCTTCAACCGCATATTCGACCTATTAATGATTAGACACATTTTATGCAAAATTTGTAATCTCATGCCTGATACAAGCGTCCCTCCGGGCTGAAAGTCGTCGTTCGCGAGTCGTATCTATGAATCCGGTAAGGTCCGTGCAAATCCGAGAGAACTTACTACCATACCTCCGCGCCATCTCTATGTAAGAAACAAGCGCAAAAGTGAGCAAGTTAAGAATGAGCTAGTCTCAGCTCTCCCTTCAACTGGCCTCGTGTGCTGCACAGGTATTCCGAACAGTCAAACGCTCGAATACATATGCTCCAGTCAACTCGTTGGTGCGACAGCCTTGTAGAACAAAGCTCATGCTCATTCACATTTCACATCAGTAGACATCTACTAGGTACTTGTACCACTACAATATCAGGAATGATTGTGTGCTAATGATTTTCGCCGAACTGACGAACGGTCTACCATAAAACACATCTGTATTGTATTATGTTGCGCAAACGACTAACATACTCAATTGGAACAACTTGTATTTCTGACCAGTGCTTTCCTCGGTATGGCCTGGGCCTATCGGAAGACGAGTTGGCACTGACGCGCACCGCCGTGCGCACTAGAGCGCGAGTCGCTTGTTATTTATCCATCCTCTGAAGGGCGCTGTCATGTCAATATTGGTGAGTTATGTCCATTATTTAACACGAGCACTTTTGAATCCCTTCACCCAGTCAAGTTTACACAAACCTGGAGCTTTCGCTAGCAATGGGAAACGGTCGTACGTGTCATTTAAAAATATCGACTTATGTACAAAGCATGGATGTTCTAAGAACAGATGTTCCATCATCACATCGGTAAGTCTCACCCTTTATGGCTCGATATTTTTCTTTTTTGAGCGTTTGTAGGTCATACCTAGTCTGCAAGGGGATGCGTCATCACAGTCACCACCAGATTTACCATCTTATATCTTCAAAGAGCGAATAGTATACTTGGTGAGCGTCGAAAAAGGTTGTTTTGAGTTCTCCCCATGTTGATTTAACCCAAACGTAGGGGATGACACTCGTGCCATCTGTGACCGAGTTGATCTTAGCTGAACTACTTTATCTGCAGTATGAGGACAGTGCGAAGCCTATTCAACTGTATATCAATTCCACGGGAACATCGAAGGTAAATAATAAATAATCACAATCTTTATCTTTCGCGGAGCTGAATTTTCTACAGGACGGCCAGAAGTATGGATATGATACTGAAGCTTTTGCGATATATGATACCATTCAGTACATCCAGCCTCCTGTTCATACAGTGGCGGTGGGTACTGCCTGGGGTGAGGCGGCAATGTTACTCGCATCTGGAGCAAAGGTATGTATATTCTCAAGGATCGAATATGTCTGACCTAGGTGTAGGGAAATCGCTCAGCTCTCCCAGGTGCAAGCATTATGCTGAAGCAACCAATTAGTTCATATCGTGGTCAGGCAAGACGTGTTTTCACCTCTTCGGTTGTCATTCTTACATACGCAAAGGCTTCGGAGTTAGAAATTCATAGGCAGGAGATGCGGAATACCAAGGCACAGATGGTAAGTGGATGTTCATAGCCCTCACTAGTTCTGATCTTGTTTTCAAGGTTGAAGTGCTATCCAAGACTATACAGAAACCGGCAGAAGATATTGCCAGGGATATAAATCGTCCTCGATATTTTGACGCTTGGGAAGCAAAAGATTATGGTATAATCGATCAAGTATGTCGGTAATCCTGAGTTAGAATTTCTCCACTGAGTTGTCGAAAGGTTCTCAACGGGTAGATATGGTCAAAATTGCGTGAGTCGAGTAGCCGCTTACTCAAAACGGATCACGGCTACATTGTCCCGTCAGTTGCTTGATTGAGCTACTTATTAGCGAGCGACTGTCGCCTCTTGTGATGTTATGCATCGATACACTGGTCACGGCTGAAGTGGCGAATTGATGGTTCGTATTTTGTAATATCCATTGACAAAAGTTCGCAACGCTTGAACGCTTTAAACTAACATATCTACGAGAGCAGATCGCATTCCACTTATGGTTTCACTGCATTGGTTTCCTTTCAGTTCTAACATATTCTCGATGACCTGCGTTATATTATGAGGGAGTTTCCTTGCAAACACTATGAATGAACTTACAGCAATTTCAGTTGTCGTCGTATCCAGTCCGCAAAATGCACTCCAGTCATTCGCTACGAGTCCGGATGAAATGACATCGCTCCCTCGATTCACCGTCCCAGCGGCAAGGGGGATCTACACACATGTGATGTGTTGTCACTGAGTTGTCTGTCAACTCACCTGCAGAAGTGACGATAATTCTTCTAAGTCAGCAAGGCTGGTTGCTGGATGGACTATCCCGCCCTTATTCGTAAACCTACAATAGCTCCCAACAAGTACGTTTCCAGCAATAGACTGCGTGTGCTCACATGAAGACTCGTTCAGTTATGCGCGATTCCAACTTACCTGCCGGAAAACTTCCACGCCTAGTACGTCTGAAATGATTTCCTCAGTCTCCTGGTCTATGTCTGGGTGAACCAGGGCAACATAATCATTGCAAGCGATGCAATTTCCGAGAGCTGGCTCAAGATGTCATCATTAAGGTACAGAATATAACTTCAAATAGGTGTACCAGAGAGTCTTTCGTGTGTTCTTTGAACAACAACATCATCTGATAAACTGTTTCGAATGTGAAGCGCCTCTGTGGCATCATTCATTCCGAGTCTTCCGAAAAATATAAAAAATTCACCTTGATCACCGGTACCATTTGGCAGAAGCAGTCCATTCTTATTTCCTGTCAGAGATAAAGTACGAGTGAGAAATGCCTTTCCTTCTACATTATAGCAAACATACCAACAGTCATTCTTCCAACGAGCCTCGTGCCACCCAAGTTCACTTTCACGACGGGAATGTCTGCCGATAGTTCATTTTCAAAGATGCTGGACGTGACTTTCAGAAAGCTCAAAATTTCAATCGCCGCCGCTTAGGACACACCTGTAAAAGTTTTCAGACCCTCCATTGGCAACCAGGCAATATCCGTTGGTCAGAAGACTGAAGACCCCGATTTCGTTACTACAATCATCGAATTTAAACTCATGTAGTTGCAACCGCTTGCGTATGACGCACCTGTTTTCGAAGCACAGTCTCGTCGCCATCTGCTCGAGGCGGCGTACGAAAGTGCCGTGAACTCCGTTACCCTTGACGGCGGCGCTGCATTCCATTTCCTCTTTGTTCCATACTACCAGTACCCACACACTGGCACATTCATACATTTTACAATAAATACAGTATAAGTACACGTACGAATATACGAATGAACAAATGACCATTCGTGATCCAAGGTCGGTGGTTGCGCCGGTGAACGCGACACTGTCGACCTGATTCGTGGCGACGTAAGGCCGGAACTGAGATATGCGTCACGAGCAATGATCAAGGGTCACGTCAAAGGCAAGCACACGAGGTAATACATCACCGCGCAAACGAAACACTTTTTCATTTCTATCACAAGCACACTGGCAGACGAAAGTAAAGTTGCTTTCAAGTCGCCATTTTACAAGAAAAAATGTAAGCCTATCATTTCCGTCTGAATTTAAAATGTACTCACCACGAATAAATCCAAGCAACACTCAAGTTGGAACACCTCCTGGAGCAGTATTCAAAGTTACAGCAAAGCGGTAAAATAGATGCTTTTATGAAAAAACGCAGAGGAAAAGTTGCAAAGAAAGGACGTAAATATCTACCGAAGGAAAGAGCGTGCAGTGCGAAACAATAAATGTCTAGATTAGAGCTCCAATACTCAGTCCAATAGTTCCCCCTTCGCTATGCCCTAAACCATGTTCTGGCAAGTTCTGTGTGCAACATGCAGATAATGAGAGCTCGCAAAGACGTACAGGTCCACTTCCAGTGCACAGTTTTAGTCGCTGATATAGTACGATACAAGTAGTACTAAGTACATGAATCTATTTATCACTAAAATCATCCTGCTAGTCTATGCGCTCTCGTAAATATTGGCAAAAATTTAGGATTTCTTGTTCACGCTGAGTACTCGGCCCCGAACGTTCAACGGAAGTGCCCATATCGGCATCGCAATCGATTACCAACACTGGAACCTAATACAAAATGATCGTTGCATTTCCTCTAGAGCAAACACCATTACCTTCCGCATTCGATCTGTCTCCACAAGTACCTCGTGAATATTGGTTTCTTGCGACCCGAAGGCTTCTACTCTTGCCATCACTCGAGTTAATCGATAAAAAACCATTTACTTACCTGGATGGAACGAGTTAAGCCAGCGTTCATGTTTATCGTGAAGGGAGAGGAGATACTGAAGGTCTACATCTAGCTCTTCACAACGGGCTCGTCTTCTCAGACGCCGCATGCACGTTTCAGGATCAGCGCGAAGGTAGACGAATCCATCAGGGACCAATGTTGGGAAATTCTAGAAGAATCTCTCGTCAAAATTAGGCAATTGATTCGACTTTTCAACATACCTTGATCATCGGATCGAACCACGCTTCATAAAGACCATATTCGAGTTCTGTTAACCAACCGTTGTCCAACAGGGATTCAGTGAAAACGTTCCTGTCTGAAAGAACACTCCGCTCCATGATTCGGATAGGACAACCAGATCCCCGAGTCGTTTTCTCCTGAAGGAATCTAGTCATGAACACGTAGTTTTGAAAAGTATAAGCATATCGTGAGGGTTCAGCATAGAATGCCTCAAGTATGTTGAATACTTTACTTGAACCTGCCCTCCCAAACACTTTTTGCCACAGGCCTACGGGTTCTGGAACTATTTGAAATGTGTCCTGTTATTCAAATACGTCACAATAGCTGTATTAGCACATGTATGTGTCCCACCTTCACTTTCGAATCCTCACTCAATAGACTCTGCAAGAAAGTTGTCTTCCCTACACCTATGTTCCCTTCGACACACAGTGTCAACTCCTGTCACAAAGTCGTGAAACAAAAAAACATGTTCGTTTGTGTTCGCATTGCCTTTCCGAAAGTCTCGTCAAAGACCATCACGTCTGCACCCCGGGCGTTTCTATTGCTAGAACAACTAACAGAACCAATAGCTCTCAAGCAAGCTGGCAAAGTAGGCTGTGCACTACAGTATCTAGGATGACATTGAATTGGTGAAGTACATTCCCGGGTCTGAACGAGGTACATGTTGCCGTATGCAACCAACCTCTTTATCGCGGAGAGGGAAAATTTTGGTCGCTTCAGTGACCGCTTTGGACCTCAAATCTCGCTGGTGCAACAACTTGCCGAATTACTATTCAGATGAAATGAAATGTAGTTAGCTCGGTGTGAGATTTAAGCACGCCCGATTTAGCGTCTCTCACATAAAAAAGTTAAAAAGTTCGCGCACGCGCGCATTTTTCTCGATATGTCAATACTGTGGTGCTTCACATGTCTATGTAAAATTCACGATAAAAATGGCACTTTGTGATTCGACGAGTCACAGACCATCAAATTACTTTCCGTACGGAAGATAGTACATGCATGATAAACCACTCCGCAAGCACAGATAAGGCTCCGACGCGCTGAACAAGCGCGCGTCAAGCACTTTCACGTGCATTGAGCGAGTGGAGACATGTCCTCGCATACGACATGTCTCCCGTCACAGCGTTGTCTACGATCACATTCGTTTCACCAGCGCCGTTCGCAGCAAACTAGGGTTGTAACTAGCGGGGTACGCGTAATCTCTTCCACTTCGTTCGCCCTAGCTTAACTTGCTTAAGGCGGCCAAAGGCAGCGTCAAGTTTTCGGATCAAGCATTCACCTCCGCAGAATCGATTCTAGGATGCCGCATGCGGAATCATTCATTTGACAGAGTCGCAAATGTCGAGTTCTTAGTGCGGTTGAAGGGTGGTAAAACTGTGTGGTAAGTCCCACTGATTAGGATATGATCTATACACTCTTGATATTCAGTTCTTATTTATCTAACTGGTCAACCTAAAGGCTTGAAACATCAAACGTATCAGAAGATCTTCGACGAGATTATGAGAATTCATGGTGGGCGGCCTGTCGAGAGGTATAAGAAAAGGAAGAGTTTGTAAGTTGTTTCTTGACTTCCTTTAGGGAGGAAGTGCCGTTCTACGTTTCCTGAATCGTGGCGGGGCAGTGTTGGTGCTCGCACGTGATAAACAACTGCGCAGGTATGCATTCTTCGAATCCTATTTGTTCGAAACTCATGTTCAACATTTCATGTGTGGCAGTGGACTGCACTATGTATGTGGACTCGGTGACACTCAAGTCGTGGAAGCCATGATAGATTGTGGTGCAGAAATCAACGCGCTGGTAATGTGCCTTCTATCTTTATCATTACGAAACTCAAGTTGCATCAGGATAAGGACGGCTACACGCCGTTGCATATCGCTGCAGGGTATTTGCATGAGCAAACTGTATCAGTCCTCTTGACAAATGGGGCAGATCCTACATTAGAAGATAACTCTGGACGATCGGTGCGTTGTACCAATTCCACAAGATGACATGTGTCGGTTTCTAAGTTTCCACATCAGGCACTAAGTTTGGTTGAAGCTCTTCTGCAAAATACTCCAGCCACAACGGCTCTTTTTACGAAGCGTTTAGCCATGGAAGCGGTGTTAACGACACTAAGAAGTTACATGTTTGAAGAGATCGTGCCGAGAGCAATAATTGACAAACGCACGACATCACAAACTCAGTACTTCGTGGACTGGTTTGACGGTGAGTTAGTTTGAGCCTCACGATTGGGCATCATATCACTCTTTTCCTACATAGGATACGATCCTATCTGGGTTGACGAAACTGACATCGCCGACGACCTAATTAAAGAGTTTGAAAGCGGAGTAGAGCGAGCTAGTGTCTCAAAGATCATTCACACAAAGAATCTGAGCGCAGCGGTTGATTATCCTGCTTTGTCTTTGGTCCAGGTAAATATGTGTCACCCGGTTTTCTACTCGAACTAATCAGATCCTCGCACTCAGTGGTCAGATGACTCTCTGTTATCGTGGAGTATGCACTAACCCCGTCTAATAACGTGGAAGATGAGAAGTGGCAACTAAATATCGGTATCGCATGGAGCATGCGCCATTTCGACGCTTTGTAACTGTACCAATTCTTGAAGCACCTTTCACTGACAACCCATCGCCCTGCACTACCATCCGACTGCCGAGAACTTCGGACTCTGCCAAATTGGATAGTAAGTGCTTACACTGGATCACAAATAATACTATATCACGATGCTGTTCGTTATCGCTTACATCCATGTCGGAGGAACCAGGGATGGGCGCCGCGCGGGGCGCCGCGCGTGAAACCGTAATGAAGCGTTCCTCAAGGCTATGTCCCCTCCCGCCATCGGTTTTTTCGTCGCTTGAATAGGAGGGGGGCGAGGCGAGCGAGTTAGAGTTAACCTTGACCGGCAGAAAGCGGAGACCCAAGGACGTCACGAGCGTTTCGAAAAACTCACGTACGATTCCGTGTCGGTGTCACTGTTGATAAACGTGCGCGCGCGATTACTGCATATGGCACTGACGCTGCTTCCTCTGACTGGCCCGCGAGTAATTTCACGGGGTAGTAGTCTAGTGGGGGTGGTGCGTTCACCTCACCGCCACGTCCTCCAACGTCGGTTGCGTAGTCCTGTTCGAGCAATGGCGCAACGTACGGATTATGACATCTTCGTCATAGGTAAAAATCACTTCAATCTTCCTTGATAAATGCGTGCTCACTTCCTAAGAGGTGGGGGTTCTGGTGGAGTGCGAGCCTCTCGAATGGCGGCGCAAAGAGGTGCCAAAGTTGGCTTGTGCGAGCTACCGTTCGATCCTGTGAGCTCTGATTCGACAGGCGGACTTGGTGGAACATGCGTAATACGTGGTTGTGTACCAAAGAAACTACTGATGTATGGGAGTTCGTTCGCAGCAGATTTCTCCGATGCTGAGGGCTTTGGTTGGACGCTTCCACAGGAACCAAACTTTAGTTGGCAAAAATTATTACAGGCAAAAACACATGAAATTACAAGACTGAACGGCATTTACTCCCGACTGCTTGAAAACTCGGGTGTGCAAGTCCACATTGGAGCTGGCAAACTTCTTGACAAAAATACGATCCAAATAACTTCCCCGGAGGTAAGTGAAAGCAATAATTAATACACGCGTTGAATTCCTCAAACTATACTAGGGCACCACTGAGACGATATGTGCAAAAGAAATCTTAGTGGCGACTGGTGGCACCGCTGTGAAGCCCGATATTCCTGGAGCAGAACTCGGATTCACTTCTGATGAGGCCTTAGCACTGGATACTCTTCCCGCAAAAATAGTCATAGTGGGCGGAGGCTACATTGCGCTGGAGTTTGCTGGAATCTTTAAAGGACTTGGATCTGACGTTACACTGATGTTTAGACAAGATCTGCCGCTCCGAGGTTTTGATGAAGATTTACGGAAAACTATCCATGAAAACCTTGAACAACGTGGCATAACTGTACACCACAACTGTTCTCCACTCGAGATTACTCGAGAGGAAGATGGAACCCTGATCACGAGGACAAGTATTGGAAATGTTCAATCTGATGCAGTAATGTTTGCAACCGGTAGAAGACCGAATACGAGTCGCCCAGACCTCGGCCTGGAGGATGTTGGTGTTGACCTTGACGATGCTGGAGCTGTGGTCGTGGATGATTTCAGTCGAACAACTGTTTCAAACATCTGGGCAGTTGGGGATGTTACAAATAGAGTCAATCTCACACCAGTCGCGCTAATGGAAGGAATGGCATTCGTGCGCAGTGTCATTGATCGAACATTGACGAAGCCAAACTATGCAAATATTCCTTGTGCAATCTTTTCGCAGCCTCCAGCTGCAACTGTTGGCCTTTCCGAAGATCAGGCAGTTACCGAAGGATATGATTGTGACATATACTGTTCAAAATTTACACCTATGCGTTCCACTCTTGCAGGAAGACAGGAAAAAACTTTCATGAAGCTGGTTGTGGATACCTCCAGTGATCGCGTATTAGGTGTACACATGGTGGGTCCTGATGCGCCTGAGATTCTCCAGGGTTTTGCCACCGCTTTGCAGTGTGGTGCAACAAAAACACATTTCGATACCACAGTGGGAATTCATCCTTCAAGTGCAGAAGAGTTTGTCACGATGCGCACAAAAACCCGTTCCGTCAAGCACGCTTCTGGGAGAGATGTTTAGCATATCAATGATGAATATATGAATCGAATATCATTACGTGATAATTTTATCTGTGATAGTCCCTAACTGGGACCTAGATTCCGTTGAAAGTGCTCTCCACTTTTGTACAAGAACGGACGCACCATAGCTCGAGAACCGAATGCGAAATGGTTCACTCCGAGCGACAGCCTATGTCGTTATGACCCCGGATAGTTCAGGCGTAACTTCATGAAGAATAAATAACTCGTTCAATATATCAATAAAGGTTTTTGCACAAAGCGCGGAGAACAACTGAGGGGATTGATAGCTCTCAAAAGTAGCTTGATACAAGCTTTCCGAGACGATCCTACAACTCTCTGGGCTCAGCCGTGCAGAACTACTAGTTAATTGTACACAAATCGAACTGGCACAACGTCTTTGAGCGGTGCAGGAACCCCGTGAACTTGGTTGTAGACGCGATAGTTCAGGAGTGCTCGAAGTCAAATTGAAGTCGAGCATTTCCATAATAGTGATTTCCAGTTCACCCATCCTGTGCTGAAGCATATCACCGGGGTTCTGGGAGGTATCATCAGAGTAGCTACGCTGAGTTACTGAAAAGTTTGGCACACGGTTTTCTACGCTGCCGAGCGCACTTGATAAATTACACTTCAACTTCATCAATTGCTCCGTTCCTGGACAGCACACTCCCAGTACATCATGCGCTATTTTGAAACATACTAAGATTTGTTCGCTAGGATCATTCCGTAGAGCGAGTGTTTTCCAGAATAGAGACAATGTAGTGGTCAATATTAGTAGGTCACCAGCGGAATCTTCTGTAGAAAGCGTTGAGCACTTCCTTGAATGCTTAGTGCTTAGCTTGCCGCCCGTGACAAGAAAGACTAGTGAGAACTCAAAAGCACATCGTAAGTAGTGAGTCCACAGTTGTTTTGTGCAGTGGATGACGTTTTCTGTTTCCATCAGTGTCATCGAAAATTTCGTTCTCCCTTGACAATTTGACCCCATCCAGCATCCCACGACACACCTGACCGGGCACACGTGTTGGTTGCCCTTTGACGACTGGAGGAAGACTTGGGCGGACGTGTAATATCTTTGAACTAGATAATCGACTTTAGTCGCGACATTGTACTCCGGTATACATACGCGTTTACAGGCTATCAAATAGGCTCTGCCTGCGCAGGTTCGAATCCTGCCGTCCGCGTGAAGAAACTAAAAGGAAACTTAAAGGCGGACGTGCCCGAGTGGTTAAGGGGTTTGACTCGAATACGGTGTACTTTTTGGACCCTCAAGGGTGAATCCTCTTCGTTCACTACTACAATGCGCCGTGTATGACCCCGATGTGACACATCATCGTTTCGTCCCTTTCCTGCCTTCAAGTAGTCAAGTAGGGAGTGAAAGTCTTTCATTCTTGCGCCAACTTTCCAGGTAGTAGTAGAAGAAATCACAGTAAAGAAGTGTTTGAACTAAACCACTAATCCAAACTATCCACTGTGCGTAGCCTGGCTCCGTCGCATATCTATATGCCCAATTAACTATGTAAAGTGCACGGTAACCGCCTAGAAGAAATACGTAATTACTGGTGAGAGTGTCAATGTTCTTGGTTCGTTGCAACAGGACAAGTTGGGGAAAGATCGCAACGGCCTCGAGATAAATTGAAAAAGTCCACAGAACTTCAACCAAAGACATCTCGTGGTTCACCACAAGTGCCAGTAAAGAAGAAGGTACTATGAGGAACATCACTCGAAACGTATCTTGCTCTTTGTCATATGTTTGACTCACAACGCGATGGCGCCTCATGTACCAAATTATACAACAACTGCTACAAATGAAGAAGACTTTCATCATTGTATTGTAAATAGAAATGAAACTAAAGAATAAGTCCAAATAGCGCGTCGCAAACACGACTGCGTATAGTTCTTGTGTCTTCAATGAAACACCTGCACAAGATTTTGTTGCCTGGATCTTTAACAACAACGCCTAAGCATGACGAGGTCATCACAATAGAGTCATTTGAAACGAATTCCGTACCAAAATGCTAGCCAGATGGGTCATGTCGCCGGCTATGTGACAGAGTTAGTTGGCTGCATCACATACAAAAAATATCCGTTTACCGAATCTGAAGATGTTCATGCCTTCAGGGACTACTTGTGATGTAGCTGCCCGCAATGGTCAAGAACGTAGAGCGTGGCAACGTGATCGTTCCGTTGAAATCGTTCTTCCCGTTCGCGTGATCCCAGTGATCCTACTGTCCCACTGTCTACAGAGTGACGTAGACTTCAGCTTCAGCCTTGGGACTAACAAGGCGCTGCGGGTCAACATCTCCGTAATTAAAAAGAGTGAAGTACTATTTATTTCGAGTAGATTACACAGTGTCTCGCGGCACGCATCTTGATCGAAACCACGGCTCGTGCGTACGTGAATCGGACGTTCGACCCCTAGTTTGTAATAAAACTTCGGCACGTTGACCCACACGCGAAAGAGCCCGCGCTAGCGCTCTGGGAAGGTGGACCACAATATGCTTATCTGTTCGTGATCTATGGACCCCGCGGGACTGAAGTGTTATAAAGATTTTATTTCAAGAAGTGAGAACAGCCAACTAATAACTGCAACTGTAGTTGGAGCAACATACTCCTGTCGCACTCCCGCCTCCTTTCGCACTGGTTACATATTACGAGCGACAGGATCAGTTATAGAGATATTGTACACGGAACGAGGAGCTAACGATGTCTTCTGTTTCAAGAAACTACAACTTTCGACGACCGAGCAAACTCATTGTAGGCTTCGATACACTAGAGCAGTTTTCCAAGAGTAAAACCCGAGCAGAACTAGTCAGATTCATTGAGGTAAGTTGCATATCCCGATTTCGTGCGAGAAATATGTGAAGCGTCTCGAAGGAGGTCAGTGACTCCCTAAAGATGCAGCAAGTTGGCCGTGAGACAGGCTGTTTTGTACAAGAAGTTCTTGGTTTCATCAAGAAACTGAAAATATTCGCACAAGAACGGTCAGAATTAACACAAGTAATACGCTATGGTGATATTTCATTTCGAGAATGGTGCACACATCTTCAAACAGAGTCAAATGGTGCGCGTTCTCTTTTCACTAAATGCCTTTGTTTTCACAAGTTGATGAAGCATTTGTAACGCAAATACTTCCTGATGATCTGAAGGTTTGTGATAGTTCGGAACTGAGGTTCTACGCTCATCATCCGTAGATGGCAGTTACGGAACTATCGGCTTATCTTGATGCCAGGTGAGTCTCAGGCACTCTGTTCTCGTAGCACACCCAACATCATAATTTTAGTTTTGGTGACTCTGTACGGCTTGACTACGGGACAGGGCACGAGCTAGCCTTCTGTGCCTTTCTCCTGTGTTGTTTCAAACTCGGTATATTTAGTTCAGATGACTTCTTTCACATCGGGGCACTCGTTTTCCCGGCTTACAATGAGCTTGTCCGTGAGCTTGTAGTGTCATTTCGGTGAGCGCGAATAAGTAAAATTCACTGTTAACACCTGTTCACACTGAAAAGGCTCGAGCCTGCTGGTTCCAAGGGTAGCTGGGGGCTAGATGACTATTTTTTTCTTCCATTTTATTGGTGCCCTACAACTTGCCGTCGTTTTGTACTAGTTTAAACGTATCACTAGGGGGTCAGCAGAGCTACTTCACCAAGGGCTTCTATCACCATCAAGTGTAAACGACAAAGATCTAGTCAAGCTTTACTCTGAATCATACATGTATTTTGCGAGCATTTCTTTCATATGCGAGGTAGATATAATACGACTAGAGTAGATGAAGATCTAAACTCACTTGTGTAGATGAAAGGTGGACCGCTCAGCGTGACTTCCCCACTTCTATACAGCATAAGTCAAGTACAAAGCTGGAAAAAAATCAATTCGGGTCTTCTTCAAATGTACCAGGTCCGTTTCCTATCGATTGTTTCGAAAGCTTCTCACTTCCCCCTCAGCAAGAGTATCTGAACAAGTATCCGATGATGCAGCATTTTCTCTTCGGAAATATTTTGCAGCTGAATTAGCCTTGTTAGCCAAAACTTTCAACTCTCTACTTCTCCACATCCGTCATATATGTAATGTAGTAACGGTTCGCACAAAATACCATGCGAACATAAGTGCACTAGCTGCATATTTTCGTCTGTGTGTAAAATTGCTGACGTCTCGTTCGTTTGTGCCTGAAAGCTCTGTCACTGATAAGCACGTAAAAGTCAATCACCGATACACTCGTCAAAACCAACTTGTCCCGTTTGTCTTGTGAAAACTCGTTGTCTGCTTTATTCGCTTCTACACTAACTGTGCTCGTACTAGTCTTATCAACCACTTGCTGTGACTTCTGTGACCATCGTAAGTATTTCGCTTCTCCACCGAACGCTGATCGAACAGCTTCATTGGTCGCAGAAGCAGTTGCCCGTTCTTCCTCTTCTTGTAAAAGCTGTGTTAGTTTTTCTTTCAGCTGTTCGTCTTCCTCTGGGATAAGTTGCCCATGTCTCGCGAGGTGCTCCCCAGCCAACATGATTGCTTTGCGCTCCTCTTGAACCCTCAAATTATTGTCATCCTCTAAAGTTGTGTTGCTAGCCCGTACAAAACTTCTGGGCGAATCTAATTTACGACGCCCGGTTGTCATGTTACGGCGGCACATCGATAGCTGTACCAAAGAAAGGATGAGTTGTTGAATGTGAGTGACTGTGCTCGTGTGAACAAGATCAAGAACATCAGTAGAGCATTTCATGTGCTGATTTCGAAGAAGATGTAATCGTTGGCGAACAAATGTCTCTATTCGTTTTCTCTGAGCCGCATTCGTCAACCAAGGGACGGACTGCCTCGTTTTCGCTAGAGTTTCTACATTCTCTCGGCATCTTGGAGATGACTGTTCTCTAGTGGGTATAGTTCGATCGGAACCACAGCCAATGGCTCTTACAGCCTTCAAAAAATTTGTTCGGTGGTGCTTACTGAGTGCACGAAGGACTAATGTCATTTCCTTCTGCTGTGTTTTGTCAGCGATATAAGTACCGGACGACGTTGGGTCGTCCTTGCTCAAACCTCTCAAGTGGCATAAAATTGAACTGAGCGACATTCCGTGTGTAGCGAAAAATTGACGTGTGGTATTTGCTTCTTTCTGCGGTGGATATTCCGTATGATCCATGCTTACAGTCAATCAATTGCTTCTCTTGGTATCTCAACTCGCCAATAACCCGCGCGCGTTACAAGCGTGGTAAGATTCGACAAGCTTCGACAAGGTGTGTGGTCGGACGATTCAAAAGGACTCGTCCGATGGGGGACTCTAAGGGCTTTTGCGTGGTTTATCAGTCGCCCCCCCCGCCCCAGTTGGTCCAGAATTGGACTAGCCTGGCTTATTCCGGAGCTATCAATGAATGTGAGGACGGGGCCCCGGTTTCCCTAGTTCCGCCTTACACGTAGATCATCTGCCGACGGTAGATGCGTGTCCAGTGTCCAGTTCTTTTCTTCCCTTTTCTTCCTGCAGTGACAATCGCTAAAAACCAGTTCCTAGATCGTCCTTGATAGACTCACTCTTGGGCCCAACATACCTTGACTATGGGATTTGTGCATTGCGCGTACGATGATAAAGTTTATTGGAGGGTGGGGTTTATTTTCATTCATTCATGTGAGGGAGACCTAAGGGATAGAAATTCCTTGTCAGAATATCGAGTGGTTTTCCAATTTTTGCCATTCTTTTTTTTTCACAAGAGATGGACCGAAATAAAAGAGGGGCGTGACTAAATCTCACGGCGAAGCGAAGCAACTTTTTATCGTTAGCATACAACATATTTGCACATTTTTCATTGCAGTGCACTCAATACGGGGATCGAACCCGCGA